>Ga0157370_10002280_pt1 | contig 23274 bp, 20 predicted proteins | sample C35metaG_FD_113463 | JGI IMG/M metagenome (GOLD analysis project Ga0157370, IMG submission 113463) | Corn rhizosphere microbial communities from Kellogg Biological Station, Michigan, USA - C3-5 metaG | ecosystem: Host-associated > Plants > Roots > Rhizosphere > Soil | place: USA: Michigan...
AAGATCCAGGCCAACATGGACCCGAAACACCGTGACCGCGTGGCTTTCATGCGCGTGGTGTCCGGCAAATATGAAAAAGGCATGAAACTGCGTCAGGTGCGTACCGGCAAGGACGTGGTGATTTCCGACGCGTTGACCTTTATGGCGGGCGACCGTTCGCACGTTGAAGAGGCTTATCCGGGCGATATTATCGGCCTGCATAACCACGGCACCATTCAGATTGGTGACACCTTCACTCAGGGCGAGAACATGAAGTTCACCGGCATTCCGAACTTCGCCCCAGAAATGTTCCGTCGTATTCGTCTGCGTGACCCGCTGAAGCAGAAACAGCTGCTGAAAGGGCTGGTTCAGCTGTCGGAGGAGGGCGCAGTACAGGTATTCCGCCCAATCGCCAACAACGACCTGATTGTCGGCGCGGTCGGCGTGCTGCAGTTTGAAGTGGTGGTCGCGCGCCTGAAGAGCGAGTACAACGTTGAAGCGATTTACGAATCCGTCAACGTCAGCACCGCACGCTGGGTTGAATGCAGCGACGTGAAGAAGTTCGAAGAGTTTAAGCGTAAGAACGAAGTTAACCTGGCGCTGGACGGCGGCGATAACCTGACTTACATCGCGCCAACCATGGTGAACCTGAACCTGGCGTCAGAGCGTTACCCGGAAGTGACGTTCCGCAAAACCCGCGAGCATTAATTTTCACTGCTCGGTTAACCTATTTCATTGGTTAACTCAGCCCCCTCAAAAGGCGACGATCCGGTCGCCTTTTCTCTTCCCGCTTGCACAATTCTGCTGTTTTAATCTTTCCGCTGCGAAACTACTTTTGCGGTTTTCGTTGATTTATTGGGCAATATTGTGGTGTTTTGATCGGACTTGTCTGCATTTGGCGCCGATTTAGCATTCTTTCTCCCCATCTTCGATTTCTCAGCTATATTAAATCTGTGTGCAGCGAACGGTGGGTTAAACCACTGCTTCCGATTAATAAAGCAGAGTGTTATAGGGTAAAGGTGACAAATCTCACCCTTTAACAAATGACTCTACTGCACATGCAATAAGAGAAAGGTTTTTAACTAAGTTACAGACCTTGAGTCTGGTTCGATATTGCACAAGACCGTCACGACCATGTGACGTAAAGAGTCCGCCATTTAGGACTTATAAACTAAAGGAAGAAATCGATGAAAAAGTCTAACTTTGCCTATTCCATGCTGGCCGTTGTTTTGAGCACCGCTGTAATGAGCGGGAGCGCATTGGCTGCAACCACCACTGATAGCGCGGGTGCAAAAATCGATAGCTCCATGAAGAAAGTTGATAGCTACATGGGCGACAGCGCCGTTACAGCAAAAGTTAAAAGCGCACTGATCGATGACAAAGCGATCAAGAGCAATGATATCTCCGTTAAAACCGACAACGGCGTCGTCACGCTGAGTGGTTTTGTCGGTTCACAGGCTGAAGGCGAGCAAGCCGTGGCCGTTGCAACTAAAGTTGAAGGCGTAAAATCCGTCAGCGATAAACTGCACACTAAAGACAGCAAAGAGCAGTCCGCGAAAGGCTATGCTGGCGACACCGCCACCACCACGTCGGTGAAAGCTAAGCTGCTGGCTGATGACATCGTTCCATCACGCATGGTCAAAGTTGAAACCACCGACGGTGTTGTTCAACTTTCCGGTTCAGTGAAAGATCAGGCTCAGGCCGATCGTGCTGAAAGCGTGGCTAAAACCGTTGACGGTGTAAAAAGCGTCAAAAATGATTTGAAAATCGCACCATAAGATTTTCGATAAAAGATTGCCTGTTTAGGCAGGCAATCTGCTCTTCAGCAGTAAGCGTTAACACCATAAAACAGAACTCATGGGACCTTTCGCGCCATAAAACAGTCAGTTTTCCTAACAGTTTCATTTTTACGACTATCTTTAAAAGGTAAGCATTTTTCTTTCAACACGTAAAAAGCACTTTTGAAGCAGCCGAAAAGAAATGTTTAAAGCTGAACTGAGGCCCGGAATATTGGGTACCACATTGATTTGGGTAAAAGTTAAATAGGGTAAGGAGAAGCTTATGTTTCGTTGGGGCATTATATTTTTAATCATCGCGCTTATCGCGGCGGCACTTGGTTTCGGTGGTCTGGCTGGTACAGCTGCTTGGGCTGCAAAAATCGTCTTCGTCGTCGGTATCATTCTGTTCTTGGTGAGCTTGTTTACCGGACGTAAACGACTCTGACACCAGGTCGGAAAGATTAAGTAGCACTTAGAATCCTGCCGGGGGTTAAATCTTACGCTGAGTACCAACTTCTAGAGATTAGATAGCTTGGTTAACAGAAAGTAACGATTTAATCCCCGGTATTTTGTCTGTTGATTACCCATATTAGAAAGACAATGTATGCTCTTAGTTGAGGCCCGCCATCTGTGAGGCTGAAATACTGAGGGAAAGGCGTTGGGATACAGAATACCTGTCACGCTCGGCAACATTGAACCACTGGCTTACAAACCCTACAAACCAGGCAAGATAGCACTGGTGTGCGAAGGCGGCGGACAACGCGGAATTTTCACCGCTGGCGTGCTGGATGAGTTCCAGCGTGCGGGGTTTAATCCGTTCGACCTATATATCGGCACCTCTGCCGGGGCACAAAATCTTTCCGCTTTCGTCTGCGGCCAGCCGGGTTATGCCCGACGCGTCATCACTCGCTACACAACCAGCCCACACTTCTTCAATCCACTGCGCTTTGTGCGTGGCGGCCACCTGATCGATCTCGACTGGCTGGTGGAAGAAACCTCAAAAAATATGCCGCTGGCGATGGATACCGCCGAAAAGCTGCTGATCGACGGCCGCGAGTTCCTGATGTGCGCCTGCCGCAGCGATGACTACTCCGCCAACTACTTTGCGCCGACGCGTGAGAACTGGCTGCCGGTGATCAAAGCCTCCAGCGCCATTCCTGGCTTCTATCGCATGGGCGTGGAGCTAGACGGCGTGAGCTATCAGGACGGCGGCATCAGTGACGCCATCCCGGTGGAAGAGGCTTATCGCCGCGGCGCGGACACGATCGTGGTGATCCGCACCGTGCCGTCCGCCATGTTCTATACCCCGCAGTGGATGAAACGGATGGAGCAGTGGCTGAGCGAAAGCAGCCTGCAACAGCTGGTGCGCATGATGCAGCACCACGAGAGCAGTTATCACCGCATTCAGCAATTCATCGAAAACCCACCGGGTGATCTGCGCATCTTTGAGATTTTCCCGCCAAAACCCCTGGCCAGCCACGCGTTGGGCAGCCGTTTCCCGGCGCTGAATCAGGATTACCATCTCGGACGCCGCTGTGCGCGCTACTTCCTGTCTGCTGCGTCACACTGGCTGATCCCGCGCGAAAAAGATAAACCCTTGCCCTACATTTTGCCGCGCAAAACCCGGCCAAAACGCGTGGTGGTGCCGGAAGAGAATCCAGAAAACGTGGTGCCGATCGCCGCGCAGGCCGGTCCGGTGGAGCAGATCATTCTCGATCCCGCCGTGCTCACTGACATCGTGGCAGATGGCGGCATGGTACGCCCGGCCGCATTCCACGATGAAAGCCAATACGCCGCCAAAAGCAGCACGCCTAAGCCCGACGCCTCGCTAAAAGCCGAGGACAAACGCAGCGATGGTGAGAATCTGTAATGGCGCATTTTATTGATACCCACTGCCATTTTGATTTCCCGCCTTTTACCGGCGCCGAGGTTGAGAGCCTCTCCATGGCGGAGCAGGCGGGTGTCCGCCAAATCATCGTGCCTGCCGTTACCTCAGACCGTTTTCAGGGCATCGTGCGGCTAGCCAAACAGCATCCCCAGCTTTACGCCGCGCTGGGCCTGCATCCGCTGTATATCGCCCAGCACCGGGATGCCGATATTGATTTGCTGGACGGTTTTCTGGCTCAGCGTGATAACAAGCTGGTGGCGGTAGGGGAGATTGGTTTAGATCTCTATATGGAAGAGCCGCAGTTTGAAAAGCAGCAGCGGCTGCTCAAATCGCAATTTGCCTTGGCGAAACGCGAAAACCTGCCGGTTATCCTCCACTCTCGCCGCAGCCACGATCCGCTGGCCGCCATGCTGCGTCAGGCGAAACTGCCGGCGACGGGCGTGGTTCACGGTTTCGCGGGCAGCCTTTCGCAAGCACAAGCCTTTGTTAAATTAGGCTTTGCTATCGGCGTCGGTGGTACCATTAGCTACGAGCGAGCGCAGAAAACCCGCAATGTGATGGCCCAGCTTCCTCTCTCCAGTCTGCTACTTGAAACCGACGCGCCGGACATGCCGCTGCAAGGTTTTCAGGGCCAACCCAACCGCCCCGAGCGCGCCGCAGCGGTATTTGATGTGCTGTGCGAACTGCGGGAAGAGTCCCCGGAGCAGATTGCCAGCGCACTGCAGGAGAACAGCCGCCGCGTTTTCGCCCTTCCGCTTTAAATTTCCCGGTCAGTTTGGGCTTCTTAAATGTCATTTTGTTATTTAAATAACATTTATAATCCACCAAATTTCTAGGTATAGCTTTTAGTGCGCTTTTTAAAGGCGATGCTTCTCCTTTAAATGTTATTATTATAACATTCATTTCAAGATCACCGGTCGGTGATCACAGAGTGGGCAACCCGCCATCAGTTGTCATGAATCGGGTGTACACTCTTATTAGGGCCGGATATTGAGCATAATTGCGCCAATTTCAGAATTGCTGCAGCGTAAGTGTGATGCGAATCTCATTTGTGAAAGTAACGTTGCAAGCGGTTTTCATAATTTGTGAAATACTGCACAGAGCAACCTGATACGGCGTGTTCAAATAGTCACAACGCATTGGCTGATGCCAATCAGGTGCGGTGAGAAGGATCTCATCTGCCAGCAGGGCGCGAATTCGCCTCTGTTCGCTGTCTTCAAGGAACCAAGTCCGCTCGCCAACCGTGCAGAGTTCGGCATCTTTTGCCGGGTTCATGACTGTATGCTCAGTTCTGGCTGGTCGCTGGAATTGAAAATTGTTGGAGAGTTTTATGACCGATTTAACCGCCGCAGCACAACGCGCACTGAACCTGATGGATTTAACTACCCTGAATGACGACGACACTGACGAAAAAGTGATCGCCCTGTGTCATCAGGCCAAAAGCCCGGCGGGCAACACCGCTGCAATCTGCATCTATCCACGTTTCATTCCGGTTGCGCGTAAAGCCCTGCGTGAGCAAGGCACTCCTGACATCCGTATCGCGACCGTCACTAACTTCCCGCACGGCAACGATGACATTGAGATCGCCGTGGCTGAAACCCGCGCGGCTATTGCCTATGGCGCAGATGAAGTTGACGTTGTATTCCCATACCGCGCGCTGATTGCGGGCAACGAGCAGATCGGTTTTGAGCTGGTAAAACAGTGCAAAGAAGCCTGTGCTGCCGCCAATGTGCTGCTGAAAGTGATTATTGAAACTGGCGAACTGAAGCAAGATTCGCTGATTCGTAAAGCCTCAGAAATCGCCATCAAAGCCGGTGCTGACTTCATCAAAACTTCAACCGGCAAAGTTCCGGTCAACGCGACCCTGCACAGCGCAGAGTTGATGATGACAGTGATTGCAGAGATGGGCGTAGGCAAAGACGTTGGCTTTAAGCCAGCGGGCGGCGTGAAAACGGCTGAAGACGCCGCGCAGTATCTGGCACTGGCAGACCGCCTACTGGGCCGCCAATGGGCTGACTCGCGTCATTTCCGTTTCGGCGCATCCAGCCTGTTAGCCAGCCTGCTGACTACGCTGGGCCACGCTGACCAAAAGTCTACCAGCAGCTATTGATCGTTAAGGCAATTCGCTAACGCATTCGGCGTTACGGGGTCCGGCTCGCCGGGCCCCAGCCCTGGAACATCAATAACTTCCTCTCTACATTCCTAGTCATTCAGGAGCACTCCGTGTTTCTCGCACAAGAAATTATTCGAAAAAAACGTGACGGACAGCCGCTAAGCGAAGAAGAGATTCGCTTTTTCATCAATGGGATCCGTGACAGTCAGGTATCGGAAGGGCAGATTGCTGCCTTGGCGATGACCATCTATTTCAACGACATGAACATGAAAGAGCGCGTGGCGTTGACCATGGCGATGCGCGACTCCGGTACCGTTCTGAATTGGAACAGCCTCAACCTCAACGGGCCGATTGTCGACAAACACTCCACCGGCGGCGTGGGCGATGTGACTTCGCTGATGCTGGGTCCGATGGTAGCGGCCTGTGGCGGCTATGTGCCAATGATCTCCGGACGCGGTCTGGGTCATACCGGCGGCACGCTGGATAAACTGGAAGCCATTCCGGGCTTTGACATTTTCCCGGATGACAACCGTTTCCGCAGTATTATCAAAGATGTGGGCGTGGCAATTATTGGCCAGACCAGCTCTTTGGCTCCGGCGGATAAACGCTTCTACGCCACCCGTGATATCACGGCCACCGTCGACTCTATCCCGCTGATCACTGGCTCGATTCTCGCCAAAAAGCTGGCGGAAGGGCTGGACGCGCTGGTGATGGACGTAAAAGTCGGTTCCGGCGCCTTCATGCCGACCTACCAGCTGTCCGAAGACTTGGCGCAGGCGATCGTTGACGTAGCCAACGGCGCGGGTTGTAAAACCACCGCGCTGCTGACCGACATGAACCAGGTGCTGGCATCCAGCGCGGGTAATGCCGTGGAGGTGCGCGAAGCCGTGCGCTTCCTGACTGGCGAATACCGCAACCCACGCCTGCTAGAAGTCACTATGGCGCTGTGCGTCGAAATGCTGATTTCCGGCGGTTTAGCCAGTGACGACGCCGATGCACGCCGCCAGTTGCAAGCCGTGCTCGACAACGGCAAGGCGGCAGAGATCTTCGGCCGCATGGTCGCCGCGCAAAAAGGCCCGGCTGACTTCATCGAGCGCTACGACAGCTATCTGCCGAAGGCGACCCTCAGCAAGCCTGTGTATTCAGAAAAAGCCGGGATCGTCAGCGCCATGGACACCCGCGCGCTGGGCATGGCGGTGGTATCACTGGGTGGCGGCCGTCGTCGCGCCAGCGACCCAATCGACTACAGCGTTGGGCTGACCAACATGGCGCAATTGGGCCAGCAGGTGGACACCCAGCAGCCATTGGCGATGATCCACGCCAGCAATGAAGAAGCCTGGCAGAGCGCCGCTGAAGAAGTTCGCGCGGCGATTGTCCTCAGCGACAAGGCGCCGGAAACCACCCCGGTGGTGTATCGCAGAATTAAATAATCGGATATTTGGGGGTTGAAAATGCGCAGCGACGCCCCCAATTCAATATGATCTGTGTGTCGGCCTGAACCGATGCACGCAACGAATAATTGAGCATAGGAGTGCAAGATGAAACGTACGTTTATCATGGTACTGGACTCATTCGGTATTGGTGCCAGTAAAGATGCTGAAAAATTCGGTGATGCAGGTTCTGACACATTGGGCCATATTGCCGCTGCCTGTGCACGTGGCGATGCCAACGTTGGACGCCAAGGGCCACTGAATCTGCCTAACCTGACCCGTTTAGGTTTGGCGAAAGCTGCCGAAGCGTCTACCGGCAAGATCCCAGACGGTATGGACGGTAACGCTGAGATAACCGGCGCTTACGCCTACGCCAGCGAGCTTTCTTCCGGTAAAGACACCCCGTCTGGTCACTGGGAAATCGCCGGTGTTCCGGTCTTGTTCGACTGGGGTTACTTCAGCGACACCACCAACAGCTTCCCGCAGGAACTGCTGGATAAGCTGGTAGAGCGCGGCAACCTGCCGGGTTATCTGGGCAACTGCCACTCTTCCGGTACCGTGGTGCTGGACGACTTGGGCGAAGAGCACATGAAAACCGGCAAGCCGATTTTCTATACCTCTGCTGACTCCGTGTTCCAGATTGCCTGCCACGAAGAGACTTTCGGCTTAGATCGCCTGTACGAGCTGTGTGAAATCGCCCGTGAAGAGCTGACCGAAGGCGGCTATAACATTGGTCGTGTTATCGCGCGTCCGTTCATTGGTGACAAAAAAGGTCACTTCGAGCGCACCGGTAACCGCCATGACTTAGCCGTAGAGCCGCCAGCGCCAACCATTCTGAAAAAGTTGGTTGATGAGAAAAACGGCAACGTGGTGTCTGTGGGTAAAATCGCCGACATCTATGCTCAGGTGGGTATCACCAAAAAGGTGAAAGCCACTGGCTTGGACGCGCTGTTTGACGCGACCATTCAAGAGATGAAACTGGCTGGCGACAAAACTATCGTCTTCACCAACTTCGTAGATTTTGACTCCGCTTACGGCCACCGCCGTGACGTGCCGGGCTACGCGGCTGCGCTAGAGCTGTTCGACCGCCGTATGCCAGAGCTGCTGGAGCTGGTGAAAGAAGATGACATCATCATCTTCACCGCCGACCACGGTTGTGACCCAACCTGGCGTGGTACCGACCATACCCGCGAGCACATTCCAGTGTTAATCTACGGCCCGAAAGTGAAACCTGGCTCGTTAGGTTACCGCGACACCTTCGCGGATATCGGCCAGACCGTGGCGAAGTACTTCGATTTGTCGCCGATGGATTACGGTAAATCCATGCTGTAAACACAGCGCCTTTCGCGCCGTAGCGTTGTTGGCTTCGGGTCCGGCTACGGCGTGAAATCCACCCTGTTTTTTATCTATAAAATCTAAAAAGAATGAAAGGACGATAACAATGGCAACTCCACACATTAATGCCGAGATGGGCGACTTTGCTGACGTAGTGCTGATGCCGGGCGATCCGCTGCGCGCCAAGCACATTGCTGAGACTTTCCTGCAAGACGTGAAACAAGTGAACGACGTGCGTGGCATGTTGGGCTTCACCGGTACTTATAAAGGCCGCAAAATTTCTGTAATGGGCCACGGCATGGGCATTCCTTCTTGCTCAATCTATGCCAAAGAGCTGATCACCGAATTCGGCGTGAAGAAAATCATCCGTGTGGGTTCTTGCGGCGCCGTTCGTCCGGACATCAAGCTGCGCGACATCGTTATCGGCATGGGCGCATGTACGGATTCCAAAGTGAACCGTATGCGTTTCAAAGACCATGACTACGCGGCTATCGCTGACTTCGACATGGTGCGCAACGCTTCTGACGCGGCCAAAGCCAAAGGCATCACCGCGCGCGTGGGTAACATCTTCTCCGCTGACCTGTTCTACACGCCAGACCCGCAAATGTTCGACGTGATGGAAAAATACGGCATTCTGGGTGTTGAAATGGAAGCCGCCGGTATCTACGGCGTGGCAGCAGAGTTCGGCGCTAAAGCACTGACTATCTGTACTGTTTCTGACCACATCCGTACTCACGAGCAAACCACCGCTGAAGAACGCCAGACCACCTTCAACGACATGATCGAAATCGCGCTGGAATCCGTTCTGCTGGGCGATAAAGAGTAAGTTCTGTAGCCAGACTACAAACAACAAAACGGGGACCCATAAAAGTCCCCGTTTCTATTCATATTTTTCAGCTTTTCTATTCACTAAATCACGGTTTTTTGTGCTTTATTTGATCGATAATCTTTCTCGTATTTTCAGTAATCGCCCTAAATTTCTATTTTTAATGGTTTTTTCCTCGCTTGTTCTTCAGTGTTGATCTATAAATAATTATCTCTTTCTATTCATCTTTCTATTCAGGATGCTATTCATCGATGAGCGAGTTAGCTGATTTACTGCGTCAGGGCAGCCTGACGGCGAAAGAGATCATGGCCCAAATCGGGGTAAGTCAGGCAACCCTTTCCCGCAGGCTTGCCGAGCAGAATGATGTACGCAAGATTGGCCGCGGGAAGTCGACGCGCTACGCCCTGCTGCGACCCATTGGTGGAGAGAGCGAATTTGCATTCTACCGAATTGATACCCAGGGGCAGGCGGAGCAAGTAGGCCGCATTGTGTCGATATGGCCTGCGGAGAGCTGCGCGTTTGAAACTGTCGATGGCCAATGCGTGCTGTTCGACGGGCTGCCGTGGTTTATTACCGACATGCGCCCTCAGGGATTTTTGGGCCGCGCGTGGGGTCGAGATATCAGCGCGCTGCTGGCCCTACCTGAAGACATTAAGCTGTGGAATGAATCGCAAACCCTGCTGGCCCTCAGCCGACATGGCAATGAAACCGTGGGCAACCTCATTGTGGGGCAGGCCGCGTATCAGCAGTGGGCGTTAAAGCCGGATGAGGCGGCCGTGGCTTTCCAAGATAAGATCTCTGCTTTCGAGAAGCTGGCGCAAAAAAGCCTCGCGGGGCAAGAGGTGGGTTCTTCGGCCGGGGGAGAGCAGCCGAAGTTTAGCGTTTTTGTCGAGCACCAGCAGAAGCCCGCTTCCCACGTTTTAGTAAAATTTTCACCACAAGAAGCCAATGAAAACACCCGGCGCTGGGGTGATTTACTGCGTGCGGAGGCTCACGCGCTGGCCGTGCTGCAACAGGCAGGCATTGCAGCGGCGCAGGCAGAGGTGTACAGCGGAAGTCATGGTGAGGTGTTCTTAGAGGTCGAACGCTTTGATCGCCTTGGCGAGCGCGGACGGCGTGGTTTGGCCTCGCTGGAGGCCGTCGCCGCTGAATTCACGGGCAGCCACGGTAGCTGGGTCGCCATCGCGGCAAAATTGCAGCAGGAGAAACTGATTTCGCAGAGCACGCTGGTGCGCATTGGCGAGCTTTACGCCTTTGGCAAGCTGATCGCCAACGGTGATATGCATCAGGGGAACCTGTCTTTTATCGACCCACCGCTGTTGCCGAACAAGTTCGCCTTCGAGCTATCGCCGGTTTACGACATGCTGCCGATGAGCTTCGCGCCGGACAGAAGCGGCAACATGAAACGGCAGGCAATCAATATTGTTTTAGACCCGGCCGTTGCGAAAAGCCAGTGGCTGCGGGCCCAGCGCTGGGCGTTAGATTTTTGGCAGAAGGTGGAGCAGGATGCGCTTATCAGCCCTGAATTCCGCCTGATAGCCAGCCAGATGCTGGCTCAGGTTACGGAAATCACCGCCAATATTCGGCGGCTGGCCTAATCCCGCTTTTCCCGGCTGCGTTTCAGGCTGCGGTAGGCGGCCTGAGCGGCTTCTTTGGTTTGTTGCTCGGTGGCGGGTTTCGCGGGAGCGACCTCGGCGTCTGGCTCGGTCATGTTGAGCGTGGGCGGTGGGCCAAACTCGTCCGTTTCTTCTTCCTCTGGCTCATCATCCTCTTTCACCGGCGTGCTGGCAGTCAGCAGGAAAGGGGATTGCTGCCAGCGGCTGCGGCGGCCCTGCAGCAGGGTGCGGGCGAGAATAATGCCGACGCCTAACGCGGCGAGCATCATCAGGCGCAGCAGGTTGGTGGTGTTATCCACCTGTTTGGATTCGGTTGCCAGCACGTGGGTGTCGAGGGTCAGGCGCAGAAAGCCGTTTGGGCCGTCTTTATCTTCAATCGGCTGAACGATTTGGTGGTTAAAGTAGCTTCCCGCGCGCTTGCCGTCGAGTGCCAGCCGGTCGCGAACCGGCACCTTTTCACCGGCATGGGCGATCAGCGTGCCGTCCATCTGATACACGCTGGCATCAAGAATGCGACTGTTGTCAGTAAGTTGATTCAAAATAGTGGAAATCTGGGCGATATCCGCGCCATCATTCTCGCTGTCCATCAGCGGAGCCAGAGTAAAAGCCACCTGTTTCGCCAGTGTCTGGGCAAGTTGTTCCACCTGCTGGGAACGGGCAAGCTGATGCCCCAAGCTAAAGTAAGAAGCTCCTTGCATCAGAATTACCAATAAAGCCAAGCAAATCAAAACGATAGCTGTGCGATGCAGGCGAAATTTCAGTTTGGCCTTTGCCATTCTGTTTCCTTAAGATTTTCGACGACTTTAATGTTGCCAGAAGCGCGGGCTATAGGGTAGCTTGTTGCCTCATTTATACCCTTCATCCTTCAAGCTGCTTCTGCGTTGGCTGCCTTCGCGAATCCCAGTCACATACTGATGTATGCTCCTGGGTTTCACTCAGTTGCCGCCTTGACGCAACGTGAATGATTTTGGGTAATATTTTACGCAATTCTTGTTTTTCTACGCCTAACTGCTCGACAGGAGTAATCATGCCAAACAGTCTGACCTATTGCGATCTTCCAGCGGAGATCCACCAATGGCCGGGACTTCCCCTTTCACTCAGCGGTGACGAAGTCATGCCGTTGGACTACCGTGCTGGGCATACTGGCTGGCTGCTGTACGGCAGGAAACTGGACAAAACAAGCATTACGAACTTCCAGCGCCGTCTGGGCCGCGCTCTGGTGATTGTCAGTGCCTGGACGGTGGATGATTATCAGGTTATTCGTCTGGCCGGTGCCTTGACCGCGGACATCGAAGCTCTGGCGGAGTCCTTCGAGCTAGATGTCACTCAGCTTGGCAAAGTGCCGCACATGCGCACGCCGGGGCTGCTGGTGATGGACATGGATTCTACCGCGATTGAGATTGAATGCATCGACGAAATTGCCAAACTGGCGGGCGTCGGAGAGCAGGTGGCTGAAGTGACCGAACGCGCGATGCGCGGCGAGCTGGATTTTTCGGCCAGCCTGCGTCAACGCGTCGCCACCCTACAAGATGCTGATGCCGGTATTCTGCAACAAGTGCGCGAAACTCTACCGCTGATGCCGGGCCTGACCAAAATGGTGCAGCGCCTGCAAGAGCTGGGCTGGCACGTGGCTATCGCCTCCGGCGGCTTCACCTATTACGCCGAATACCTGCGCGACAAGCTGAACCTGATTGACGTGGCGGCCAACGAGCTGGAAATCCGCGACGGTAAGCTAACTGGGCGCGTGATTGGTCCCATCGTCGATGCACAATATAAAGCCGATACTTTGCTCAAGCTGGCAGAAAAGCTTGAGATCCCGAAAGAGCAAACCGTGGCCATCGGCGACGGCGCGAACGACCTGAAGATGATGGCCGTCGCGGGCATGGGCATTGCCTATCACGCTAAGCCGAAGGTCTACGAGCAGGCGGAGGTTTGTATCCGTCATGCCGACTTAATTGGCGTTCTCTGCATTTTAAGCGGAAGCTTAGCCTAAGTTTTAAATCCAATATTTCGAGGTAAGTTGTGGCAAAAGCAGCAAAACGAGCATTTGTGTGTAATGAATGCGGCGCAGATTATCCGCGCTGGCAGGGGCAATGCAGTGCCTGTCAGGCCTGGAACTCCATTACCGAAATCCGTTTGTCTGCATCGCCAACCGTGGCCCGCAACGAGCGTTTGAGTGGTTATGCTGGCGATGCGGGCGTTAGCCGCGTGCAGAAGCTGTCTGAAATCAGTCTCGACGAACTGCCGCGCTTCAGCACCGGATTCAAAGAGTTTGACCGCGTGTTGGGCGGCGGCGTGGTGCCGGGCAGTGCGATCCTGATTGGTGGTAATCCGGGGGCGGGTAAAAGTACGCTGCTGTTGCAGATCCTCTGTAACCTCGGCGAAAACATGAAAACCCTGTATGTCACCGGCGAGGAGTCACTCCAGCAGGTAGCAATGCGCGCCCATCGCCTCGGGCTGCCGACCGCCAACATGAACATGCTGTCTGAAACCAGCATTGAACAAATCTGCCTGATTGCCGATCAGGAGAAGCCGAAGCTGATGGTGATCGACTCCATTCAGGTGATGCACATGGCGGACATTCAGTCGTCGCCGGGCACGGTGGCGCAGGTACGCGAAACCGCTGCCTACCTGACGCGCTTCGCCAAGACGCGCGGCGTGGCGATTGTCATGGTCGGCCACGTGACAAAAGACGGTTCTCTGGCCGGGCCGAAGGTGCTCGAGCACTGTATCGACTGCTCGGTGCTGCTGGACGGCGATGCCGACTCCCGCTTCCGCACCCTGCGTAGCCATAAAAACCGTTTCGGCGCGGTCAACGAGCTTGGCGTGTTCGCCATGACCGAACAGGGTTTGCGCGAAGTGAGCAACCCGTCGGCCATCTTCCTGAGCCGCGGTGATGAGATTACGTCCGGCAGCTCGGTGATGGTGCTGTGGGAAGGGACTCGCCCGCTGCTGGTGGAGATTCAGGCGCTGGTGGACCACTCGATGATGGGCAACCCGCGTCGCGTGGCGGTAGGCCTTGAGCAGAACCGACTGGCGATTCTGCTGGCGGTATTGCACCGTCACGGCGGCTTGCAGATGGCGGATCAGGACGTGTTCGTCAACGTGGTCGGCGGCGTAAAAGTCACGGAAACCAGTGCTGACCTCGCACTCCTGCTGTCGCTGGTTTCCAGCCTGCGTGACCGCCCGCTGCCGCAAGATTTAGTGGTGTTCGGGGAAGTGGGGCTGGCGGGAGAGATTCGCCCGGTGCCGAGTGGTCAGGAGCGAATCACCGAAGCCGCCAAGCACGGCTTCAAACGCGCCATCGTGCCTCATGCCAACGTGCCGAAAAAGGTGCCCGCCGGAATGCAGGTGTTTGGCGTGAAGAAGCTGGCAGATGCGCTGGCGATCCTCGACGATCTGTAACATTTTCTGAGTATTCCTCTACCCGCCAGTTGTGCTATTTTTGTTTAGTAAATTAAACGCAGGGTAGAGGACAAGGTATGTCACAGTTTGATTATCTGAAGACGGCAATTAAGAAACAGGGATGTACATTACAGCAGGTCGCGGACGCCAGTGGCATGACCAAGGGCTATCTAAGCCAACTGCTGAATGCCAAAATCAAAAGCCCGAGTGCGCAAAAGCTGGAAGCGCTGCACCGTTTCCTCGATCTTGAATTCCCCCGCCGGGAGAAAAACATCGGCGTGGTGTTTGGTAAATTTTATCCCCTGCATACCGGACACATCTATTTAATCCAGCGCGCCTGTAGCCAGGTCGATGAACTGCACATCATCATGGGCTATGACGAACCTCGCGACCTGAGCCTGTTTGAGAACAGCTCCATGTCTCAGCAACCCACGGTGAGCGACCGACTGCGCTGGCTGCTGCAAACCTTTAAATATCAGAAAAACATTCATATTCATTCGTTTAATGAAGAGGGGATGGAGCCTTATCCGCACGGCTGGGACGTGTGGAGCAAGGGGATCACCGACTTTATGAACAAGCAGGGGATCGTGCCGAACACCATCTATTCGAGCGAAGAGAACGATGCGCCGCGCTATCGCGAGCATCTGGGGATCGAAACCGTGCTTATCGATCCCAAACGCTCGTTTATGAATATCAGCGGATCGCAAATCCGCCGCGACCCATTCCGCTATTGGGACTATATCCCGACCGAAGTGAAGCCGTTCTTTGTGCGAACCGTGGCGGTTCTGGGCGGCGAGTCGAGTGGAAAGTCCACGCTGGTCAATAAGTTAGCCAATATTTTCAACACCACCAGTGCGTGGGAATATGGCCGCGATTATGTCTTCTCCCACCTCGGCGGTGACGAGATGGCGCTGCAATATTCCGACTATGACAAAATCGCGCTTGGGCAGGCCCAGTACATCGACTTCGCGGTGAAATACGCCAACAAGGTGGCTTTCATCGATACCGACTTCCTGACCACGCAGGCATTTTGCAAAAAGTACGAAGGTCGCGAGCATCCCTTTGTCCAAGCCTTGATGGACGAATACCGGTTTGATCTGGTGATCCTGCTGGAGAACAACACGCCGTGGGTGGCGGACGGGCTGCGCAGTTTGGGCAGCACCACTGACCGATCCTCCTTCCAGAACCTGTTAATCGAGATGTTGCAGCAGAACAACATCGACTATGTGCACGTGAAATCCTCGGACTACGACGAGCGTTTCCTCGAGTGCGTGGAGCTGGTGCAGATCATGCTGGCGGCCGATACCAGCCGGGTGAGCGCGCTGCCGAAAGAGTAAATGGTCAAAATGAAAAGCCCTCGATTCTCACAAATCGAGGGCTTTTTTATGCAAACACTCCGGCTTAGAAGGCGATAACCACTTTGCCTTGCATATGGCCGTCGAGCACTTTGGCGTGGGCGGCTTCAATGCTTTCCACCGTCAGGCCGTGCAGGGTGTCGCTCAGCGTGGTTTTCACTTTGCCCGCGTCCACTAACTCAGCCACCTCTTTGAGGATTTCTCCCTGCTGGGCGATGTCCGGCGTGTTGAACATGCTGCGGGTAAACATCAGCTCCCAGTGCAGCGCGGCGCTTTTCACTTTCAGGCTGCTCTGGTCCAGCGGATGCTCATTCTCAACGATGGTGCAGATGTGGCCCATTGGCGCGATCAGGTCGCTGATGGCGGCCCAGTGGCCGTCGGTGTCATTCAGGCAGAGGATGAAATCTACCTGTTTGATGTCGTGCTTCGCCAACTCACCTTTCAAATCTTTGTAGTTCACGGTCAGGTCCGCGCCGCGATCCAGACACCACTGGGCCGATTCCGGGCGTGAGGCGGTGGCGATCACTTTCACTTTGCTGCGCAGCGCGGCAAAAGGAATAGCCAGCGAGCCAACGCCACCGGCACCGCCGATGATCAACAGGGTTTTCTCTTCACCGGCGTTTTGAATATGCAGGTGTTCGAACAACGCCTCCCACGCGGTCAGCGCGGTCAGGGGCATGGCGGCGGCTTCTGCCCAGTTGAGGGAGCTTGGTTTACGGGCCACAATGCGCGAGTCAATCAGCTGCTCGGTGGCGTTGCTACCTGAACGAGTGATGTCACCGGCGTACCAGACTTCGTCGCCCGGCTTAAAGTTTTTCACCGCGCTGCCGACGGCTTTCACCACGCCGCTGGCATCCCAGCCCAGCACGCGCGGGGCATCCAGGCCATTTTTCTGTGCGCCTTTGTGCACCTTGGTATCGACCGGATTGACGGAGACGGCTTTTACTTCAACCAGCAGGTCAAACTCGCCGACTTCAGGCTGTGGCAGTTCAATCGCAATAAAGTGCGCTGGGTTTTTAGGGTTTACGGCAATGGCGTTGATAGACATCTTTGTTCCTCCGAATTGGGTATAGAGAGAGTGTAGTCGCCATGGGCTAAGCTGATAAGATGGACAATAACTAACAAAGTGTTCGTCTGAGGTGAACAATCATGTTCAAACAATTGCAGGATATGGCGCTGTTCGCCTTGGTTGCCGAGTGTGGCAGCTTTACCGCCGCCGCTGAGCGCGCGGGGTTGCCCAAGTCGAGCGTCAGCCAGCGCGTGAGCCAGTTGGAGAAGTCAGTGGGCATTCGCTTACTGAACCGCACCACGCGGCAGCTCAATCTGACCTTCGCCGGTGAGCGCTATTTGATCCACTGCCAAGAGATGATGCTGGCGAGCGAACGCGCCGAGCTGGCGATCCGCCGTCTGCGGGACAACCCCAGCGGCCGCCTGCGCATCACCAGCCCGGCGGGACTGGGCGCGACGCTGCTGGCGCGCATGAACGTCGAGTTTCAAAAGCGTTATCCAGACGTGTCGCTGGAAGTGTCGGTGTCGGATGCCATGGTGGACTTAGTGCAGGAAGGCTTCGATTTGGCGCTGCGCACCGGCAAGCCGCAGGACTCGTCGCTGATTGGCCGCGAGCTGGGCCACAGCCCGCGCTATCTCTTGGCCTCCCCGGCCTATCTCGCGGCACACCCGCCGCTGACGCATCCGCAGCAATTGGCATCGCACCACTGTATCGCGCACCGGGCGTGGGCGGAGTGGGTGCTGCATCGCGGCGAGACTTATCATCGCTGGCTGCTGCCGGGGGCGCACTCCACCGACAACCTGCTCTATGCTCGCGAATGCGCGGTGGAAGGGGCGGGGATCACTCTGCTACCGGCGTTTTTATGTCATGACGAGGTGGCGAAAGGGCTGCTGGTGCGGGTGTTGCCCGAGTGGGAAGCCGAGGGCAATGACCTCTATCTGGTCTACCCGAGCCGCAAGTTGAACTCACCGGCGCTGGCCTGTTTTATCGATTTTATGCTGGAAGAGTATGGTTTTGCGAAAAGCTACAGCGAGGCGTTGGCGGTTAAAGCGGAGCAATAAAAAAGGCCCGTTTCCGGGCCTTTCATCAAGCAAAGGATCGGGACTTATTTGATCATCTTCTTGTATTTAATACGCTTAGGTTCCAGTGCATCAGCGCCCAGCGTGCGCTTTTTGTACTCTTCGTATTCGGTGAAGTTACCTTCGAAGAATTCAACTTTACCTTCATCCTGGTAATCAAGGATGTGAGTCGCGATACGGTCGAGGAACCAGCGGTCATGGGAAATGACCATGGCGCAGCCCGGGAACTCCAACAAGGCGTTTTCCAGTGCGCGCAGGGTTTCGATGTCGAGGTCGTTGGTTGGCTCATCGAGCAGCAGCATGTTGCCGCCCACTTGCAGCAGTTTCGCCAAGTGCAGACGACCGCGCTCACCACCGGACAGCTCGCCGACGCGTTTGCCCTGATCAACACCTTTGAAGTTGAAGCGGCCAACGTAGGCGCGGCTTGGCATTTCGGTGGTGCCGATGCGCATGATGTCTTGACCACCAGACACTTCTTCCCACACGGTTTTGCTGTTGTCCATTGCGTCACGGAACTGATCGACAGAGGCCAGTTTCACTGTGTCGCCTAGTTCAATGGTGCCGCCGTTTGGCTGCTCTTGACCAGACATCATGCGGAACAGGGTAGATTTACCCGCGCCGTTTGGACCGATAATACCGACGATCGCGCCTTTCGGTACGGAGAAGGAGAGGTCGTCAATCAGAACGCGGTCGCCGTAGGATTTGCTCAGATTCTTCACTTCGACCACTTTGTCGCCTAAGCGTGGACCAGGTGGAATGAACAATTCGTTGGTTTCGTTACGTTTCTGGTATTCCGTGCTATTCAGCTCTTCGAAACGTGCCAGACGGGCTTTGCCCTTAGACTGACGGCCTTTCGCGCCCTGACGCACCCACTCCAGCTCTTTCTCAATAGACTTACGACGCGCCGCTTCAGAAGACGCTTCCTGCGCCAGACGTTCATCTTTCTGCTCCAGCCAAGTGGAGTAGTTGCCTTCCCATGGAATACCTTCACCACGGTCAAGCTCCAGAATCCAACCCGCAACGTTGTCGAGGAAGTAACGGTCGTGGGTGATCGCCACCACGGTGCCCTCGAAGTCGTGCAGGAAGCGTTCCAGCCAGGCCACGGACTCGGCGTCCAAGTGGTTGGTCGGTTCGTCGAGCAGCAGCATTTCTGGCTTTTCAAGCAGCAGGCGGCACAGCGCCACGCGGCGGCGCTCACCACCGGATAGGGTGGCCACTTTGGCGTCCCAGTCTGGCAGACGCAGGGCATCAGCAGCGCGCTCCAGCTGGGTGTTCAGGTTGTGACCGTCGTGCGCCTGAATGATCTCTTCCAGCCTGCCTTGCTCAGCAGCCAGTTTGTCGAAATCTGCATCCGGGTCTGCGTAGAGAGCATAGACTTCATCAAGGCGTTTTAACGCGCCGACGACTTCTGAAACCGCTTCTTCCACCGACTCGCGGACGGTGTGCTCCATGTTGAGCTGAGGCTCCTGAGGCAGGTAGCCGATTTTCAGGTCCGGCTGCGGGCGAGCTTCACCTTCGATGTCGGTATCAATGCCGGCCATAATGCGCAGTAAGGTGGATTTACCAGAACCGTTAAGACCCAGTACGCCGATTTTAGCGCCAGGGAAGAAACTCAGTGAGATGTTCTTAAGAATATGACGCTTCGGCGGAACCACTTTGCCGAGGCGATGCATTGAGTATACGTATTGAGCCACGTTGTTTTGAGCCTCTTTCTATGCGAGCCGCGCGCTGTCTGCAACAAGCAGGCGCTGCGGCGGATTAAAGTCAGCCCCGCCGTAAACGGCATGACTGATAAGTGTTCCGACTGCGAAGTTTAGCCTGTTTCGCTACGCTTCCCAACCATCGAACCTCACAGGACGCCAATAATCTCCTTTAAAGATGAAAAATGATCGCGCGGGAGAGAAATCGGCTTGCTGTCGTCTGGTATCTGCGCGCGGCTTGCACCACACTGTGTAAAGTTTGTGATGCTGTGAACGCATGACTTCAATTTTAAAAATGAATCGATTAGCGTAGTTGGTGTCTACGCATTGCGGCCTTGATTCGTCATTGATGAGCGACGAAGGCTGCACCCTGTTTGGCAGTCAGCAATACAACCAGCGAGGATAAAGGCAAGTATGGTCAAGGTGGACAAAGGGTATCTTTTGGCAGCAGGCATGTTGTTGGTGGCCGTTTCTGGAGTCGCAAAAGCGGACTCATTGGACGCTCAGCGCCAGCGTTATATGCAAATCAAGCAGGCGTGGGACAATAACCAGATGGACGTGGTTAATCAGCTGATGCCAACCCTGAAGGATTATCCACTTTATCCTTATTTGGAATACCGTCAGTTGACGCAGGACTTAAGTCTGGCGACGCCGCAGCAGATCAGCAGCTTCGTGCAATCTCATCCTACTTTGCCTCCGGCGCGTTCTCTGCCTTCACGCTTCGTCAATGAGTTGGCCAATCGTCAAGACTGGACGGGCTTGCTGACCTTCAGCCCGCAGCCGCCAAAGCCGGTGGCCGCGCGCTGTAACTACTATTACGCCAAATGGTCGACGGGCGATCAGCAAACCGCGCTGAACGCGGCGAAAGACATCTGGCTAACCGGCACCTCGCTGCCGAACGCCTGCGACAAGCTGTTTAGCCTGTGGCAGCAGGGTGGCAATCAGACGGCGCTAGTGACCCTTCAACGCATTGGTTTGGCGATGAAGCAAGGCAACAGCAATCTGGTGAATTTCCTCGCCAAGCAGCTGCCTGACGACTACCAGACCATGCGCGACGCCTTGCTGAAACTGCAAAGCGACCCGAACAGCATTGAAAGCTTTGCCCGCAGCGTCGGGCCGACCGATTTCACTCGTAATGCCGTGGCGATCGCTTTTAGCCGCATTGCCCGTGAAGATGTGGAAAACGCCCGCTCGATGCTGCCGATTTTGGCTCGCTTGCAGAAGATGAGCGACAGTGACCGCCTCGAGCTTGAAGAGGCCGTGGCGTGGCAGCTGATGGGCAGCACCGCGACGCCAGAGCAGGCCAAATGGCGCGATAGCGTGATTCTGCGCAGCCATTCGACCTCGCTGGTGGAGCGCCGAATTCGCATGGCGCTGGCCGCCGGGGATCGACAAGGGCTGAGTCAGTGGATGGATCGCCTGCCTGCGGATGCTCAGCAGGAAGATGAATGGCGCTACTGGGAAGCCTCGGTGCTGATTGACCAAGGTAAACGCCAGCAGGGCGAGGCGATGTTGCGCACGCTGATGCAGGGGCGTGGCTTCTATCCAATGGCCGCCGCGCAAAAGCTGGGCGTGCCTTATCCAATACAGGTGTCTGTCGCCGCCAAACCGGACGCCAGCTTTGCTTCACTGCCTGAAATCGCCCGCGTGCGTGAGCTGATGTACTGGCACATGGACAACCTGGCGCGCACCGAATGGACCTATCTGGTGCTTAGCCGCAGCAAAGAGCAGCAGTCGGCGCTGGCGCGTTACGCCTTCGAGCGCAACTGGGCCGATCTCAGTGTGCAGGCGACCATTGCCGGCAAGCTGTGGGATTATCTCGAGGAGCGTTTCCCGCTGGCGTGGGCACCTGAATTTAAACAAGCGACGGATGATAAAGGCATTACCCAGAGCTACGCGATGGCGATTGCGCGTCAGGAAAGCGCGTGGAACCCGGAGGCTCGCTCACCGGTGGGCGCCTCTGGCCTGATGCAGGTCATGCCTGCCACGGCGCAGCACACGGTGCAGATGTTTAATCTGCCGGGATACAGCAGCCCAAGCCAGCTGTTCGATCCACAGACCAATATTCTGATTGGCACCAACTATCTGGAATATGTCTATCAGCAGTTCGGGCGCAACCGTATTTTGTCCAGCGCCGCCTATAATGCCGGTCCATCGCGCGTGAACACCTGGTTGGGTAACAGCGCGGGCCAAATCGACGCCGTAGCCTTTATCGAAAGTATCCCTTTCTCCGAAACTCGGCGATATGTTAAAAATGTGTTGGCATATGACGCATTTTATCGCTACTTTTTGCATCAGCCGGCGAAAGTTTTGACCGATGCCGAGTGGCAGAGGCGTTACTGATTTTTAACAGCTATGTTATGCTGCCGTACTAGTTTAATAGTATGGCAGCCATGACATGACCCAAACTCCGGTAAACGATCCCGCTCTTTCCCAACAAGGCAATGAGGACTGGCAGTGCTTTATGGCGCTGTTACAGCAATCTTTCGCTGAAAATCTCCACCACGAACTGCTGCAATTGCTGCTGACGCCCGATGAACGGGCTGCCTTAGGCACGCGTGTCAGAATTGTTCAGGAGTTGATGCGTGGCGAACTCAGCCAGCGAGAGTTGAAGAATCAATTGGGGGCAGGGATTGCAACGATCACCCGAGGGTCTAACGGCTTGAAAAACGCACCGGCCACGCTGAAAGCCTGGCTCGGCACGCAATTATTAGGCCCGGACGAAGTCAGTAAAGACGTCTGACGCAGACGTCAGTGCGTTTGCACTCTGACTTGATACACCGCGTTATGGAAGGGCGCTAACGCCAACACTAAAGCTTGATGATAGACGCTGGTGCGGGTCAGTTTGCCGGCGGTAAAAATGCCAATCGCCCCGCCTTTGCGTTTAACTTCGGCAATTCCCGTCAATTTTTCCATTTCATCGCCCAATTCACTGCCTTGGTTGATCTCTTGTAATATAATTTCAGGCAGCATCAGGCTGGCTGAGCGGGATTCACCGCGTTGATGCATGTTTTCGATGACCATCCAGGCGAAGGTCATGTTGTCTTCAATACCGGCTTCTATGCCAACCCAAAAATCTGCCTCTGGGCGCACCTGTCGTGCGCTAATGACGCGGTGTCTGGCACCAGTGCGGGTTTCGCTGCTGCCGATGGGTTGATTGGACACGCCGCTGTCGACATCTACGCCTTCGATACGGAACGAGTCAGTACCAAAAATGTCCTCAAATGCCAGAGCAATAGCTTTAATTTTTGCCGGGTTAGTGGTTGCAGCGACAACATGGTACATAGAGTTTGAGCATCCTTTAGCAAATTTCACGCAGTATAACGGAAAACACTCATGTTACAGGTATATCTCGTCCGTCATGGCGAAACCGAATGGAATGCAGCACGCAAGATTCAGGGACAGTCAGACAGTCCGTTGACCCAAAAGGGCATTTTTCAGGCACAGCAGGTAGCCGAGCGCGTGCGCCGCGAAGGCATCACGCACGTCATCACCAGCGATCTGGGGCGTACTCGCGCCACGGCGCAAATCATCGCTGACGCCTGTGGTTGCGCCGTCACCGTGGAGCCGCGCCTGCGCGAGCTGCACATGGGCGTGCTGGAAACCCGTAATTTGGATGGCCTGAGTGCGGACGAAGAAACCTGGCGTAAGCAGATGGTCGACGGCACGCCGGATGGCCGCATTCCACAGGGCGAGAGCATGATTGAGTTGGCCGAGCGTATGCGCTCTGCACTCGACAGCTGCCTTGATTTACCGGCGGG
>Ga0157370_10002282_pt1 | contig 23251 bp, 14 predicted proteins | sample C35metaG_FD_113463 | JGI IMG/M metagenome (GOLD analysis project Ga0157370, IMG submission 113463) | Corn rhizosphere microbial communities from Kellogg Biological Station, Michigan, USA - C3-5 metaG | ecosystem: Host-associated > Plants > Roots > Rhizosphere > Soil | place: USA: Michigan...
ATAATTGCTGATCGTGGTTGTAATCGCGCCGAAGTTCACTGAAGACACATTCCCGTTCGGCGCCCCGAACTGAGCCCGGTTGAATACATTGAATGCGTCTGCCCGGAACCGAATCCGCATCCGCTCCGCGAGAACGACATCTTTCATTAACGCGAGATCCAGTTGTGAGATCGCCGGCGCGCGAAACGCATTTCGCCCCAGGTTTCCGAATGTTCCGGCTGCAGGCATGGCAAACGCCGCCGGGTTCACCCATTGCTGCGGAGTCGATCCTGCGGCAGGCGTGAATGGTACTCCGGCAACGTAGTCGGGCCGCATCCATCCACTGATCGCGTACTGGCCCGGGACCGACGCGTTCGAGCGGTCGATCGTGATGTTCATGGGAAGCCCGGTTTGCCACGTCCCAATGCCGCTCAGCATCCATCCCCCGAGTAGCGTCCGTGCGAAACCGGAGTTGCTCAGAAGACGTTTTCCCGCGCCGAATGGAAGCTCATACACAGCCGACAAATTGAACAGGTGACGGACATCGTTGTCGCTGCTCGCCTTATCGCAGGATCGGCAGAACGAGTTCTGCGGAGTGTCCGATTCCCCCCCGCCGATGCTTCCGTCATTGATCGAGTGAGACCACATGTAGTTTGCGGAAAACAGCAGCCCATTCTGGAATGCGCGCCGGGCGTTCAGTTGCAGCGCATGGAAGGTGCTGTTGCCCACGTCGCCCCGCCAGGAAACCGGCCCGAACTGAGGGTACGGCGCCACGCCCGCCACCGGATCTACGAGGTTCACCCAGGTTGTAGTCAGAACATTCGTTCCCTTGTTCCCAAGGTAAGTTGCCGTCCCGATGGTGCTCCCGGGCAGCTTCCGCTGAACGGAAGCGGTCCACGCGGCGACATAGCTATCCTTCCGGTTGCGGTCCAGATCGCGCGGTGAAACCGCGCCCAGGCCACCGGCCTCTGCGAACTGGAGGAATGGCGTCAGCGGATACGACAGCAGGGGAAAGGTCGTGTTATTAAACGAATACCGGTTCACCGTGTTGGAAATCGGAAGGTTCTGATCGTCTTCCTGCCCATCGCTGTGATAAATTCCCGCGCCCAGGCGCAGCACCGTACCGCCTCGCGACCATGCAATACCTACCCGCGGGTCGAAATCCTTATAGCGGGGATGAAAGAAGGAGTACGTGCGCGGGCAGAACCCGCCGCAGGTGCCGAAATCGAAAGGGACCGCCCGGTTGTCGATGGCGTGAAGAGCGTTGAAGAAGTTATAGCGAATTCCAGCCGTGATGGTCAGATTGGGCGAGGCTCGCCATTCGTCCTGCACATACCCGAAATATTGCGTCTTGCGCTGCCGCACCAGCGGAAGAATCGCTGTGTACGAAGCCGAGCCCATACTGTTGTTCAGGAAATTCGTCGCTGAGGTATAGGTCAGGCTTCCACTCTGCGACGTGCCCTGATTGAGCAGGATCCATCGCGTCTCGAATCCGAACTTCACGATATGCCTGCCTTTCGCCCAGGAAAGGTCATTGATCAGGTCAAAGGCCTTGGAAGGATAGTCCGTTGTGGAAGACCCGGTCAAGGAACTGAAGCCGGACACCGTTACGCCGAACGGGACGAGCGACTGGTTCGCCGTGTGATAAATCGTCTGATTGACGCCGAACTTCGTCTCATTGATCAGAGCCGGCGTGAATACATGTGAAACCGACGCCACGCCGTTATTGAATTTGGTGTCGTAGAGCGTCTTCGCCGTAAGCTGGCCCGTGGGAATCGATTCCACAGCCTCATCCGCGTTGAACCGCAGGAACCCCGTCGTGCGGTTCGAAAAATAATGATCCAGCCGCACCATCCCCGAATCTTCGTTGTCTATCTGTCTGCCCGGCGCTCTATACTGCCACACGTTCGGGTTTGTGGTTGGCGTCGTCCCGGCAGGATAAGCGTGCAGGATCGACGCCAAAGCTGGCGAGGTCTGCGCGACCTGTGATGCAAACGTCGGGCTCGGCACAAGCCCGATTTGCGTGCCATCGAGCCGCTGCCGAAGTCCTTCATAATTCACGTAAAAGAACGTCTTGCCGCGCACAATCGGGCCGCCCAGCCCGGCGCCGAACTGGTTCAGCAGGAAAGGATCGGCAGCAGCCCCGTCAAATGGGGAACGCGCGTCGAGCGCATTGGCGCGATAGAATTCGAAAATCTGGCCATGAAAAGTATTCGCTCCGGAAGGAGAAACCACCGAAACCTGCCCGCCTGAAGTGCCGTTTTGCGTGTCTGCCCCGAAGTTCTGCGAAAGCACCTGGAATTGCGTGATGGAACCGAGCGGAATATTGAGGCGCATGTATTCTCGCTGTACCTGGTTGTAAACGGGGGTAGCATCGATTCCGTCGAGCGTCAGGTTATTGTCATCAATGCCATGGCCAGCGAACCGGATTGTCCTTTGATCTCCGGCGCCGTTATCGATCGCGCCGGGCGCAAGCGCCGTTAACGTCGCCCAATTCCTGCCGTTAATCGGGAGATCGTCGATCGCAGTCCTCTCGATCGCGGCGCCCACCGCGGCGTCAACTGTATCGAGTTGGACCAATGCCTCCGTGACCGTGGTCTCCGCTTGACCGCGCGCCAGTTCCAGCCGCGCGTTCAATGTCGTCCTCCGCCCGACCACAAGTCTCACATTGGTCGCCGTGAACATCGCAAAACCACTTTTCTCGAACCGAACCAGGTACGCGCCCGGCGGCAGATCCGGCATCTCGTAGCCGCCCTGCGATGTCGTCGATGCCTCGCGCTGCAGCCTGGTCCCGGTCTCGGTCGCATGTACGGCGCATTGCGGAACTCGATTGCCCTGCTGGTCCGTAACCACTCCGGTGATGGCGGTACGATCCACCTGAGCGCCAACCCGGGCCGGGCTGACCGAAAGAACAATCAGCAGCGAAAAAAAGACAGACGGGCGGCAGGCCATCATCCATTTAATACAGCATCCGCCCGGTATACAAATGAAGAATCCGTTACGCGTCCGGACCAGGAGCGCGCATTTCCATTCGATTGCGACGGAGATCGCGTATCGTCAGAGCCTTCTCCGAGAAATGCTGAACCTCGAACGGCGGATTGATGAACTGCGCAGCCTCGGGCTACTCTTCTGTACGACTTTACCGCCTGCAAACTTTGACGATTTAGTGTGGGGATGCCCGAGAAGGCTCCCGGGCAAGCCTATGAGCGGCCGTGATGCCGGCTAACGTGCGGTTGCGCTTTGCGCCGCGTGTTCCCCGCCCAGCTTCTCGACAAAATTGAGAACGCTCTCCAACGGCATCACATCCGCGAGGTCCAGCTCGATATCAAGCAAATTCACCTCATGCATGATCTCGCAGCGCTCGCCAACCGCCTCGCGCGGCACGATCACGCGGAAGCTGTCTGTCGCATCCCGGCAGGTCGCATAAACACAATGGCTGGTGCTCACGCCGGTTACGATCAGCGTATCGACTCCCAGTGCGGTCAGATTCTCGTTCAGGTTTGTGCCCTTGAAAGCCGAGGCGTACGATTTCCTGATCAGGCGCTCCCCGTCCCGCCGCCCCACCCGCGGATCGAGCTCGAACAATCTCTCCTCGCCAGGCTTCAGGTCCAGGACTACTTTCCTGTCGTGCGGTGATGGCGGCATGGATGGGTCCCAATGCCAGGTCGTGAAAAAGATCGGCATCTTCGCCGCTCGGGCTGCATCCAGCAGCCGGCAGACAGCATTGACAACCGAATCCACGTTGCTGCCCTGACGCAGTTCCCGCGGATCCGTCCACCACAGCGCCAGATCGATCACAATGAGCGCCGGGCGCTGCCCAAACCCAACAGTTCCCGCCCAGCCGCGCTGCACGTATCGCTCACGCAACGCATCCAGGTGAGCCCGCAAGGGCGCCCGCAATTCGTCGGGCAGCTGCAGGTCTTCTGAGCCAAAGGACAAGGGATTCGCGTTTGACTGGTCGGGCACCAAAATTCTCCTTGACGATTGTACAAGTCACATTGCGAAAGGTCGAAGGCGACACGCGGCACAACTCAGCCGCGGCGCTTTTTGCGCGCCTCACTCCAGCCGATTGACAATCCTCGACTCCGCGATAAACTGCTCGAATACCGGAGCATGGTAACGAACATCAGCCGCAAGCGGGCTCTGAAATATCTTGCGGGATTTCTTGCGGCATCACCTCTGGCGCGTTCTCAGCAGGATCCATTCCGCGATCACAGCCGCATCCCGGGTCTGAATGAACTGGTCACCGCTTTCGATTTTGAGCCGGTTGCGTGGGCGAAGCTTCCGCGCGCCGACTATGATTACACCGCTTATGGCTCCGATGGCGAATTCACGCTCAGACGTAATCGGCAGGCGTTTGAATGGGTGGACCTGGTACCGAAAAGGGTGCTCGATGCCGCCCCGGTGAACACGGCCACCGAGGTTTTCGGGACGAAGATGGCGTTTCCAATTCTCGTGTCGCCTACCGCCGGCCATCTTCAGCTCAATCCGGAAGGCGAAATCGGCACTTATAAAGGCGCCAGTGCAGCGTCACAAACTCCCTACATCGTCAGCCACAACACCAGTACTCCCTTTGAGAAGATCGCACCCGCGGCAAAGAGCCCCTTATGGGCGCAAATCTATCCGAAGCAGAAGCCGGAGGACAATCGCGAATATCTCGATCGCGTGCAGACTGCTGGCGCGAAAGCAATCGTAGTGACGATCGATCAGCAGGCCTCGGTATACGAGCGCAGCCTGCATGACCGAAATCTCGCGTTCCACCGTCCGGGAATGCGCCGGCCGGTTTACCACAATCCGTACCGCCTTCCTGAAAATCGAATCTGGTACACGTGGAAATACTTCGACATGATCCGTCCGATGGTGAAGACGCCTTTGCTCGCGAAAGGCATCAACACGGCCGAAGATGCGCGGATCTGCCTGGAGCGCGGAATCGACGGCATCTATGTTTCGAACCATGGCGGACGATCGGTCGATTATGGCCCTTCGACCCTCGAAGCGCTTCCGGAAATCGTTGCGGCCGTCGGAGGCAGAGTACCGATTCTGTTCGATAGTGGCGTCAGGCGCGGCGCCGATGTCCTCAAGGCGCTTGCGCTCGGCGCGCATGCCGTATGCCTCGGCCGCATTCCCCGGTGGGGGCTTGCCGTGTATGGCGCAGCCGGCGTCCAGAAAATTCTTGAAATCATGCAGGCCGAGCTGGTTCAGGCGATGGCTTACGTGGGTCGACCCAATCTGGCGTCCATAGATCAAACGGTGGTGCGGGCGGATTTTCCGTGAGCGATTTTATTTCGCGGCGCGAGGCATTGGCTGGCGCCGCATCACTCGTGACCGCTACCAAAGCCAGCTTCTCGCAAGCCGCAGAGTCGCCGCGTCTCGCTGGCGAACCGCCGGGGCGCATTACGCCCCTGGCCGAACTGGTAAACGCCGCCGAATTCGAAGCGGTTGCGAAGCGCAAGCTCGACAGTCTGACGTTCGCCGAAATCTCTGGAAGCGAACGCGCCGCCTTCGACCGCATCACGCTTCGCCCCAGACTCATGGTCGATACCACCCATATGGATCTGACCGCGAATCTATTGGGCCGGCAGATGTTCATGCCCATTCTGGCGGGACCAGTCTCGCAGCTCAAACGATTCCACCCTGAGGGAGAACTCGCGATGGCGCGTGGCGTTTCCGCGGCAAAATCTCTGATGGTAGTTTCGGCCGATTCCAGCATTCCTTTCGAGGAGATAGCCAGTCAGGCGAAATGTCCGCTCTGGTATCAGGTATGGCCGGACGCGGATATCAATAGTCTACGCAGCCGTGTGGAAAAAGCCGCCGCAGCGGGCTGCAAGGCTTTGTGCGTTACGATAGGCGATCCGCATGCCGGCTCGCCGGATAAGGTTACGGCTGGTGTAGATTGGCGCGCTATCGACGCGCTGCGCAAGGGGCTGAATATACCTGTTGTTGTGAAAGGCGTCATGAGCCCCGAAGAAGCGCAAAAAGCAACGGCGGCGGGCGCAAACGGCATCATTATCTCGAGCTATTCAGCGCGCGCCATTCCCGGCGTGGCGTCTCCCATCGAGATGTTGCCGGCCATTGCCGATGCCGTTGGAGGCAACGCGCCAATTCTGATCGACGGGAGTTTTCGTTTAGGTAGCGACGTCTTCAAAGCCCTGGCCCTGGGCGCACAAGCCGTACTGCTCGGCCGCCCCACGGTCTGGGGACTCGCGGCATACGGCGAGCAGGGCGTTCAGGACGTAATCGAGCTGATCCAATCCGAATTTGCCCGTGATATGGCAATGTGCGGCAAAGTGGATCTCAATGCTCTCGATCGTAGCGCCGTCAAAATCCACCGTCGCTGAAATCTCACCGCGCAGATCCCGATCGTCCACTGTGAATCGTTACAAACAGGATGCGCTTCATTCCTGGCAACCGGTAACCCGGCGCATTTGCTCAAAAGTGAAATAGAACTTTATCCAGGGCCGATTTGTTTCTGGCGGAACGGGGCGAATAATGATAATCTCTGCAAAACGTCCCTTTGGGAGGGTTTCGTGAAATCTGGTCATTGCGTTAAGACGCTGCTTTGTGGGTTCCTATTCGCAGCCGGAGTTCTCGCTCAGGATACCGCTCGACTCTTGGGGACAGTAACCGACCAGTCGGGCGCCGCCGTAACGGGAGCGAAGATTACCGCCCGGAATATGGCAACAGGAATCGAGCGCACCACGCTGGCCGACAGCGCCGGCGGGTATTCGATTCCACTACTTCCGATAGGAGGTTACTCGATTACAGGCGAAGCCACCGGGTTCAAAACTACTACGCTTGGAGGCATCACGCTCCAGGTTGGCCAGGAAGCTCGCGTCGATATCCGGCTTGAGATCGGCGCGACCTCCGACTCGATCGATGTCACGGCCGCCGCGCCTCTCCTTGAGACAGACACTTCGGCCGTTGGCCAGGTAATCGACAGTAAAGCGATGGCCAACCTTCCGCTGAATGGCCGGCAGTTCTGGCAACTGGCTCAGTTGACGCCCGGAACGGTATTCACTCCAGGCGGGCAGGACATCACTTCGGGCGGCCAGGGAATCCGCGCGTCGCGAGTCCAGCTGCGCATCAGCGGAAACTCCAGGCTCAGCAGCGGTTGGCTGCTCGACGGCTTCGATATCACGGAATATGAGCAGGGCGGCACATCGCTTGCGCCGTCGACCGACGCGCTCGAAGAGTTCAGAGTGCTCGGAGGAGGTATGAGCGCCGAGTACCGGCTGCCTTCTGTGATCAACGCCGCCCTCAAGAGTGGAACCAATTCGTTCAACGGCAGCCTTTACGAATACATAAGAAATGATAAGTTCCAGGCGCGCAACTTTTTCGCGCAGAACGTTCCCGAACTAAAACGGAACGAGTTCGGCGCCACCCTTGGCGGACCCATCAAGCGGAACCGGGTGTTCTTTTTCGGTGACTATGAGGGCAGCCGCACCAGGCAAGGTTCGACGCAAAATTCTACGGTGCCCACACCTGCCCAACTGACAGGCAACTTCGCCGGGCAACGGCCGATCTACGACCCGCTCACGACACGCGTGAATCCGGCGAATGCGAGTCAGTTCATTCGCGACCCTTTTCCCGGCAACACGATTCCGGCAAGCAGCATATCTCCACAGGCTGCTTACTTTCTGTCCTGGTTTCCTACGCCGAATGCCGGCAGGAACCAGTTCGTGTATTCGCCTGCGCTCGCGCTCGATACGGATAAGTTCGATATCAAAATTTCGTCCAGACTCACAAACAACGATACTCTTAACGGCCGGTACTCGTACATCAACAACACGGAAAACGACGTTCAGGGTTATCCCGTTCTCGGAACATATCCGCTTCACAGCCGCGCACAGAATGCGGGTCTGAACTACCTGCATGTGATCTCGCCGACCATGACGGCCGACGTTTCAGTCAGCTATTACCGCATGTACTTCTTTTTCCAGAACGCCAGCGCGTTCCTTGGTCAGGACGTCATCTCGAAGGCGGGCATTCCCGGTTACGCAGGACTTTCGAGCCAGCAGCCGGCTGCGCCGCAGATCAACATGTCCGGTTACACGGCCATCATGGGCGCTACCGACAATCGTCCCAAGGCAAACCGCATCCGAAGTTATCAATACCGCGCTGCGCTGACCTGGAATCATGGCAGCCACAACATCAAATTCGGCGCTGAACTGTCGCATCAGACCCATTCATTCCTGAACGGAAATACGTCACAAGGCCAGCTCAACTTCAATGGCCAGTATTCGCAAAACCCAACCAGCACCGGAAACACGGGAGATGCTTTTGCCGATTTCCTGCTTGGGCTGCCGAACAGCATGCAGCGCTCTACGCCCCAGCCGCTCTTCGGGGTTGCAGGCAATCTCTGGAGCCTCTACGCACAGGACGATTGGCGCGTAACGAAGAACCTGACCGTAAACGTCGGCCTGCGCTGGGAATTCAACACGTGGTTCAATCCGATCCGGGGCCAGACGAACGCGTTCGATTTTACAACCGGCAAAGTCATAATCCCGACCAGGAACGGGACTCCCGATTTGTCCGTTCAGGTGAATGAGGCTCAGAACTGGGCAGTATTTCGGCCTCTGCTCGAAACCACGGAGCAATTGGGATTGCCTTATTCCATACGCCCGGCAAACTATGTCGATCCGGCGCCGCGAATCGGGTTCGCCTGGCGGGCTTTCGGAAGCGACAAATGGGTGATTCGTTCAGCCTACGGGATCTTCTATCTCTACCCCGATACGAATCAGCTGCAGCCTCTTTATCGAACGCCGCCGTTTAACCTCATCCAGCTTGTGAACAATGATCAACCGACAGCCGCGAGTCCAACCCCAACGCGTACACTCAGCAACTATTTCCTGAATCAGCCGCTTGCTTCCGCGGGCGTCACGCCGGCCATAACGACCGCGCGCACGTCCTATAAAGACGCCTATACGCAAACCTGGAACTTCAATTTGCAGCACGACTTTGGAAAGAACGTCGCTGCTGAAGTCGGGTATGTCGGGAACAAAGGTACCCGCCTGGAATACTCGTCGAATGGCAATATTCCGTTTCCGGGACCCGGAAACATTCAGGCTCGGCGGCCTTATCCGCAGTGGGGACAGTTTTTGTTCCAGGAATGGGGCGGGTCCAGCACCTACCATAGCCTGCAGGCGAAGGTGGAAAAGCGCTTCTCGGGCGGATTCTCTGCGCTCGCCTCCTATACGTTCTCAAAATGTTTGGACGGCCCTGGAAGTGAAGAGGGCGCCGCGCCGGCCTGGTATCTCGATCCAATCAATAAGGGAGCATGTAACTATGATGTGCCGCAGAATTTTGTCACCAGCTACGTCTGGGAGCTGCCCTTCGGAACGGGACGCAGGTTTTTCCAGAATGCGCCGCGGCTCGTGAACTACATGATCAGCGGATGGCAGTGGCAGGGAATCAACACAGTGCAATCCGGCGTTCCCTTCACTCCCACGGTCAGCACGGACGTGGCCAACACCGGCGCTTCCAGTCAACGTCCGAATGCGCTTGCTCCTCCCGTCATGGTCCAGACTCCCGGTTGCTGGTTCTTCGTTTCCGCCAACCCGGCATGCAAAGGCCTCGCAAATCAGGCGGACACTTTCGCCGTACCTGCGCAGTATACGTACGGCAATGCAGGGCGAAACATCCTGCGAGGCGACAACCTGGTTCAACTCGATATGGCTCTTTTTAAGAATTTCCGGATAACCGAGCGGATGAATCTTGATTTCCGCGCTCAGGTCTATAATCTCGCCAACACTCCGAGCTTTAGCACGCCGGCGACGAACATCAATCTCGCTACGGGTGGTCAGGTCACCTCGACCCGAAATCTCCCCAGGGTGTTCGAGTTCGGCGCGAAATTCAATTTTTGAGCGGAAACGTTCACGTAAAGCCGGCTTTCACATCGGCTGCAACAAAGGTTTCGCGCTGGTGGAGCCTGTCCCTGTTCGGGGTAGCCGGCGTCTTGTTCGTCTTGCTGTTTTCTGGCGAGATCCGGGACTTCGATATTTTCTGGCACCTCCGGACCGGCCAGTACATTGTAGAGACTCATAAGCTCCCATACCCGGATCCGTTCTCCTATACCAGCACCGGTTCGTCATATGCCGGTGAGCCGGTAACCCGGCGATTCAACCTGACACACGAGTGGTTGTCGCAGGTTGCGATGTATGCGATCTATGCGCTTTCAGGATTTGCTGGACTTGTAACAGCTCGTGTCCTGATGCTCATCGTATTCTGCGCCCTGGCCGGCTGGATCAGCTACATAAGGAGCGCGGACTTACCCATCAGCGTGGCTGCGGCGCTTGCGGCGGCAGGCATGGTCTTCTATTTCGCGCAGAGCCGGCCGTATCTGGTTACGTTTGTGTGCCTCGGTCTTACGATGCTTATCCTCGAGACGCGCCGCCGGCTATGGCTCCTTCCGGCGCTCTTCCTGGTCTGGGCCAACTGCCATAGCGGCTTTGTTCTGGGTTGGATTGTTTGCGGGGCGTACATCGTGACGGATCTCAGAAGATTTGTTTTCCCCTGCGCGGCCGCGATTTGCGCGTCGCTGCTGAACCCCAACGGAATCCGCGTGCTCCAGGTGCTTTGGTTTTATCGCGCGAGCGGCATTCAGACCACGAACCTGGAATGGCAACGGCCGATCTTCTGGCAGCCCAACATCTACAGCCTGCTCCTGTTCGGGTCTTTATTGGTGCTGTTGATCTCCTGCCGCAAGGTCCGCCTGTCAGACTGGCTGCTCTATTTTTCATTCGCGGCCATATCGCTGATGGCCGTACGAAACACTGTGTTTATGGGCCTGGTCGGTCCGATCCTGATCGCAAGTTATTTGCCCAGGCGGTGGTTCGTGGGATGGACGGCGGTAGTGTTGAGCATCGCCGCGTTGGCCTTCTACGATATCCGTCCGGCATTGGCCGCTGGCAATACTCTTGCATTCCGAGTCGCCGCGTGGCAGCTGCCAGATGGCGCAGCTTCGTTTATCCGATCGCACAGGCTCGGGGGACGCCTGTTCAACACCTACGAGGATGGAGGCTATCTGATTTGGCGTCTGTGGCCCGCGAATCGTGTATTCATCGACGGACGTGGCCTGAGTGAGCAGGCATTCGCCGATTACCGCCGGGTTCTGTATGACGAGACGAACGGCGTGGTCGCATCTCAACTGCTCGATCGGTACCAGGCCGATCTTGTCCTGATCGAAGGATTTGATTATCTCTCCGGACAGGTGTATCCGATCGCGGCGAATCCTCCAAAAAGGTGGGGCGTCGTGTATGCCGACGATAAATCCGTGCTGTTAAGGCGAGATGCGGCGCCGGCAATGGACCAGTTGGCATTACTTCACAGTCTGGACGCTCAGTGCGCGGAACACATCCGGCACGATCCATCGCGACCCCGCTGCGCATTCGGGCTGGGCGAACTCTACGCGAGGCGGGACATGCCCGATTCCGCGCGCGAGTGGATATCGCGCTACCTTTCTTTACAGCACGCGCCGGATCGAGAGGCCGAACAGATGTATAGTTCGCTCGCGATAACCGATCTGGATAAACGCGCCAGAGCGCTCCAGGCAATCCACGACCTGGCTGGCGCCGAATCACTGCTGCGCCAGGCCCTCGCTCTCGCGGAGCGGCCGCCGGGCCCGGATCCCGCCAAAATAGCCGCGATTCTCAACAACCTCGCGACGGCTTTGGAAGGAGAGGAGAAATATCCGGAAGCCGAGTCGTGCTTTCGCCGGTCTCTGGAACTCTGCGAAAAGAATTTCGGCGCGTCCGACCCGCGGACCGCAATGGCTCTCGATAATCTGGCCGGCGCGCTCGAGGAACAAGGCGAACTGAGCGGCGCAGAACCGCTCCTCGAGCGGGCGCTCTCAATTGCGCAGAAGTCTCTGGGAGCCGCGGATCCCACTACCGAGACGATTCGGAAAGACCTGATTGACTTACGCATAGCACGCAACGAGCGCTCAACGCGCGATCTGCCCCGGTAGCATGCCTGGCCCACGCCGGAAGCGCGCGCTCAGCCGCTACCCATCGAAGTCGTTGGGCGCGCCTGTCGCGGGTCGTCGCGAATGTCACTGAACGGCTGCTTCTGCGTCGCAGAATCGGGTGTGTTTAGTTGCATTCTGTGCGTACGATGATAATCTCACTCAGTATGAGGGCACATACGATATGAGATGTTCGAAAACGATTAAACGGCAATTCGGGTTTTTGGTCGTCGGGGCTCTTTGCGGCCTCCCTGTCGCATCCGGTCAAAATCGCGCGGTGGACTTCAAGCCCGGGATGCCGTTCAGCGACGGCTACGTCGCAGGGAATACGTTATACGTTGCGGGCCAGCAGGGACCGGAAGCCGCAGGCAAATTCGGCGATATTACTCAACAAACTACAAAAGCGATTGCGGCGATTGAAAAAGTAGTCAAAAAGGCTGGCTTTCAGATGACGGACATAGTATCCGTGACCGTATATATCACGGACTTGAACGATGTGCCGAAGATGAATGATGTCTACAAAAAGCTGATGCCGGACCCGAAGCCCGCGAGAGCTACCGTGCAGGTTGCAGGGTTAATAGGTGGGGCAAAAATCGAGATTTCGGCTATCGCTGCAAAGCACTAGGCTGTTGCCGCTTATCAGGAAATATCGTGCACATACCAAATTATTAAAAGGAGTCAGTTGTGGAGATCGACACCAGACGCGGTTACTTCAATAAGCTGGCCGGTTTAGTGGCTGGCTTGACCGGCGGACGCACCCTGCTCGCTCAGCAGAATTCCAATGGGGGCGCACCTCCGGTTGCTGCTGCGGACCGATCCCGTCGCAGCAATCACATACACAACGGAATCTATTACTTCTCCGGCATTGGGTCCAATGACGGCTACGGCAAGGACGATCATATATCTGTCACGGACCCATTCGAGAAGCATGTCACTCGTACCATGGATGCGCTCAAGAAGTCGGTGGAGCGAGCAGGCTGCACGATGGACAGCATCATTCATGCCGAGGTCTTTATCTGCCTTCCCAATGCGGATAATGTTCCGGCTCCTGCCGGCAAGGCCCGATTTGATGCGTACAAGGCGGAGTACGAAGCGCTGAATAAGATCTATCGGACCTACTTCAGTGCTGGCCATACGCCGGCCCGCGCATGCATGGCAGTGGATTGGATTCCTGGCGACTCACTGATCGAGATCGTTGGTAGCGCATTAGTCGTCAACCCTGCCACGACACCGCCTGCATAGAAGGGATCATCCCTGCTGCTTACGCCTCGGCACGCCGCGTCAGATTCCTTCGGCGCCGTACATCGCCTCGCCCGCAACTACCTGGCCCAGGGAGTTGAAGCGAAGAATTTCGCAGGCGCGATCCCGGCGCCCATCGATATCGCGCGCATAGACGATGGCCATCTCCTGCCTTGCGTCATCCCACAGAATGTGGTCGAGGGTAAACCGGAAAGAGCCGAACGAGTGAGCCACCTGCCAATACTGCGTAAGCGCATCCCGCCCCATGACGACGGGACTTCCTGTACGTTTCGCCGCGACCGGACTCACGAACCGGGCATTTTCGGCGAAGTGTGATACAACGCGATCCACGTCCCGGGCGCACCAGTCGCTTATCCACTCGCGCGCAAACTGTTCGGCTTCATCTCGATTCATTTCAGGTACTCCGCATTATAGATTTCGACTCCTGAAATGAAATCCGCTCAGGATTCACGTCAATATAGGCGGGGAATTCATGTCGGCAAGCGCTACTCCGAAGCAGGGCGATCACGTTTTCAATGCGGTGGAAACAGCCATTCTGGCGCCTTTTGAAACGATCCGATCGCTGCGATCGGGCCTGGCTGATGGCAACCATTTCCTGTATGATTATCTTCTCCACGGGTACAGCATCGCGAAGAACATCGGGGACGCATTTACCGAGCTCGCCGCGCGCGGCCTCTCCGCTTCGGCCGGCGCCGAGCACGAAGCGCTCCGTGAGATCGGAAAGCTGTCGGCGCAATACCCGGTCCTGTGCCGCGTGAATGCGCCAGCGCTGCGGGATATTCATCTGCAAAACGCATCGCGATTCGGCTCCGCGGCCCGCCGGTTCGAAGTGGAACTTCTGAAAACAGTTCAGCAGGCGCTCGAATCCGCCGTGGCGCCGCGCGCCATTCGGGCCGGCGCGGAGACGGCCGTTCCGGGAATCGCCTGCCAGCAAATGCTTGCGGCAGCATATGACCCCGGATCGGCCCTGATCGTGGTCGTGGATCGCATGTCGGCCGAGGCCGCACCGGCGCAGAGCGCTTTCCATCCTGTGATTCTCGGGATCGCGCAGACGCTGGATCGTCCTGCGATGTGGCGCAGTCCGCTTGAAGCGTTCCGCGAATCCCGCCCGACCGCCACGGGCGCCGTGATTCGAAAGATCCGGGATGTGCTTGCGCGCATCGAGGCGTTCAAGGCGCAAACTTCGGTGTTCGCCGCGCTGGTGAAAAACGAGATTGCGCAGAAGGGGCGCTCGCCCGGCTCCGGGGAAACGTTCGGGGCCATGTTGCATCTACTGCACGCCCGGCTGACTCAGATGCAGGGCTAAGCGGCTTCAGTGTCCAGAACCCCCGTTCTTACCCCATTGCATTTCGCGAAATTCGGTGGCATGCTCTCTGGCACGGCGGTGTAGATTCTGCCGACGAGGAGGTTGCCTTGGCTGAAACGATCGCTTCTATTCTGAAGCTTAAAGGACAGGAAACATGGTCGGTGGCTCCGGACGCGACGGTTTACGATTCGATCGCGCTTATGGCCCAAAGAGGCATAGGAGCCGTATTGGTTATCTCTGACCGTAAGCTGATTGGGATCATCTCTGAACGGGACTATGCGCGCAAAGTCGTTCTCGAAGGCCGATCCTCGAGACTCACTCGCGTCAGAGACATCATGACTGTGGATCCGGTTACTGCACGCCCGGAAAACACGGTCGAAGAATGTATGACAATCATGACGCAGTATCGAATTCGCCATCTTCCGGTTCTCGCCGGGGAGAATCTCGTCGGAATCGTCTCCATCGGGGATCTCGTGAAGGCAGTTATCGCCGACCAGGCGCACACAATCGATCAGCTGCAAACGTACATCGGCTGCAACTATCCAGGTTGAGAACCGTTATCGGGTCGGGAGCTGCTCAGCCCCCGCCTTTGTCATTTCGTCGTTCCGGGCGGCTTGCTTCCGAAGAACGGGCCCTTTTTGTAATGGAAATTCCGCCAATCCTCACCCGCCATGCCGTTGCGATCCCATATGACTTTGCCTTTACGTAGCGTCAAATCGCATACGATTCGCTGCGTACCCGGCTTGCGCGCGCCAGCGGAGTCCAGAAACCCGATATTTCCATGCTCGAGGCGGAAAACCGCAATGTCTGCTTCCGAACCGACGTCCAGATTTCCGAGTTGAGGACGCTTGATCTCCCGCGCAGGCGCCCAGGTAGCCATGCGGACCACATCGGCGACGGAGGAGCCAAGATTCATCAGTTCAGACATGACGTTATCTATCGACTGCATGGCGGCATTCATATTTTCCTTGTGCAGGTCGGTAGAAACCGAGTCGGGATAAAAGCCGGCTTTATACGCCGGAACAGCTACATACCAGTAAAAACTTGCCGATCCGTAACCGATATCGAAAATGATCCCGCGCTTCCGTCCGGCCGGCATCGCTGGATTCAGTTCTCCATTGGCGAGCACTTCTTCACGATGACCGGAGAAACAATGCGTGTAAATGTCGCCAGGACGTAATTTCTTTAATAAAAGATTTTCGATGTTACGTTCCCGCGTAATCAGACCGAAGTCGACCATCACCGGCAAGTTCGTCATCTTTCCCGCTGCGACGGCGTTATCCACGGAATACCAGCCAGGGCCCGCATAGTGCGCCGACTTGAACCCGACGATGATTGTCGGATTGGCTTTGGCCATAGCCGCTGCAGCTTTCGCGTCCATTACAGCCGGGTCGTCTTCCCTTCCCGTGAGCATGCCCGTGCCGACAATGTTGAGGAATGCCAGCACGCGGGTACTGGCCTTGTTTATGATTCGATCGCGAAAATCCGGAAACTCGCGCCAGCCGGTACTTCCGGCATCAACCATCGTGGTTACGCCGCTTCGGAAAGAAAACCCGTCCGGGTCGACACCTTCGCTCGGAACAGGGCCGGCCACCTTAGGTACATCGGGAGGAAGAACGTAACGTTGATAGAGGTGCGTATGAATGTCGATCAAACCGGGCGTCACATAGAGGCCTTTCGCGTCGATGACCTTACGCGCGGTTGAATCGGCGATATTGGCCGCAACACGAGCGATATGCCCGTTGGAGATAGCTATGTCGGTTACCTGGTCAATCCTGTTTTTCGGGTCGATAACATGGCCGCCCTTTACAAGTAAGTCATATTGAGGCTGTGCGGCAAGCGATAACGCGCATCCAAGCAGACCGGTGATCAATCTCAAGAAAGCTCTCCTTTTACAGCAAACTCGCATTTCAGAGTCAGTGAAGGTGTACGAGAGGGTGCTTCTGCAGGTCGGGAGGACTGTGAAATTTACCTGGCAGCCTTCGACACCGGCGGTATTCTATCACCCACTCGCGGCGTTCCGCCTCAATCTGACATCAATCTGACCGCCGGCGCTTCGCTTCGATGATTTCTTCCGGGCGAAAGTCCTCCCCAAAGAACTCCAGAGCGTTCCATTTCTCCGGCTCGCGGCCCTGCTCGATCATTCTTAATTCGGCACGCCGGATTTTCCCCGAGATCGTCTTCGGGAGAGCAGAGAACTCCAGACGGCGAATGCGCTTGTGAGGAGCCAGCCGCACTCGCATGAAGGTGAACAGTTCGAGTGCAAGCTCTCTGTTGGGCTGATAACCGGGTCGCAGGACGACGAAGGCTTTGGGCACTGCCAGTCGGACTGCGTGCGGGCTTGGGACTACCGCCGCCTCGGCGATCGCAGGATGCTCGATCAGTGCGCTTTCCAGTTCAAACGGGCTCAAGCGATAGTCAGACGACTTGAACAATTCATCCTTGCGTCCTACGCAGAAGATGTAACCATCCGGATCACACGAGGCGACATCCCCGGTATGGTAGTAGCCGTTCACTCCGACTCGCATCGACGAAGAACGATCGTCCAGATATCCCTGCATCAGGCCGAGCGGCCGCGCAGAAAGGTCGAGGCAAATCTCGCCTTTCTTACAGTGCTCGCCCTCTTGCATCGAGCAGCGCGATGTTGTATCCCGGCAGTGGCCGCTCCATACTGCCAGGCGTCACTATCTGCCCCGGTGGATTGCCGATCATAGCGGTGGTTTCGGTTTGACCGTAGCCGTCGCGGATGGTCAGGTCCCAGGCCCTGCGAACACGTTCTATCACCTCTTGATTCAGTGGTTCGCCGGCGCTTACCACTTCGCGCAATCGCACGGGATAGCTTTCCAGCCTCTCCTGCGCGAGCAAGCGCCAGACGGTCGGCGGAGCGCACAAGGTTGTGACGCCGAATCGAACCAGGGCTTCAGGTGCGTCGCTCGCGCGGAAGCGAGACTGGTTATATATGAATACCGTCGCGCCCGCATTCCAGGGCGCCAAGACGGAACTCCAGGCGTGTTTGGCCCATCCCGGCGAGCTGGTGTTCCAGTGCAGGTCACCGGGCTGCAACCCGATCCAATACATAGTTGAGAGATGCCCGATCGGATAGCTCTGATGTGAGTGCTGCACCAATTTGGGTTTGGCGGTCGTTCCCGACGTGAAATAGAGCAGTAACGGGTCCGTCGCTCTCGTTTCACTTTCCGGCGTAAAGCATTCCGAATGCGCCGTTGCGCTGTCGAAAGAATTCCAGCCGGCAACGGCCCACCCACCGTGGTTCGTGTGTAACGGCCGGGAAGTGAATCGAACTTCGACGCCTCGTCAGCTGCTGCGATCACATGGCGCACATTGCCGCGATCCAGCCGGTCCCGAAGGTCCTCAGGCGTCAGCACGGGAACTGCCGGAATAACGACGGCTCCAGTTTTCATCGCCGGCCAGCAACAGTTCCCAAAGGGCCGCCTGGTTACCCAGCACCAGGAGAATATGATCACCTCGGCGAACACCGATCGTCCGAAGATAGTTCGCGACCTGATTTGAGCGGAGCGCAAGCTCCTTGAACGTTCGTTTGCATTCCGAGCCGTCTTCATCGACGATGAAGAGCGCCGCTCTGTGTTGTTCGCGGAGATCACATCGAAGTAGTCCAGAGCCCAATTGAACAGATCCACTCGGGGCCAGGAAAAATCGCGCCGGGACGCTTCGTAGTCGCTTCGGTGTGCAAGCAGTAAGTTGCGCGCGTCCAGAAACTCGGAGCCCACGCCCATGTCTCGGACCTCCCGGTGCGGAGATCATATAACACCCGGACGGAAGCGCGCCGCAATAACACTTCGCGTCGAATTTCGATTGAATACTTAGCGGATTTCGATGTAATCCAATGCAGCCCACTTACGGCGCATCAGGAGCTTGCGCCTCACCGGCAGCTTCAAAAAAGCTGCGCGGGCAACTCAGGCCGCTTTTTTCTTTGCCTGAGCGGCCGTTCGTTTCGTGGCCCACCGCCGCTTCATGGCCTCTGCGAGTTTCCGCCGACCCGCGGCAGTCAGGCCTGTTCTCTTTGTTGTTGCCTTCTTCGCCTGAGCCCCGGTGCGTTTCGCCGCCCAACGTCTCTTCATGGCGAGCGCCAGCCGGCGCCGCCCCTCGGGAGTCATGCCACCTTTTCGGGCCCGTGCGGAGTTACTTGTGGCTTTCACAGGTGTAATGCTTCCCGTTTCGGCAAAGTCGCGCAGTGCTTCCAGCGCCTGGTCAATAGCGCCTTTCTGCATCTCCAGCCGGCTGATAATATTCGCGATCTCGTTCACTGCTTTTCTCCCCTCGTTAAGAACCTGGAACCTGAAGAAAGCATAACGCAGCAAAAGTGTTCCGGTCCGGGGCCGGAATCCGGCGGGCGGCCTGTTACGTCAACTTCATCGGCCAGGAGTGGCGCAAATTAACGGCGATTCTCGCGTCGCTGACTGTCAACGAGAGCCTTCTCCGTCGATACACTGTAAGTTGACTCCAATGCATGAAGGAGCGCAGGATGTAAAGCGCCCGGATTTGTCGCCAGCAGGGACAGTCCTGACTCAGCTTCTATCTCCACAAGGAGTTCCGAAGCCGGGGAGCGGCGCATTGTCCGGCAGGCGGATCGGACCGTACGAGGTTCTGGAAGAAATCGGCCATGGCGGCATGGGAACCGTCTATCGGGCCGTTCGCGGCGATGGTGATTTCCACGTCCAGGTCGCTATAAAAGTGATCCGCCGCGGAGCAGATGAGCCTTTGCTGCTGGACCGTTTCCGGGCTGAGCGGCAGATTCTGGCAAAGCTTGAGCACCCGAATATAGCGAGACTTCTGGATGGCGGGGCCACGGAGGACGGACTGCTGTATTTCGTCATGGAGTACGTGGACGGCAAGTCCCTGACATATTATTGCGATTCGAAGAATTTGCCTGTCTCCGAGCGCATTCACCTGGTCTCGAAATTATGCGATGGCGTGGCGTATGCGCATCGGAATCTGATCGTACATCGCGATTTGAAACCAGACAACATACTGGTCACCGACGATGGTACCCCCAAGCTGCTCGATTTCGGGATCGCCAGAATCCTGGAATCTTCTGTCGAAGATACGGCCGACCAGACGCTGACGTTAGTGCGGATGGCGACTCCGGCGTATGCCAGCCCTGAGCAGATCCGCGGCGAGCCGGTAGGCGTCGCGTCCGATGTTTATGCTCTGGGCGTTCTGTTGTACGAGTTACTGACCGGACGCCGCCCATACAGGCTGGAGCCGGCATGGGGGGAATCCGCTCGAATCATCTGCGAGCAGGAACCGACGCGTGCGAGCGTGGCCGTCGTAAGCGATACGACTGATGTCACCGAAGAAATCAGCCGTTGCCGTAACACCACCGCCGAAGGACTGCGGAAGCGGTTGAGCGGAGATCTGGACAACATACTCGCAGTGGCTTTGCGAAAGGACCCGAGCCACCGTTACCTGTCGGTCGATCAGTTCCAGCAGGATCTGGAGAATCACCTGAAGGGCCGGCCAGTGATGGCGCGCGGCGATTCGCTCCTATACCGGGCCAGGAAGTTCGTCGGGCGCCATAAGCTGCCGGTTGCGGCGGCAACCGCCGTGGTCGTTACGCTTTGTGTGGCGGCAGTCTTCACACTTCGCGAATCACAGAGGCTGGCCCTTCGCGTGGCTACAGACCGGAAACTGGCGAGTTCGTTCCTGGTAGACATCCACAACGGGATCGCGCGATTGCCCGGTTCAATCCCGGTGCGCCAGGAGTTGCTCGCGAAGTCGCTCGACTACCTGAACGGACTGGCCCGCGAAGGTTATGGCGATCGCGAAACACAAATCTCCCTTGCCCTGGCGTATGAACGATTTGCGGACCTCCTTGCCGGAGTGGGCGGAGCCGGATTGGGCAAACCCGCGGACGCACTGAAGACATACGAGTCGGCGAAGAGGATACGCGAGCATCTGGCCCGCGAGTTTCCGAAGGATGCCGAAGTGCAATCCGACCTGGCATCCAATTACATGATGGGCAGCTACATCGTTGGCCGTGTCGCCAGCGTCGATCAGCGGCGCGAGTACGACCGCAAAGCTCTGGACGTGAGCAAAAGACTCGCCGACCAGCATCCCGCGAACAATAAGTATCAGGCGTTGCTTGCGGCAGCTTACACCGGTTTGGCTTACTCCTTCGAGTTGGATGGAAGATGGGCCGAAGCAGCAAACCTCTATCGGGAAGCCGTTCCCATCCGCGACCGATGCGCCCGCGCTGCGCCGAACGATAAGGATGCCCAACGCGCGCTGGCGAATATCCATTATCGGATCGGCGTACTCGAAACACAGGCGCAGCGGGCCCAGGCGGCCATGCCCGAGTTGAGAGAAGCCCTCCGGATTCAGAAAGGCTTGTTGGGCCGTGACCCGGGTGACCGGCAAATCCGGTTCCAGGTAGCCGGAAGCGATCACTTCCTGGGTGTGGCGCTTGGGGATGCAGGGAGTTTTGCCGAGGCGCTGGCTTCTTTTCAGGAGGCGATTTCCATTCGCGAGGCGATGCTGGCGACAGACAAGCGTGACGCCCGGACTCGTTCGATGCTTGCGGGAAATTACGCCGAACAATCCACCGTGCTTCTGAAAGCAGGGCGCAGAGGAGCCGCGCTGAAGAGTCTTGAACGATCTATTCAACTTGAAAACGAGTTGTTGGCGCTGGATGCCAGTGCCGTTCCAGTCCGCGTTTCGCTCGCCGATTACGAAGGGCGGTTGGCCGCTATTCATGAGTCGATGGGTCAGCGGACCTGGGCGACCCAGGACTGGAGCCGCTCCGTAGCGCTGTGGAACGCGCTCGATCGGGAAGGACACCTGCGTGCCCCGGACGTGCAGAAGGCGGCAGCCCAGGCGCGTGAAGCAATGCTGAAGTCGAAACAGGTTCGTGTCTCAACGCCAGTGCAATAGTCGATTCCCCGAACGCTTTCCTGCTATCGCCTCTTACCGGACCTGGAATACTCGTTGGGCGCCCCGGGCGTGGGAACGTTGCTCGTGACCTGCGCGCCGCTGGCATGCGCACGGACCAAAGCCGTGGTGAGCGTGATACCGCTGCCGGAGAGCTCGGCGCCGGCTGCGTGCGCAAATTTCAGCGGTGCGGCGAGGGTGACCGTGGCGCCTCCTCTGCCACCGGCGACAGAGGCAACAACGGCTGTCTCCTGATTCGCGCCGCTGTCTATCGTGATCGTCTGGCCAGGGCTGAAGCCGGGTACGCCGGCGGTGCGGATGGCTGTGACGCCTGCGCTCGTAGCCGCTCGCACGGCTGTAGCGCCCCCTGTGCCGACAGTTGCGATAACGGCTGTCTCGCGGTTCGCGCCCGTATCGATCGTAATCGTCTGACCGGCCGCAAAATCGGCGATACTGGCGACTTTGATATTTGTAGCGCCGGCGGGCGAACCGCCCGGCAGCGTAGTAGCGGGCTGCAACAGAAAATCGGTGCAGTTGCTATCGGTGTCGGCCCCGTCCGGGAACCGTCCCGCACTTCTGTTGGTCGCTGGTGCGGCCGGAGCGAACCGCCCGGAGCCGCCGCTCGAGCCGGGCGACGGCGCCCGGCAGCCACTCTGCCCCGATCCGGATTTCCCCTGATACCCCTCGGCGGCCCACGGATCGACAAGGCCTCCATAGTTCAGGCTGTCGACGACCAGGCCAGCGGCATCGCGCAATACCATGCTTCCGGCGCTGGGCGAGAGCGCCGGGCCGCCGAACCACTGATTGGGCGCCGGAGTTCCCTGGTAGCCTGCAGTCGTAACCCTGGCGTCGCGCACAACCGCATCGATCGCGTGATCCTGATCGAGCGGGCTGTCGAGCGTGATGCCCGTCCCGAGCGCCTGAACGGGCTCGTTGCTCGAGTGGGCGAAGGCTGTCGAGAGCTGGAAGCTGATTCCCGTGCCCCGAACGCTGAAGGGAAGGTTGGCCGCATGGTTGAACCGGAGCGGACCCGTCAAATCGAGCCCCGTACCCGGAGTGATCACCGTTTCCCGGATGATGTGCGCCCGAGTAAGAGCCGGCATAAAGTCAATGGTTTCACCCGGCGGGCCAAAGCCGCCGTCCCCGCCCGGTATCGAAGCAGCCACGGCAGTGATCGTGACTGTCTCCCTGTTCGCGGGGGTGCCAATCGTCAGTTTGTCCCCGACTGCGAACGGGGGACCACCCGGGGCGCCGCGTCCGGGCCCGTTCGTGCCGCGAACCCTGACACTCGTCGCGCCGGCGCTCGCCTTTGCTGTAAGCGCCGAGCGGGTCGCCGCCGTACCGACGCGCTTCACCGTGACCGTTTCGATTCCGTGGCCGACGCTGTCGATGTCGAGTCTGATTTTGTCGCCAATCGAGATGTTGGCGGTCGACGTGACCTTAATATTCGAAACGCCGGCAACTGCATCTGCAGCGAGGTAGGCTTGCGTGCCCGGCTTTCCAACCGCGGTAACAGTGGCCACCTCATACCGCTCCCTGTCTTTCGCGACGGCCGGATATGTAGCGCCATAGCCAAGGGCGATCTTCTCGCCAACTGCAAAACCAGCCACGCTTGCGACCGGCACGTTGGTCGAGCCCGCCGGGATCGTGACCACAGGACCATCCGGCAGCGGCTGCCATACCGTCGTACTGTTGTCGGCCGCTGTTCCAACGCTTGCAATCCTGCGCGTCTCGCTCTCTATGTTGACTCTATCGCCAACGGACATGCCCGTCGTACTCCTGACGTAGATGGTGGCGTCACCCTTGTGCGCGGACGCCGTGAGGCCGGAGTTGGAAAG
>Ga0157370_10002283_pt1 | contig 23248 bp, 18 predicted proteins | sample C35metaG_FD_113463 | JGI IMG/M metagenome (GOLD analysis project Ga0157370, IMG submission 113463) | Corn rhizosphere microbial communities from Kellogg Biological Station, Michigan, USA - C3-5 metaG | ecosystem: Host-associated > Plants > Roots > Rhizosphere > Soil | place: USA: Michigan...
ATTGTAACTGATCTTACAGTTGTAGCATTAAACTATTGTGCTTACCTTTGCAGTCCTTATGCAAAAAACGATAAACATATTAAATAAGAGAGCCAGGTTTGATTATGAAATAATCGAAACCTACACCGCAGGCATTGTACTGGCAGGCTCTGAAATTAAATCCATCCGTTTGGGTAAGGCTTCTATTGCTGAAAGTTTTTGCGAATTTCATAATCATGAACTGTTTGCCATTAATACAAACGTTGAAGAGTACACCTACAGCCGCAGTTTTAGCCATGCTCCAAAAAGCGAACGTAAACTGTTGCTAAACAAAAAAGAACTTAAAAGTCTTTTAAAAAGTGTACAGAATAAAGGTCTTGCTATTATTCCGCTTAAGCTTTTCACTAACGAAAAAGGTATAGCAAAACTAGACATTGCTCTTTGCCGTGGTAAAAAGAATTATGACAAGCGTGAAACGATGAAAGAACGCGACTCCAAACGAGATATTGACAGAATTAAAAAAGAATTCAAATAAAAAATGCCCCCGGTACAACGGGGGCATTTTTAGTTTTTATTTTCAAGCAGTGGCACAAATCTGAACTCACCGAATTCATGTTTTTCAAACTGTGTTTCATTTTTACGTATAAGCATTGTCATAATTTGCGGATCATCACCTACAGGTATAACAAGTCTTCCGCCTATTTTTAGCTGAGCCATTAACGGCTTAGGAATTAATGGCGCTCCTGCTGTTACAATAATACTGTCAAAAGGTGCAAAATTAGGGAGTCCTTTATAACCATCTCCAAAAGAAAGATGCTTTGGCCTTATGCCAAGCTTTGGTAATAATAAAGACGTCGTTTTAAATAGTTCATTTTGTCTTTCTATACTAAAAACCTTTGCGCCCATTGCATACAATACTGCCGTCTGGTATCCTGAACCTGTTCCTATTTCCAAGACCTGGTGCCCTTTTTCTACCTGAAGCAACTGTGACTGAAAAGCCACTGTATAGGGTTGGGATATAGTTTGGCCTGCCCCTATAGGAAATGCTTTATCCTGGTAAGCATAATCTTCAAAACTGGAATTAAGAAAAAGGTGGCGGGGTACTTTTTTTATCGCCTCAAGAACATTCTTATCAGTAATGCCCTTTTGCTCCAGAACTGTTGCAAGCTGATTGCGAAGTCCTTGATGTTTGGCTGTATCTTTCAATGGTAAGGGAATTAATTTTTGTAAAAATAGAAAACAATACGGTATTGTCAAATCTTAAAATCCTATTAAATCATTATTTAAAAAACCAACAAAATTAAAGACTCTTTTTGAACAAAGCTTTTTGCTATTTAAAACCAAATAGTAGTATTTTTGTTTTCAAAATATATCCCTATGCTAAAAGTTGGCGTATTAGGCGCTGGTCATCTTGGTAAGATACACCTTAGATTGCTTAACCAGTCTCAAAAATATGATCTTGTAGGTTTTTATGACCCTAACAGCGAAAATGCAGATAAAGTAGCCGCTGAATTTGGTTACCGAAAATTTAACACCATAGAAGAACTTATACAGGCAGTAGATGTTGTAGATATTGTAACTCCTACCCTTTCTCACTACGATTGTGCTAAAGATGCCATACAGGCAGGTAAACACATATTTATAGAAAAACCGATTTCTAATACTGTAGAGGAAGCCGATGAGCTTATTACACTCAGTAAAAAACATAATGTAAAAGGCCAGGTTGGACACGTTGAGCGCTTTAACCCTGCTTTTATCGCTACAAAGGACAAGATAGAAAACCCAATGTTTATCGAAACGCACCGCCTTGCAGAGTTCAATCCGCGCGGTACCGACGTTCCTGTGGTACTGGATTTAATGATACACGACATTGACGTTATACTTAGTGTGGTAAAATCTAAAGTTAAGCTTATAAACGCCAGTGGTGTTTCGGTAATAAGCGATACACCGGATATTGCGAATGCCCGTATTGAATTTGAAAATGGCTGCGTAGCAAACCTTACAGCCAGCCGTATATCAATGAAAAACATGCGTAAATCGCGCTTTTTTCAAAAGGATGCTTATATCTCTGTAGATTTTCTTGACAAGATTTGTGAAGTAGTTAAAATGAAAGATGCCCCTGAAGTTCCGGGGGATTTTGACATGATACTTCAAAATGCAGAAGGCATTAAAAAGCAGATCTATTTTGACAATCCTGATGTTAATGCAAACAACGCCATACTGGATGAGCTTGAAACATTTGCCGATGCAATTACCACAAATACTACACCTGTAGTAACATTGGAAGACGGAACTGAAGCATTGCGCGTTGCTTACCAGATCATTGATTGCTTTAAAAAGTAATACCGAACACAAACAAACCTACATACAAACAAAAAAAATGAAGAACATTGCAGTTATAGGTGCAGGAACAATGGGTAATGGTATTGCCCATACGTTTGCACAAAGCGGCTTTAGCGTTAGGCTAATTGACATCTCTGAAAAATCGTTAGACAAAGGTATGGCTACTATTGCCGCCAACCTTGACCGTATGGTTGCTAAAGGAACAATTACTGAAGAGGATAAAGCAAAAACAATAGGTAATATTATTACGTATACCGATATTAAAGATGGTGTAGTAAACACTGACCTTGTTGTGGAAGCCGCTACTGAAAACGTTGAACTTAAACTACGCATTTTTAAAGACCTCGACGGTTTTTGCGATGAGAAAACTATCCTAGCTACTAATACATCATCTATCTCAATAACCCAAATTGCTGCGGTAACTTCAAGACAGGATAAAATTATAGGTATGCACTTCATGAACCCGGTGCCTATCATGAAACTGGTAGAGATAATTCGTGGCTATAACACTTCTGATGAAGTAACAAAAGCGATCATGGACCTTGCTGAAAAATTAGGGAAAGTTCCCGTAGAGGTTAACGATTATCCTGGATTTGTGGCAAACCGTATTCTTATGCCAATGATCAATGAGGCAATTGAAACAATTTACAATGGTGTTGCAGGAGTTTATGAAATTGACACGGTAATGAAACTTGGTATGGCACACCCTATGGGCCCGCTTCAGTTAGCCGATTTTATTGGCCTTGACGTTTGCCTTTCTATCCTTAATGTAATGCATGACGGATTCAAAAATCCAAAATATGCACCATGCCCACTATTAGTAAATATGGTAATGGCCGGCAAACTTGGTGTTAAATCAGGCGAAGGTTTCTACGATTATAAAGAGAGTAAAAAAGCGGAAAAAGTAGCCGCTATGTTTACGAAATAGTAATCAGTTTGCAGTGCTGAAAACCACCTAAAAGTTCAGTTCCATAATCGGTTGGGACTGAGCTTTATTTAAACATGAAACCTGAAACTTTAAACATAAAGATTTGGCAAAAATAGTTCCTTTTAAGGCAGTGCGCCCGGCACGTGACAAAGTAAGCCTTGTTACATCGCGCTCCTATGATGAATACAGCCCTGCCGAACTGGCATCGCAGCTGGATTACAATCCGTTCTCATTCCTGCATGTGCTTAAGCCTGCGTATATGAATATGCAGAAGATATCTGCTTCAACCAGATTTAAAGCAGTGGGCACAAAATATGGCGAATATAAGGATGAGGAAATACTGAAAAAGGAAACAGCACCCGTATTTTATTTATATGAAATACAAAGTAAAAACAGGATCTACACCGGTATAATTGCAGGAACTTCTATAGATGATTATAAAAATAATGTGATCAAAAAACATGAAGATACACTGCCCTACCGTGTAGAATATTTTAAAGATTACCTGCACCTTACAGGCTTTAATACAGAACCTGTTCTTATTACCTATCCTGAAAACAAAGATTTGGAAAAATGGATAGCTATCAAAAAACACAGGCGTCCTTTATATCTTTTTTCATCGCTTAACAGGGATAAACATACCCTTTGGCGTATTAAAGATGAGTCTGAAATACAGTGGCTTCAGGAGCAATTTGGCAACATAGACAGTCTTTATATTGCTGATGGACATCACAGATCTGCTTCAGCAGAAATGCTTTATGAAGAAGATAAGATTTCGGGCAATGAGAACCTCAACTATTTTATGAGTTTCCTGATCTCAGAAAATGACCTGAAAATATACGAGTACAATCGTATTATCCATGATCTTAATGGATTGAGTAAAAAACAATTCCTGACAGCTCTAGCTGCTGATTTTACGGTAGAAAATAAAGCGCAGGAGTTATGGAAGCCTGACACTAAATTTAGTTTCGGAATGTATTTAGATGGTGAGTTTTATGCTTTAAAACTTAAAGACACAAAATTTGATTCGGTTCTTGAAGCACTGGATGCCCAAATATTGTATGAAAAGGTGTTACATCCGTTATTAGGCATAACCGATCTTCGTAATGACAGCCGCATAGAATACATTCCCGGCAACAAACCAATCACTCTCATTAAACAAATGATAGATGAAGAGGAATATGAAGTTGGTTTTATGCTATTTCCTGCAAGCATTAATGAAATTAAAGACTTAGCTGATAATAATTTAATAATGCCGCCAAAAAGTACGTACATTGAACCTAAGTTCAGAAGCGGTCTTGTGGTTTATGAGATATAATCAATTATTGAATTATTCGACACCATGCGGTAAATATTAATTTGCAATAGAAATCATTTCGATTCTAATAACAGAACAATCCAACATTCTAAAATGTCAATAAAATCTAATCTACTCGAAATAAAGTCTACCCTGCCTGAGCGTGTAACGCTTGTTGCGGTAAGCAAAACCAAACCTGTACCCGACTTAATGGAAGCCTACAATGCAGGACAGCGTATTTTCGGTGAAAATAAGATCCAGGAAATGGCGGGTAAATATGAGGAGATGCCTAAAGACATTGAGTGGCATATGATAGGTCATGTACAATCGAATAAAGTTAAGTATATGGCACCTTTTGTGAGTCTGGTACATGGCGTTGACAGCCTTAAATTATTGGCAGAGATAAACAAACAGGCCAAAAAGAACAACCGTATTATCAATTGCCTCTTACAGATGCATATCGCCGAAGAAGAAACCAAATTTGGCATGGATGAAAACGAACTGCATGAACTTTTATCTTCAGATGAATTCAAACAGATGGAAAACATAAAAGTGACCGGACTTATGGGAATGGCTACTTTTACTGAAAATGAGAATCAGATACGAAAAGAATTTACACATCTTAAAACCACTTTCGATAGTTTGAGTACGTCGTTAGCTGATAACTGCCAACTATCAACCTTATCAATGGGAATGAGTGGCGATTATAACATCGCTATCGGCTGCGGAAGCACTATGGTGCGCATAGGAAGCAGTATTTTTGGACATCGATAAACGGTGTTATGTTAATTTGGTTATTTGATATTTTTGAAAGGTAATAATAGTTTAAATTTACGTACTTTGTATTTTTAAAATCAACATAAAACTTTACGCTTTTTTTGTACGCCATACTCGACATAGAAACTACCGGAGGTCAATTTAATGAAGAAGGAATTACCGAGATTGCCATCTATAAATTTGATGGACATGAAATTGTAGACCAGTTTATTAGCCTTGTAAACCCCGAAAAAACCATACAGCCATTCGTTGTAAAGCTTACAGGTATAAATAATGCCATGCTTCGCAGTGCGCCTAAGTTTTATGAAGTTGCCAAACGTATTATAGAAATTACAGAAGGCTGCATTATAGTAGCCCATAACGCCCAGTTTGACTATCGTGTACTTCGTACCGAGTTTAGAAACCTGGGATATGATTTTGAAAAGCAAACTCTTTGCACGGTAGAACTATCCCAAAAATTATTACCGGAACAAAAATCACACAGTCTTGGCAAACTGGTTCGTGCTTTAGGTATACCTATGACCGACAGACACCGCGCTACCGGAGATGCTTTAGCTACAGTTCAGCTGTTTAAATTATTGCTTTCAAAAGACACCGAAAAAGAAATTCTTACCAGTCTTATAAAAACTGAACAGAAAAAAGGTATATCTCCTAAACTGATGGATCTTGTCGAGGCAATACCTTCGGTTACAGGACTATATTATATCTACAAAGAAAATGGCGACCTTATTTACCTTGGCAAAAGTAAGAATATAAAAAAGAGGGTAAACCAGCATTTTACAAGTGCAGCTCGTAAGTCTAAAAAGCTGCAACGTGAAGCATTTTCAGTACAATATGAAGAAACCGGGAGTGAGCTTATCGCACTTCTCAAAGAATGCCAGGAAATAAAAGTAAACAAGCCCGTGTACAACCGTGCTATGAAGAAAACGATATTTCCGTGGTCGTTATATGCCGAAAAGAACGAGTTTGGTTATATATGCCTTAAAATATTAAAAACAGATAACCGTAAGAAAGAGATTATTTCTTTTCCCGGAATTGTTGAAAGTCGCAATGCCCTTTTTGCTATTGTTGAAAAATATAAACTCTGCCAAAAAATAAATGAGCTTACTACTTCTGAAAAAGAAAGTTGTTTCCCTTATGAACTGAATAACTGCAATGGCGCATGTATGGGACAGGAACCTCCTGTTGAGTACAATGCCCGTGTTATAGAGTTTATCAACAACAATAGTTTCCATAATCAAAGCATGATTATTATAGACAGGGGCCGCACTGTTGATGAACGAAGCGCTGTACTTATAGAAAATGGTGTGTATAAAGGTTATGCATTTTACAACCTGAATTATCAGATTACCAATATCGATATTCTGAAAAACATCCTTGTTCCTATGGAAAACAATAAAGATGTTAAAAAGATTATTCAGGACTACATGCGTAAAAAGAGAGGCTTAAAAATAGTGCGTCTTTAATAGATTCCTTATTTTTGATATAAGCAAAACAAATCCACTTGAAAAACGCCATTATTACTGAAGACTTTCGTAAAAAGCTACATACTATAATTTATGAGGCCGACACTCCAGCAGGAAGGTTTTTTGACCTTTCGCTACTTGCCATAATACTTATTAGTGTGGTTGCCGTGATGCTTGAAAGCGTTGCTTCTATAAAAATTAAATACGGATACGCACTTGGCATTGTAGAATGGGTGGTTACTATTTTCTTTACTATAGAATACATAGCACGCCTTATAGCCGTAAATAAACCTTTCCGTTATATTTTCAGCTTTTATGGCATTGTAGATCTACTGGCTACTATTCCTAAATACGTTGGTTTGCTTTTCCCTGGAACTGGTGTATTTATTGCAATACGTGCCATTCGTCTGTTGCGAATTTTCAGGATACTTAAACTCGCGCATTTTGTAGGCGCTTCTAATCAACTCGTTATAGCTCTTAAAACCAGCCGTGCAAAAATTGCGGTATTTCTTTTTAGTGTGGTAGTACTTTGTATTATACTGGGCACATTCATGTATATGATTGAAGGGCCAGAAAACGGTTTTACAAGCATACCGGTAAGTATTTACTGGACTGTAGTAACACTAACCACCGTAGGCTTTGGAGATATTACTCCTGCAACGCCGTTCGGACAGTTTGTATCATCTCTTATAATGATATTGGGTTATGGTATCATCGCTGTACCTACAGGCCTTGTTACTGCCGAATTAATGCGGGAAAAGACAGTTAGCCTTAATACTCAGGTATGCCCAAATTGCGGTGCCGATAAACACCGCGACGATGCTAAATTCTGCTATAATTGCGGACATCACCTTTAAACACAAATGAACACTACTCCAAAATATCTTATTACCGTTATAGGCCCAACAGCTATAGGAAAAACTGCAATGGCTATAGAAATTGCAAAACATTACAACTGTGAGATCATTTCGTCCGATAGCAGGCAGTTTTTTAAAGAAATGGCTATTGGTACTGCTGTGCCTTCAGAAGAAGAGCTGGAAGCCGCTAAACATCATTTTATACAAAATATAAGCATCTTTGAAGAGTATAATGTAGGCGATTATGAACGTGACGCTATTGCTAAGCTAAATGACCTCTATAAGACCAACGATTTTGCGATTATGGTGGGCGGATCAGGATTATATATCGACGCTGTACTTAAAGGTTTTGACGATTTCCCTGATGTTGATATATCAGTTCGTGAAGCACTTATTGCCAGTTATGAAGAAAAAGGCATTGAATATTTACAGCAGGAGTTACAAAGGCTTGATCCTGTACATTATGACAAGGTAGCCAAAGAAAATCCGCAAAGGCTTATGAGAGCCCTGGAAGTTTGCATAGGCTCCGGTAAACCCTACTCCTCTTTCCTAAATATTAAAAAGAACAGTCGTAACTTTACTCCAATTATTATTGGACTTGATGCCGAAAGGGAAATTATGTACAACCGTATTAACCAAAGGGTAGATATAATGGTTAATGAAGGGCTTCTGGATGAAGCGAAGGAATTATATCCGCATAAACAATTGAATGCATTGCAAACAGTTGGTTATCGTGAATTATTCAGTCATTTTGATGGTGAATTTACATTGGATTTTGCGCTTGAAGAAATAAAAAAGAATACCCGCCGTTTTGCTAAACGACAGATGACCTGGTTTAAACGTAATGAAGCAACCAGATGGTTTGACTTTAAAACGCCTGCCGGGGAAATTATTAATTATATAGAAATACAAACACATGCCAATATCTGATCAGTTTACGTCTGTCTATTCTCATGACTGGGAAATAAATTTCCTTCAGTGTACACCAAACGGGCTGCTTAAACACACCGAGCTTTGCAACCTGCTACAGCTTACAGCAGGCTATCATGCCGAACATGGGGGACTAAGTTTTACCGATATGCAGCAATATGACCAGGCATGGGTATTGAGCCGTATGCGTGTAGAAATTGATGAACTACCTAAGTGGCGTGATGTGGTTACCGTTAAAACATGGATTTATGATTTGCAGGGTTCACGCTCTATACGTGCGCTCGAAATGTATATAGGCGATAAAAAGATAGTAGGATCAGTTACCTATTGGGCTGTATTCAATACAAAGCTTAGGAAAGCCGAAGCATTAGCGCTACCTCACGAACATTTTGAAAAATATCCTGACAGGAAAGCTACCGATGAAACATTTAAAAAGATAAACTTACAGCGTGAAACTACTTTAGCTTTTGAAAAAAAAGTGGTCCTGTCTGATCTTGATATCGTGTTTCATGCCAACAATGTAAAATATCTTGAATGGTGCCTTGACAGTATAGACCACCGCCCTATCCTGAAACAGCAGCTAAAAAGCTTTGACATGAACTATATGCGCGAACTCATGTTGGGAGACGCAATACAAATACAAACTGCAACAGACGATAAGCAAACATTCTTCTCTGTAAATAAAGATGAAAAGCCCAGCTTCGCACTTGAACTGAACTGGAAATAAAAAAGCCCCAATTATGGGGCTTTTTTATTCTTATTTCTCTTCTACAACTTTGTTTTTAACAACAAGTCTGAAGCCTTCTCCGTGAATGTTTAGTATTTCTACATCCTCATCCGGTTTAAGGTATTTTCTAAGTTTAGCGATGTAAACGTCCATACTCCTTGAAGTAAAGTAGTTATCATCTCTCCATATTTTTGTAAGTGCAAGTTCTCTTGGCATTAGGTCATTTTCATGTAATGCAAGCATTTTAAGCAATTCGTTTTCTTTTGGAGAAAGCTTAATAGGCTCATCTTTATCAAACGTAAGGAACCTTAATTTTGAGTTCAGGTGGAATTTACCAATCTGGAATTCAAATTTAGAGTTATCCGTTTTTGTTTCAGATGCTTTTCTCTGAATGATAGCTTTTATCTTCATTAAAAGAACTTCAGAATCAAAAGGCTTGTTCAGATAATCATCTGCACCAACTTTGTAACCTTTTAATACATCTTCCTTCATAGATTTAGCTGTAAGGAAAATGATAGGCACTTCTTTGTTCTTTTCCCTTATCTCTCTCGCAAGTGTATATCCGTCCTTGTAAGGCATCATTACATCAAGAATACATAAGTCGAAGTTATCTTTCTTGAACTTTTCGAAACCTTCCATTCCGTTCTTAGCTAGTGTAACATCAAAATCGTTGATTAACAAATAGTCTTTAAGAACCGCTCCAAAGTTTGGATCGTCTTCAACTAAAAGAATCTTTTTGTTTGCTTCTTCCATATTTTTTTTAATTAATTAATGGCATTTTTATTATAAAGGTGCTCCCTTTTCCTTTTTCACTTTCCACGTAAATGTGGCTATTATGATCGTCTATAATTCGTTTTACGTAAGCCAGACCTAAACCGTGGCCCTTTACATTGTGGATGTCTCCTGTATGTTCCCTGTAAAATTTCTCAAAAATTCTCTTTTGGGTCACTTTAGACATTCCCAGTCCGTTATCCTTAATTTTTATCAGAATAAAATCCTTAACATTTTCCGTAGATATATCTATAACGGGCTCGTCAGGAGAATATTTGATAGCGTTATCCAAAATATTAACAAGAACATTCGTAAAGTGAACATCGTTTAATAAAGTCGTTGTTCTCTGCGCATTAAAATGCCTTGTAAGAGTACCATGCCTTGCTTCAACAATCAGGTAAACATGCTCAATAGCAGCTTCAATTACATCATGTATATCTGCCTGATCCTTGGTTATATCAAGTTCTCTTTTATCCAGCTTAGATATCTGCAGCACATTTTCTACCTGTGCGTGCATCCTCTTATTTTCATCCCTTATCATTTGCAGATAGCGCTGTACCTTTTCCGAATCAGAGAATATCTTTGGGTTCTTAATCGCGTCTAAAGCAAGATTTATAGTTGCTATAGGCGTTTTGAACTCATGCGTCATGTTATTTATAAAATCAGTCTTGATCTCTGATATCTGTTTTTGCTTGATTAACTGGTTAATCGCACTCAAATAGGCAATAATGATGATCAGCGTGAATATTATAGACAATAACGTAATACCAAATATCGAATTGAAGAGAAATGACTCCTTTTTAGGGAAACTCAGGAATAGTGCAAATCTCGTGCCAGCTGTATCTTCAAATATCGGATGGTCTTCGTAATTGTTTTCTATATACTTAAATTTCTTCGATCTTATCTTAGTAGGCAGCTGATTTTTAAAAATTGCATACTCAAAATCAATATCAATATTATTTTTATGCAGCTCATCAGTAACCATTTCGTTTACTTTTTCGCTGGTAAGCCATGATTCAATCGAATTATATTCCCTAAAATCTTTAAGGTATAGTTCTTTATCATTTAGCTTTATAGTTCCTGCTTCGTTAAGCTTTGAACCATTTTTATCTTTTATATTTTTTCTTTTTACAGAAATTGAATCTTCTTTCTCAAAGGTAATATCGCGGTAATCCCTTCCTGTTAAATGACTTGAGTAAATTATGTTTTCGTCTTTACCCTTACTGTACTCATAAATACGCAACAGGTCAACTCTTGAGGGAGCGTGTCCGGTACTATCCTCATAATTTTCAAAAATTTCAGAGAACTTAACCTCTTCCTGATCTTGTATCCTATAAGAGATTTTGTCTAAAACATTCTTAACATTGTACTTAAACTGTTCTCCACTAGTCTTTAATGATGAATTTACCCAGTAAAGTTGTACCAGTATGATGCCTATCAGAGATAAGCTCATAAAAAATACCAGTAAGCGAAACCTAGTCTTGTTCATCGATACAAAATTAACATTTTAACATTTACGCCTTGAATACATTAACCAAACATTAACAGCAGGCCCTATTTTTCCATTTTATTTAGAATTTTAAGAATCTGCATTGCCTGATTCTTAGTATCTTCAATTTCTATGTTATTAATAATATAATCGCTCAATGCTGCTTTTTTTTCATCATTCCATTGCGCATTCATTCTTTCAAGTACTTTTTCGCGCGTGGTGTTGTCTCTGTCCATTACCCTTTTTATGCGTATTTCTACAGGAGCGGTAACTAATATAATCTTATCGCAATCTTTGTAACTGCCGCTTTCAAAGAGTATCGCAGCCTCACGAATTACAAATTTTTCATCTTTATGCTTCTCCATCCATTCCTTAAAGTGCATTCTCACCTTAGGATGAATAATTTCATTTAGCATCTTCAGTTTATCAGGATCACTAAAAACTAAAGAAGCAAGTTTGGCTTTATCAGGCAAACCATCGGTTAGTATATCTTCTCCAAAAGCATTTTTTACTTCCTCAATAGCTGCAGGAGTAAATAATATTGCCTTTGCTTCGTCATCAGCTATATATAACGGCACTCCCTGCGATTTAAAAAAGTTAGCAATGGTAGTTTTACCACTTCCAATTCCTCCTGTAAGACCTATAAACTTTGCCATTACTTAAAAAATAATTCGGGAAATGCCTTTTTAGGATCCTCTTTAAAGATGTGTATTTTAATAAACGATTTTAAGTATCCGCTGCCGTAGCCATAAAACTGTATTAGTACAGCAACTACCGATAATGCACCTATTTTAATGCTCTTATTTTGTATTGTTGATACTGTTAACAGTAAAACTATGTACAAAATATAAACATATAAGAAAAAATATACATTAATTAACATTAAGATAAGAGAAGCCGCTAATCCTATTATAAATAATGACGGAAATAAAAAAGTTACTTTTTTATATTCCGGATGCCATAAATCAAGTATTGGCCTTGCTTTGCCAAATTTATTGACCTGTTTATTAAACTTTTCCCAGTCAATTCGCCTTTTATGATAAACGTATGAATCTGTAAAAAGTTTTGTTTTATAACCGAGCTTCCATAACCTGATAGAGAGGTCAGGATCTTCACCAGGATGTATGTGTCCGAATCCCTCTGAAGACTCAAAAGCATTTTTAGAAAGCCCCATATTAAAGCTTCGGGGCTGGAATTTTTCTATTTTTTCAGAATTGCCGCGTATGCCTCCTGTAGTAAGAAAAGAAGTCATGGAGAAATTAATTGCCTTTTGTACATCACTAAACGAATCTAATGCTGCATCAGGACCTCCAAAACAATCAACATAGTGCTGTTTTAAATTTTGATTTACGCTTTCAAGATAATGTGGCGGTATAATACAATCAGAATCGAGAATTATAAAGTAATCGCCTTTTGCAATTTTCATTCCGTAATTCCTTGAATCTCCGGGACCACTATTCGGTTTAAAATAATAGGAAATTGTAAGCCTGTCAGTGTATTTATCTGCTACATCTTTACATGTTACAGAAGAACCATCTTCAATAATAACAATTTCATATTCTTCTTTAAACGTTTGCAGCGTAAGGCTTTCTAAAAGTTCCTCTATTTCATCAGGTCTGTTAAATACAGGAATAATTAATGAAAAAAACATCTTTTCTTATTTTTTAACAAAGTTACTCTTTATAAATAAAAAAGCCACCAAAAATGGTGGCTTAATTAATCTGCCGGGATTTACCGGAATATGATACAATTATTGTCTTTTTACGATCTTAATTGTTTTTACAGAGTTACCAGAAGTTACATTAACGACATAAGGAGCATCTGCAAGTGAAGACATATCTACTTTTACCTCAGTATTATTAGGATTTAAGGTAATTACCTGTTGTCCTAACAGATTGAATACAGTTACAGAAGTAATATCTGAAGAGTAAGAAATGTTCAGGATATTTTTAACCGGGTTAGGATGATATATGAATGCTTTAATATCAAATCCATCCCTGCCAAGTACGATATCTACTGTTACAGCTAAAACATCGGCGCTTGAACATTCTCCTACCGTTTGTACGGCATAATATGTGGCACCTTGTGTAAGCTGTGTATCTGTAGAAAGCGGATTAGTTCCTGCCATTGCATCAGCCTCGGTAGCATACCATGTTACAGTTCCGTTAGTAACAGTGGTTACAATAAGATCTGCAATTGTAGCATCTGCTGCAACATCGCCATTTATTGTTTGGGTAGCAGCACCTTCAACACCCGGCACATTAGCAACAGTTACTATAAATGTGTTTTCGTCAGTACATACAACATCTTCACCTACCTGAGCAAATACATATAGTGTGGTAGTTTCAGTGATAGCTGTACCTACTGCAACTTCTGTTCCCTGACCGTTAGCCTCGGTAAAATAAGCACCGTTTGTTAATGCAGGAAGCTCATACGATGAACATACGTTTACATTTTCCGGAGCATCTGCAACTACTGTATGAATTACAGCTGTTACACCAGTTCTAGTCATACTTTCGCATCCGTTAGCTGTTTGCGATGCATAATACATCACACCATCCTCAAGAGCAGTAGTAGCAGCAAGTGCAGTTCCTCCTGTATTTGCAGAATACCATTTTATTGTTGCATCAGCCGGTAATAGATCAGCTACTGTACCTGCTTCACAAAATTCCTGTGAGTCATCGGCGACTTCAGGTGCCGGAGTGATAGTAACAGTTATCGCCACTTGCTTTGTTATCTCGCATCCTGCCGGGCTGGCAATAGTTGCCGTATAAGTAACATCTTCGCCTGGTTTTGTATATACCGTTGCAACACTTTGTCCTGTGTATGCTGTCGTAGCAGCTGCATCTGTATAAAGATTTGTTACCGGAGACCATGCAAATGTGTTATTTGTTGTATATCCAAATACTACGTTTGGCCTTAAGTTAGAAGCAATATCAACTCCAAAATCGATAGCTGAATCAAAACTGGTAACTCCCGCAGGCGTTACGTTATCTTTTGCTGCCGTATAAACACTATTAAAAGATGTTTGGGTTGTTCTTGTAGTTGTACCTGCGCCATTACCTGAGTTGCCCTGGTTATGCGCAATCTCAACAATAACATTTCCACCATTCCATGTATATGGTGTAGTAAGTGTAAACGCGACTAAACCTGCCGTCCCTGCTGTAGGTGTATAATTTGCATTATACACTGTAGTCAGTAATGCAGAAGACACTAAGCCACCGTCTGTATTTTGGTTAGTCGTAGTTCCTATTTTAATTCTTAAATCATTTAATGTAAATGCAGCTGAAGCATTAAATTGAAATGAAAGCTTATTTATGGTTGAACCCGGCAATAATCCCTGGGCTGTAAGCTCCTGTGCTGTAAATAATATCTGGGTTTTTGCGCCTCCGTAATAAGCACTGAATGGATTAGGATATGACAATGTACCCGGAGCAACTGATCCTGTTCCGATTGTAGCCGCCCCTGTAGCTCCGTTAGTCAGCGTTAGAGCCTGTGACGATCCCTGACAGATTGTGTATGCTGCCGGAACGGTAATACCTGCAGAAGGAAGGGCATTTACAGATACAATCACACTTATCGGTGCAGCATTACAAAGTGAACCATCAGTTTGTGACGCCTGAAGTGTATATGTTGTAGTAACCGAAGGATTAAACGTCCATCCTGCAACAGCATCACCACTAACACCTTCAGCCGGTGTCCATACATATGTATCATAATCTTCAGCTCCCGTAGCTATTTCTACTACTGCTGTTGTTTCACCAATACATATTGCGGCAGGATTTTCACTCAATGTTAATGCCGGCGGTGTATCTATAGTTGCAATCACTGCCGTTCTTGGAGACCTGCATGCTGCCTGTCCGCCGAACATTATATCAAGCCTTCTATTATCAAGATTGCCATCTGTTGAAGTACTACCGGTTGAATATAAAATAGTAGCACCTGCAGTTTCTGTATAATATGTAACTGCATTGTCGCTTAAGTTAGCACCATTATGGCTTACCTGCACAAGAATATTCGAAGTTCCGTCCCATGCATAAGGAGTAGTAAACGTAATATTTTGCCATCCTGACGCTGTATGTGTATATGTTGCAGGACCGTAAACTGTAGAAAGTCCTGTAGTAACAAAATCAGCTGAAGAAATTACAGCATTTGCAGAAGCGCCCATTTTAACGGTAAATCCACTATTTGTAGCACTATCACCTAAACTGCTAATATTAAATGCTAACGAAGTAATGTTTCCCGCAAAAAGCCCGGCTGAATTAAGCTCGGCTGCTGTGTAAACTATCTGCATTTTATAGCCTGAGTAACGATTACAAAATGCTGTAAGCACTTCGGTGTCATCTGTCTGACCTCCACCTGTACCAACTGTAGCCATTCCGGCTCCTATCGTAGCAGATGTAGCATAAAAAGTAGTTGTGGCATTTACTGAAGTTGTAAGTTCCTCGCCTGAACCTACCATAGTGCCACCTGTTAAAGTGTCAAACCACTGTATTTCAGATCCTGCGCTTGCTTCAGCACCTAAGGTAATTTCCCCTGCTCCACATCTTGATGCAGGCGTATTAGCTGTAACAGTTCCGTAATTACAAAGTGTAGTAAATGTACCTGAAGCACTCCAGTCGCTAAAATCGCCACCACATACAGTTCTCACAAAAACATAATATGTAGTAAGCGGATTTAATCCTGTAACATCTGCTGTTAGTGTAGTTCCCGTTCCCGGTGTTCCTGCAACTACCGGAGTAGTATTGGTTTCAGAAACTACATATTCATATCCGGTTGGTATACCTGTAGCAGGTACATTCCAGTTAATTGTTGCTGTATCTTTAGTAATATTTGTTGTAGCAGCAACCATCGGATTTTCACAGTTTGGTACAGCCTCTATAACAACATTGGCTATATGAAAATCATAGTCAGCTCCATCGTCAACCGGGCCATCCGTAGCCTGAAATGCTACCTGTACGGTTTCACCAACATAAGATGCAGGAAGCAGAACCGAAAAATCCTGTAATGCATTAGTTAGTGTTGCTGTATTTGCAGCGTTAAATGTGTAAAGTTCTGCCCATGTAGCACCACAATCTGTAGTAATCAATAGCTTAACTTCATCATCAGGATCCATTCCGTCATCATCAGCCGAAGAAGAATCATAATCTGTAATTGCAGCTTTAAACCTTACTCTTGAATCAGCAGCAATCGCCATTTTAGGGCTTATTATCCAATCATTATAATAATCAGAGTATAAATTAATTTTTGCAGTAGGCGTGCTTCCTAAGGTCCCATTTACCCATGCAGAGTCTATACCAATAGGATTAGCTGTTCCCGGAACATCGCCTGAATCTGTTTCTATATATGATTCAAACCAGCCTGTAGCTACATTTCCAAGATTATAACTGTCATAATTGGCAAATGTATTCGTTACAGGTAATGCGACTTCAAGTGGACTCGTGAAAGTTAAAGCATTTGTTCCTGATGTAATATTAAAAAACATATCATATGGCCCCGAGCCACAACGTGTATATTCAAAAACCTTTGCATAATATGTTGTGCCACAAGTTAAACCTGTTATAGAAATACTTGAATCAGTTCCCTCATAAACAAGCTGCTGACCTGTACCCCCATATTCATAATCATCATTTACAGCCGGTAACCCTGATCCGCTAACGGGATCAGTAATTGGAGCAGTGCTTAAATAAACTACTCGTCTTGAACCGCTTCCATTAGCCCATGATAATGTTGCGTCTGTGTAAGACCCACCTGCTAAAGTTAAATCTGTTGCCTGTGAAGCCGGTATTCCCGGAGGATTTAAAGTTACAGCATCAGAACTTGCTGTACCGCCACCATTTGCACAGGTTACCGTTAATCTATATTGTATTTCGGTTCCCGCAAATGTTGGTGGTGCATAGGTTGCAGTTGTCGCACCTGTACCACCTACAGCATTTGCCCAGTTAGCTCCTGCATCTGTAGACTGCTCCCATTGGTATGTTATCCCTGTATACAACGGATTTGCACCTGTAACACTTATAGAATCCGGCGTACCGGTTAAACATGCAGAACGATCTGTAAATCCATCAATTGTACCCGCCGTTGGTGTACCTGTACAGGCAATAGGAGCCCATGAAAAAGTTAAGCCTGATTCAGGAACAGACACAGTATCAAAAGTGATAAAATCATCCGCATTTACACCCTGCGTTGTTGTACCCCAGCCAGTTATACCGGTCCTATTATTTATTTGAGTAATATCCAGTCCTGTTTTAATACCTACCTGCGCCGTAGACGCAACTTCCTCCGGTGTTGAAACAGATCCATATATAATATCAATACTATTTGATGTTTCATGTAATACGATCTGGAAATTAACATCGCTTGTGTTTCCGTCAAATGTATACTTTGAATATCCTTTCCACTGAACTACCAGCTTTCTGTCAGGAGCCGTTCCAGTACTGCTATATGAAAGAGCAGCACCTGTTTTTCCCACAAGATCCATACTCATACCCGCTATTACCGGACCATCAATATCAGAAATAGCAAAAATAGTCTGGTCAATAGTAAAAGTACCAGTTCCAAGAATTATCCAGCCATTTGTGTTAACGGCAAACTTATTATAAGTAACACCATTGTACACAAAATTAAATCCAATAGCAAACCCTGTACTTGTGGTACTACTTATTGCACCTGCTGTACTGTTGTTAAACACATGGTCATCATTTGTAGCTGTACCTAACGTAGTACCACCTGTAATAGCGGTGTAGGTATCAGTACTTTGTGTGAAGGCATAGGTTGAACCTACCTGCGCCTTAGCAAACTGCAAATTGGTTAAAAGAATCAAAACCAGGCAAAAAGCTCGCCAATTGATGATTCTTCTACCAATGTCACAATTGTTCATTAGTAAAGTAATTTTTTTCATAAAAATTGATTAATTAATTAAAAGTTCTTAAAAATAAAACTTTAAAACCATCATCTGACATAGCTTTTCTCGTTAGTTATATTTTTATGTAAAAAGTGGTATTTTTGATTTTTTATTAACTTTACATCAACAATTTGTTATTTATGATTGAAAAAATAAATTATAAACAATAAAATTTACGAAACACTGATTACGAAAATGTTATAGTAAAACATATTTTTGACTTACAGACAACAAAAAAGCCCCTCAAGAGGGGCTTATGTCATTTTTTATAACAATAAAAATGATATTATAACGTTATTTGATGCTTTCTACGTTAACCATTTCATTAGCATCTGCCTTATAATCAACATTTTCATAGTCAAAGCCGAACAGATTATAGAAATCTTTCCTGTATCCTTCAAGATCGCCTATTTGCGCAAGGTTATCAGTTTCTGCATTTTTCCATAGTTCAGCAACTTTTGCCTGAACGTCATCACGCATTTCCCAGTCGTCAATTCTAATCCTTCCTTTATCATCAACAGCAACATCATTACCGGTATAAAGCCTGTCAGCATATAAGCGCTGTATTTGCTCAATTGTACCTTCATGAATACCCATTTCTTTCATCGTTTTGTAAAGAAGTGAGATATATAACGGAATAACCGGAATTGCAGAACTTGCCTGTGTTACCAATGCCTTGTTTACTGATACATAAGCCTTACCGTGAATATCTTTCAGTTTATCTGTAATTTCAAATGCTGTAGCTTCAAGGTGGTCTTTAGCACGGCCAATTGTACCTTTTCTGTAAACAGCTTCGGTTAATGACGGGCCTATGTAAGAATAAGCAACTGTAAGCGCCCCTTCAGCTAAAACACCGGCTTCTTTTAAAGCATCAATCCACATTCCCCAGTCTTCACCACCCATTACGGTAACAGTATTTTCAATATCCTCATCTACTGCCGGAGCGATAGATACTTCAGATACTTTACCCGTATGGAAATCTACCGTTTTGTTAGAAAAAGTCTGCCCTATAGGTTTAAGTACAGAACGATGTGTAACACCAGTTTCAGGATGCACACGCACCGGTGAAGCAAGACTGTATATAATAAGATCTATCTGGCCAAGATCTGCCTTGATAATATCTATAACTTCTTTTTTTACTTCTTTAGAAAATGCATCTCCGTTAACGCTTTTTGCGTAAAGGCCCGCTGCATGAGCTTCTTTTTCAAAAGCTGCAGAGTTGTACCAGCCCGGTGAAGCAGTTTTACCTTCCGTAGGTGGTTTTTCAAAGAAAACACCTATTGTAGATGCATTGCTGCCAAAAGCACTTGTTATTCTTGATGAAAGTCCAAATCCTGTAGAAGCACCAATTACAAGTACTTTTTTAGCACCGTTAATAGCGCCTTTAGATTTTACATAAGCTATTTGTTGCTTTACATTTTGCGCTGCTCCATCCGGGTGGGCTGTCAGGCAAATGAATCCTCTCATTCTTGGTTCTATAATCATAACGAAATAATGGAATTACTGTATAAGTGTGTTTGTTTTAATGTTTCGCAAATATAATATTTTTAATTTAGCAGTGCCTCGGCATGTGTAAGTGCAGAATCGGAAATATCTTTACCCGATAGCATTTCTGCTATCTCTCTTATCCTTTCTTGACGTGTAAGCAGTTTAAGCTCTGACACCGTGGTTTCTCCCTGTGTAAATTTAAATACTTTATAATGTTGATCACCTTTGGCTGCTATTTGTGGTAAATGCGTTATGGCAAACACCTGCATACCACGGCTCATCGCTTTCATAATATCTCCCATCTTGTGGGCTACCTCTCCCGACACCCCTGTATCGATCTCGTCAAATATAATAGTAGGCAATTTTGAATATTCTGCCAGCACTGCTTTTACAGCAAGCATAATACGAGACATCTCCCCTCCGGAAGCTACTTTTTTCAACAAACCAAAGTCAGTTCCTTTGTTGGCAGAAAATAAAAGGTTTATTTCATCTTTTCCGCTAGTGTGATAACTGTCTGTATGGTTTAACCCAAAATTGAAACGTGCATTTGGCATACCTAACTGCGCAAGTATTACTGTTATTTTTTCTGTAAGTACAGGTATTGCTTTTTCACGTTTATCGTGTATCGCTTTAGCAGTTACATCTATTTCAGTTTTTACTTTTTCAGATTCAGCTTCCAGTTTTTCAATGGTTGCGTCTAATGTGTCTGCCAATACTACTTTATTATCTAAGCCATTCTGAATTACTAAAAGTTCTTCAACAGTTGTTACCTGATGCTTTTTCTGAAGGGTATAAATAAGCTGAAGCTTTTGATTTACAAGTTCGAGCCTTTCAGGATCATTAGTAAGTTTTTCCAAATTTTCAGACAGTTCATCCGTTACATCATCAAATTCAATGATAAGACTTGATATCCTTTCTGATAATGCAGAATACTCCGTAGCCATTCCGCTTATCTTTTGGATGGCTGCTTTTATCTCTTTAAGATTTTGCAGCACACCTATTTGCTCTTCATTGGCTATAGCCAATGCTTTACTTACCGATTCTTTTATGAATTCTACATTGCTAAGTTTTTCAAGTTCTGCTTCCATTTCCTGCTGCTCACCTGCTTTTAAGTTGGCAGAAAGCAATTCCTGCAGCAAAAATGAATTATAATCCTGCTCTTTAGCTAATGCTTCTTTTTCTTCTTTTGCTTTTTTAAGCTGAGACTGAACAGCCTTATAATCTGAAAGCTGCTTTTTATAAATGCTTACTGACAGTCCGCTACCTGCAACTGCATCAAGTATCTGCATTTGGTATTGCTCATCAGAAAGTTCTCTGGTTTGCTGCTGCGAATGAATATCAATAAGATAAGTCCCCAATTCCTGAAGCTCCTGAAGATTTACCGGACTGTCATTTACAAAGGCACGCGATTTGCCAGAAGGAAGTATCTCTCTCCTAATGATTGTTACATCTTCGTAATCAAGGTCATTTTGGGCAAAAAATTCCTGAAGGTGATAATCTCCTATTTTAAAGTGAGCCTCAATGATACACTTCTGCTCTTTATCTTTAAGTGATGAAAGATCTGCACGATTGCCAAGCACAAGGCCAAGAGCGCCTAAAATAATAGATTTACCGGCACCTGTTTCACCGGTTATGGTAGAAAGCCTGTCAGAAAAATCGATATGAAGATGCTCAATAAGAGCAAAGTTTTTTATGTGTAGTGTTTGAAGCATGTCAATTACATAGTACAATACAAATATAGCATTTAGCAGCAAATAAAAATGATTATAACAAATTTATAACCCCATATTGCGCAATGTATCGGCTAAACATATATCTGAAATCATTAATCGTATTGTATTAAAAAACAAAACCGGCAGTAGTACACTATTGCCGGTTCTTTATATAAGTCCTGTGAATTTATTTTATCTTATTCCACTTGGCGCCGTTTAAAGGCGAAATCCTGTTAAGCATTTCAACAAGATCGGCTGTATTTACTACCGGTCCCCCCGAAAACATCGCAACGATTTCATCTGACTTAGCATCAAAAAATACCCTTGTTAAAAATGCATTAGGACGCACACTCTGAACTTTAGCTAATGTTTTTAATGATGCTATTATTTTTTCTTTTCCTGCCTTCTGATCTTCAGACATTATATCAAGTGCACCAATATGATATTCGTACAATGATTCCCTGAATGGTGTAAATGTATTAGAAAGAATATCTGTCACCAGAAAATACCTGTTAGTAAGATTACCATCCTGCTGGCTCCATCCTTTATATCCACCGCTGCTGGCACCTAAGCCCGCTATATTCTGAGCAACCTGATAGTATGGTGTACCGCTGCTTTTTTCAAATGAATCAGCATCAAAACCTATTATCATGTTTGCATAAAATGCAATAACACCTACAAGGTTAGAATCAAAGCTATTAGGGTTATAATATAAATTCTCACCTTCATTATATCTAAAGGTAAGATCCTTATCATTAAAATTTAATATTGGCGAAGAATAGCTCGAATTAAAAACAGGTCTTGAAGACTGAACCTGTAGCGTAGCCGTAAAAGCACTATTATCGTAAGCAGAGACATTAATAAACATTGAACATTCTATACGCTCGCTACGGTCAAAATCCCTTGAAGTCCAACGTGTATTGTTTACAAAGTCATTAAGCGATCGTTCCAGCGTTTTAAACACCTGCGGATTTGCATCTGTAATACGCTCAAAACTCACTTTTACAGTGCAGTTAAGCTCCTGCCCTTTCACAGAAAGAGAAAAAAGCACCAACACTACTCCTAACCATTTATACATTGTAATGAGATTTTATCTTATTTATAATATCCTGTGCAACTTCTTCTTTCGTTTTAAGCTCCAAAGGCTCGAGATTAAAGTCTTTATCTATAAAAGTCACTTTATTGGTAGGTTTACCAAAGCCTGCACCTTCATCATTAAGCGAGTTTAAAACAATCAAATCTAAGTTTTTTTTCTTTATTTTCAGCTTTGCATTCTCAATTTCATTCTCCGTCTCTAAGGCAAACCCAATGAGAAACTGTTCTTTTTTAATCTGGCCTAGCGAAAACAATATATCTTTTGTCTTTTCAAGTTCCAGTATAAATTCGCTTTCGTTTTTCTTGATCTTCTGTGTAGCCACATTTTTTGGCCTGTAATCTGCAACTGCTGCCGCTGCAACTGCCGAATCTACTCCTTCGAAATATTCATGGCATGCATTATACATTTCTTCAGACGATGTTACATTCACTACCTTTATCAATGGATTATCCATCTTTAAATGTGTAGGCCCCGAAACCAAAAT
>Ga0157370_10002284_pt1 | contig 23245 bp, 7 predicted proteins | sample C35metaG_FD_113463 | JGI IMG/M metagenome (GOLD analysis project Ga0157370, IMG submission 113463) | Corn rhizosphere microbial communities from Kellogg Biological Station, Michigan, USA - C3-5 metaG | ecosystem: Host-associated > Plants > Roots > Rhizosphere > Soil | place: USA: Michigan...
CCTAATCACCTTCCCTCCCGCCTAACTGATTGAATGCGGCTATTTTCTCACCAGTACCGATAATAAGGCAAAGTTATCGATGGCGGCGTGACCCGACAAGAATGGTGTCGATCCCTACATACAAACGCAGAGCCAGCCTTACTCGCCATACTTGTCCAGATACTTCCGGTAGGCCGCAAGCCATGACTCACCACCGAGCTGCCCGGCACTGGCATGGATTGCCGAAATCGCCCAGGTGCCCATGCGAAGATTGTGCAACTCCGCTTGCCGACAAAAATCCATATCGTAGAAATGGAACTCGAACTGGGGATCGAAGCGCAAACCGCTGTCGACCAACGTTTCGCTGCGAGTCGCCAGCATCACGCCATCCAGCAGTTTCACTTCGTGCCCCGGATCCCCGTAGACGCTGAGTTGCGTCAGGTTGGGAAAGCCATCGCCGTGGCCCAGCACGCCGCTGAGATGGATCTTGCTGTCGCGCGCGAACTTGTCGTCGAGATACATCCAGGACGGTTGCCGCGGCACGCGACGCTTGTTGCCCGCCAGGCCGACGACCTGAAAGACCTGGAGCGCTTGCAGCAAATGATTCGCCCAGTGGAAATCGTTCAAATAAACGTCGTCGTGGATGAAGATAAGCAATGCAGGATCGCCCTTCGACTCCTCGATGGCGATGTTGTAAACCGTCGACAGTCCTTGGGCGTTGTCAGGGAAAAGCCGCAGCTCGATGCGCTGCCCAAGAGGAAAAGATCGATAAAACGGTAGTGACCGTCCCAGCGGGGTCTGGGCAAAGAATGCTTTCCTTGCGTGACGTGTGGCGCAGACAAATTTGATCTTTTCCATCGGGATGGTCAGTCAGGCGCAAGGGTGAGGAAATTTGCTAAAGGCCGCCGGGGGCCCACGTACGCGGACCACGCTTAGGTATTAACGGCAGGCATTTGACGTGCGGGGGCAAGGTGCGCACCACCTCGGTCGAACAACCTCAACCGGTATTGAAGGAATTTCGGATCATCGCTCCTGTCCGCTTTCGGCCATGGTCTTCTGTACCGGTGACAGCAGGTACTGAAGCACGGTGCGGCTACCTTGATGAATTTCCGCCACCACCTGCATCCCAGGGACCAGTTTGAGTGACTGCTTTCGCACATCCAGAGTCTGACGATCCAGCGTGATAAGCGCACGATAAGATGCCGGTGTCGTTGCTTGATCCGCTACTGATGAGGATGGGTGGAGCTTCGGCGATGCCGCATCATTGCCTTCGCTGGTGTCCGGTGATACCTGCAGCACTTCGCCTTCAAGCAATCCGTATTGCTGAAAAGGATAAGCCGCCAGCTTGAGCTTGACCTCCTGCCCGGGCCGGACGAATCCGATGTCGTCGTTCTTGACCTGAACTTCGGCCACCAGCGACTCATTCTCGGGCACCAGCGATAACAGTACCGTGCCGGCCGAGACGACGGTGCCGATGGTGTGTGTCGCCAAATCCTCGACGATGCCCGCCTGAGGCGCTTTGAGCTCCAGGAGTGCGGTCCTGTGAACCTGCTTGGCCATATCCTGCTGCAGCTTGCGATAATCCGCTTCGGCGTCAATACGCTCGTTCTGCAGGTCGCTGCGATATTTTGAGGTGATCTCGTTGACTTGCTGGCCAGACATCACGACCGCATCCGAAAGACTGGCGACTGTGGCCTCCTGAGCACGCAAATCTTCCGTATTTTCGAGATACTCGCGCTGTTTGTCGCCCACTTGCAGCTTGCCGACATAACCCTTCTTTCCGAGGTCAACGTAGGTCGCGAGCTGACTTTCAAGAATGGGTTGGGTTCCCTTGAGCTTGTTCCTCACGGCGGTGGCGGCAATATAGTCGTGCTGCGCTTTACTCGAAGCCTGCTTTGCTTGCTGCAAGGCGTCGAGATAGGTTTGGCGGCGATCGTGGTATTGCGCATTGACCTGTGCGAATAAATCGGTCGGATCCCCCGCAGCCGGAGTCAGCGGGCGGCCGGACAGCTCGGCGTCGATTCGCCGCAACTGCAGCGACCTGAGCGCAAGCTGGGTATGCAGGCTCTGGGCATCCGCCTCGCTATCCTGCGCATCCATACGCAAAAGCACCTGCCCGGCCCTCACGCGCTGCCCTTCATGCACCAGGATTTCCTTGACGATACCCGCATCGGCCGGCTGCACGATCTTGACGTAGCTTCGCGGTACCAGGCGACCGTCGGCGCTGTTGATGATGTCGAGCCGACCAAAGATGGCCCAGAGCAGCAGAATCACAAACAACGCCGCCACCAGGTACAACACCGCACGCGGCAAGCGCGCCGGCGGGCTTTCTTGAATGGCCAGCAGGCCGGGCGCAAAGTCGAGGGCTTCGGGCGACAGCGCCGAGAGGGCGTGTGGCGCCGATGCGTTGGAAGAAGATGGCAACATAGTGATCCATTCGCTTACCCGGGGCGGGCTTTCGCCCCAGGTGTTTGCTGTCCGTCAATAGCCTGGCGAAGCCCTATTCGCGAGACGCCCCATGTTGCATGCGATAGTCCCGCAACGACGCGCGGGGGTGGTATGCGGCCCCACCGCCGCTCAGCCCAACCGCTTCCAAACCTGTCCCCATATCTCCTAGACCGTCTTCACCAGCGAAAGAGTGGAGCGTGGAGCTCAGCTGCTGTTCCATCCTCGCAAACATCAGATTTCCGTGAGAGACGAAGTTGTACGAAGAATCCGCCTCGCCCGGGCGGAACATCTTGGGTTCCATGAGCGATCGGTTCATTTCGTCGTCAAGAAACCTTTCCAGCTCACCCAATGGGACGTGAGTGCGGTATCCGGTGGATGCATCGGAGGGATGTGCCGGATTCGTTGCGCCCGACATGCCCCCTACAGTCGGGCTATTTGAAAATGCCGATGGCGGAGCGCCAATCTGCGCCTGCGACCCGGGTGCCACTGTAGCTATGGGAACGGGGACAAAGGTAGGAACGGCGCCCGCCGGTACCACGTGTCTTATCTGACCTGAAACACCGGACCCGGATGTCGCCGTGACGGGCGATACATTGGCATCCGTTGTCGTACTTGCACTTGTTGTAGCCGTATCCGGAGTCGCCACCGTGGCATTCATGAGAGGTGCTCTGGGCGCCGCTGTTAGGCCACCGCTTATGCCCGACCAAGCATCGATGGTTTGCAGACCGGTACCGAAGGCGGCGTTCTGGAGTGTGGCCTGGACGGTGGCAACATTCATCGTCCCGGTAACATTGCCGTAAATCCCTTCGTAGTAGGCGAGATCGCCGCCATAGGCCTGCGTACTGCTGGTGCTTTGCATCGCGCTGGACATCCCATTGGAAAGGTTCCAGCTGGTCAACAGGGGGTTGGCTGCCAACGCCTGATTAAACTGGTTCACCAGCGAGGCAAAGTCGAATTCGTAGATCGCCTTGTTGCGTAACGTATCGGTGGAACCGGCGCTGTAGGCACCGCTGGCCTGTTCGATAACTTGCAGCGTGGTGATGTCCTGATTCCCGGTATTCGCGTACCAGTTCGCCAACGTCACCGAGTGCCCCGTTTGCGCAGCGCTGAGAATGAGATCATTGCCAGACTTACTGAAACTCAGTCCTTCGTTATCGACGCCCTTGCCCAAGGAAAGAATATTTTGAGCCCCGCTGGTTGACTGTATCGTGACCTGACCGCTCAATCCCACTGAAATGACATTATGCGATGCTCCCGTATTCACGGTTGCACCATAATAACCAGAAGCCGCAAAAAAATCGTTGTATGAGCCACCGGTCAAGGAGCCGCCACTGAAAGCACTCAACGCCCCCTGCCCTTGAGTATCGACCACAGAAGTGTATTCATAGGCGCCTGTAAGAATGTCGAGCCCACTACCCCCTACCAAGGTGTCGCCGGTGAAGAGCTGACTTGCTACATCAACAATGACGTCGTTGCCACTATTCGCTGTCGCAACAGCCCCATACCCACCGGAAGGACCACCCAGCATATACATCGTATTGATGTTGGCCGGTAACGTATATCCCGACCTAGCTTCAATGACATTCGATGCTGCAGAAGTGTTGGCTTGAATAACATCCAGGCTGTTGGTGACAACGAAAACATCATTGCCGGTGCCGCCAATCAGCGTGGAAATGCCCGTCCCGGCTTCCAGCGTGTCCTCACCAGATCCGGCAACCAGCGTATCTTGGCCGGCGTTGCCCACGATCAGATCATTACCGCTGTTGGAAGTGCCTACCAGATTGGCATTGCCGGTGAGCAAAAGGGAATTAATCGTGGTGGGCAACGTATAACTGACGGAGGACTTGACGGTATCCGTCCCGTAGGTTGATCCCAACTGAATCACGTCCTGTGTGCTGTTGATGACGAAAGTATCGTTCCCGGATCCACCCACAAGTACGGTGGCTCCGGTGCCGGCAATCAGGGTGTCGTTGCCGACACCGGCAATGAGGGTGTCTTGTCCAGCGTTACCCTGGATCAGATCGTCATAGCTGTTTCCGGTTCCGACGAGATTGGCACTACCGGTCAGCACGAGAGTGCTCACGTCGGAGGGCAAGGTGTCACTGAACGACGCCTCGATTGAGTCGTAGCCCGTATTCGGAGCAAGCTGCAGAACATCGGCCGGATTGTTGAGCACAAACATGCTGAAGCCGTAATTACCGATCAGGGTATCAACGCCAGAACCTGAAATCAGGGTGTCGGCTGAGTCGGCGATAAGTAGATCGTTGCCGCCGTTCGCCGTGCCGCTGATGTTTCCATATGTCAAGGTCAGCGTATTGATGCCGTCAGGCAAGGTGTAATTGACATAGGACTGCACCGAGTCGATGCCGTAACTGGCGCCGAGTTGGATGACATCACCGGCATGGTTGACGATGAATGTGTCATTGCCGGTGCCGGCTACCAGGGTGTCAATACCGTTATAGCTGGACACCAGTGTGTCGTCGTTATTGTTGGCCATCCCGATCAGGTTGGCGTAACCGGTAAGCACCAGTGTGTTGACCGCTGCCAACAAGGTATCGCTGACGGAAGCCTCGATGGTATCGATGCCCGGATTGGCCCCCAGTTGCACCACATCGCCTGGGCTATTGAGCACAAACACGTCATTGCCGGTGCCACCGGCCAGCGTATCCAAACCGGAGCCCGAGACCAGAGTATCGTTGCCTGAATTGGCGACAAGTAGGTCGTTGCCGCTGTTACCGGTAGCCGATAGGTCTGCCGAACCTGTCAAGGTGAGTGTATTGACGTTGGTGGGCAGCACGTAGCTCACCGACGATTGGATGACGCTACTCGCGGTTCCCGCGCCGTTTTGCACCACGTCGGAGCTGTTGTTGATGACGAACAGATCGTTGCCCGCCCCGCCCACCAACGTGTCCACCCCGGTGTTGGACACCAAGGTATCATTGGCGCTGTTGGCGGTACCGAGTACATTCGCCGAGCCGGTCAGCTGCAATGTGTTGACGTTGGCGACCAGTGCGGCATTGACCGATGATTGGACGGTGCTGTTGGTCCCCGCGACGCTGTCCTGAACCACGTCGGCGGCATTGTTGAGTACAAACAGATCGTTGCCCGCCCCGCCCACCAACGTGTCCACCCCGGTATTGGCTATCAAGGTGTCATTGGCGCTGTTGGCGGTGCCGAGCAGATTGGCTGCGCCCGTCAGCTGCAGTGTGTTGATGTTGGCGACCAGTGCGGCATTGACCGACGACTGAATGGTGCTGTTGGTTCCCGCGACGCTGTTCTGTACTAGGTCAGCGGCGTTGTTGAGGACAAACAGATCGTTGCCCGCCCCGCCCACTAACGTGTCCACGCCGGTGTTGGATATCAAGGTGTCATTCGCGCTGTTAGCGGTACCGAGCAGATTGGCTGTGCCCGTCAGCTGTAGTGTGTTGATGTTGGCGATCAGTGCGGCGTTGGCGGACGACTGAATGGTGCTATTGGTTCCCGCGACGCTGTCCTGTACTAGGTCAGCGGCGTTGTTGAGGACAAACAGATCGTTGCCTGCGCCGCCGATCAAGGTCGCCACACCACTGCCGGCCGTCAATGTATCGTTACCGCCATTGGCGACGAGCACGTCGCTCGCGCTATTGCCGGTGCCGGTGAGTGCGGCAGAGCCGTTCAAGATCAAAGTATTGACATCGGTCGGCAGCACATAGCTGACCGAGGACTGGATAACATTGGTTGCGGTGGCCGAGCTGTCGTTGACCACGTCCGCCGCGTTGCTGACGATGAAGGTGTCGTTACCAGTGCCACCGGTGAGCGTGTCCACGCCCGCGTTGGAGACCAACGTGTCATTGTTGCCGTTGGCGGTTCCCGACAGATTGGCCGTACCGGTGAGCACCAGCGTATTGACGGTTGTCGGCAGGGCATAGCTGATGGCCGTCTGGATGGTGTTGTTGGCCGCGATGGATCCCGTCTGAATAACGTCCTTGCTATTGTTGATAACGAACACGTCGCTGCCGGCACCACCTATCAAGGTATTCACACCAGTGCCGGAAACCAAGGTGTCATTACCACTATTGGCGGTGCCCTTGAGTCTGCCGGTGCCGGTCAGTACCAGCGTGTTGACCGTCGACGGCAACACATAGCTAAACCCGGCCTGGATCGTATTGTTCGCGGCGACGGAACCTGTCTGAATGACATCGCTGGAGTTGTTGACGATGAACACGTCATTGCCCGTGCCGCCCACCAGCGTGTCCACACCGGTGTTGGACACCAAGGTGGCGTTGCCATTGTTGGCGGTCCCCCGAAGAGCGGCGGTACCGGTCAGGATCAGCGTGTTGACGTTGGCAGCGAGTGTTGTGCTGACCGAGGACTGGATGCTGCTATTGGTGCCGATGACGCTGTCCTGCACCACGTCGGCGGTGTTGTTGATTACGAACAGATCGTTGCCTGTGCCGCCGATCAACGTCGCCACACCGCTGCCAGCGATCAATGTGTCGTTGCCGCCGTTGGCGACGAGGGTATCGTTTGCGCTGTTGCCAGTAGCGGACAGTGCCGAGGAACCGGTCAATATCAGTGTATTGACGTCAGTCGGCAACACATAGCTGACTGAGGACTGGATGACATTATTCGCGGTAGCTGAGCTGTCCTTGACCACGACGGCAGCGTTATTGACCACGAAGGTATCGTTGCCGGTGCCACCCATCAGCGTATCCGCACCGGTGCTGGAAACCAGCGTGTCGTTGGCGCTGTTGGCGGTGCCGACCAGCGCCGGTGACACCCAACTGTCAACCAGCACCAATGTGTTGATGCCCGTTGGCAACACATAGTTGATCGAAGCCTGGATGGTGCTATTGACACCATTGATCGTGTCCTGCACCACGTCACTGGCATTGTTGACGACAAAGAGGTCGGCGCCCGCACCGCCGATCAACGTATCCACGCCAGTATTGGAGACCAAGGTGTCGTTGGCACTGTTTGCCACACCTAGCAATGCTGCACTACCGGTCAGCGTCAGGGAGTTGATGTTGGTTGGCAGTGTAAAATTGACCGAGGCCTGCACGGAATTGGTGGGAAGGTTCCAGTTGGTAGTAATGAGGTCATTGGTGTTGTTGACCACAAACACATCACCGACGACACCACCCACCAGGGTGTCGATACCGCTGTTGGAGACCAACGTATCGTTGTTGCCATTGTAGTTCGACGTGTTTGAATCGGTTCCTGTCAGATTTGTGCTGCCGGTCAGGGCGAGAACATCGAGCTGATTTCTTAACGTATAACTTATTGAGGACTGAACGGTACTAATACTCCCCTCCCAGGGTTCGTAAATGTAGTCCTGCGTACTGTTGATGATGAACAGCTCATCCGCCGGACCGCCGTCCAATTCAGTCGGCCCCGAACCCGCGATCAAAGTGTCAGGATAGTTATCGGGGATAATAGTGCTGCGTCCACTGTTGCCGATACCCGTCTGGTCGACCCCTGTCAACTGTAGAACAGAGATATTGTCGGGCAACGTATAACTGGCAAGCGAGGACTGAACCGTGTCATTGGCATAGGCGGTCGGGTCGGTGACCACGTCGTTGGCGCTGTTGATGACGAACAGCGTATGACCTCCGCCGACCATCGTCGCCGCGCCAGTGCCTGCGGTCAGCGTGTCATATCCCGCTCCCGCAGTAAGAACGTTACTCAACCCGTTGCCGGTACCAGAGATATTACTGTTGCCGACCAAGGTGAGGTTGGCCACCGCTGACGGCAGGGTCGTACTCCATGAAGTTTCAATCGTATCGTTACCGTGCTGAGAACCTACTTGGACCACATCGGCGCTGTTGTTGAGTACGAATAGATCGTTACCCGTGCCAGCCACCAGGGTATCGATGCCACTGTTGGAAATCAGTGTGTCGCTACCATTATTGGCGGTAGCTTTCAGGTTCCCCGTACCGGTCAGAATCAGGGTGCTGACAGCCGATGGCAGCGTATAGCTGCTCGAGGTCTCAACGGTATTACCAATGCCACCCCCAAGTACGATGACGTCACTCGCATTGTTGATCACGAAGGTGTCATTACCTGCACCACCAACCAGCGTGTCCACTCCGCTATTGGAGATGAGGGTGTCGTTGATGTTATTTGCCGTGCCTGAAATATTTGCACTTCCGGTCAGAGCCAGTGTGGTGATGCCCGTTGGCAACGTGTAACTGGCTGATGACTGGATCGTGCTGTTTCCGCCATTGGTCGTATCCTGCACGACATCGGCTGTATTGTTGACCACGAAGAGGTCGTCACCGGCACCGCCGATCATGGTGCTCAAGCCGCTACCTGCGATCAAGGTATCGTTGCCGGCATTCGCCGTGAGCGTGTTGTTGATACCGTTACCCGTGCCGGAGAGGTTTGCTGCACCGATCAGGGTAAGCGCGGTGAAGTTGGTCGCCAGAACAAAATTTACCGAAGCCAGCACCGCGTTATTGCTGCCACCAAGACTGTCCTGGATGACGTCGTTGGTGTTGTTGATCACGAAGGTGTCGCTACCCGCGCCGCCGATCAAGGTGTCGATACCCGCACCGGAAACGAGGGTGTCATTGCCGCTGTTGGCCGTTCCTTTCAGATTGGTGGTGCCGGTTAGAACCAAGGTATTGACGTTGGCCGGCAGGACGTAGTTGGAACTGACCTGGATCGTATCGTTGCCACCACTCGTGCCCACCTGCACAAGGTCGTTGCCGTTGTTGAGAACGAATAGATCGTTGCCGGTGCCACCGATCAAGGTATCCATACCGGTGTTGGATACCAGCGTGTCGTTGCCGTTATTCGCCGTGCCGATGAGCGCCACCCCATTGCCAGTCAATACCAGTTCATTGACGTTCGCTGGAAGCACGTAGCTAGCCGACGATTGCACGGTATCGCTACCCGGCAACGTGCCGGGTTGTACTACGTCGAAAGCATTGGAAACGATAAACAAATCGTTGCCAGTGCCGCCAATCAGCGTGTCGATACCGCTATTGGAGACAAGGACGTCGTTGTTGTTGTTGGCAGTACCGATGAGGTTGGCCGTACCCAGCAGATGCAGTCCATTGATCGTGCTTGGCAACACGTAATTGAAGCTGGCCGCGATGCTGTCGGTGGCGCCGTTGGCTTGAATCTGCATGACATCGCTTGAGCTATAAAGCTCGAAAACGGTCCCGCTACCGCTGCCAGCAAGCGTGTCAGTCGCCGAGGCGGCAACGAGGGTGTCATTGCTGCCTTGGGCCGTGAGCACATCACTCTGCCCGTTGCCGATACCATTCAAGCCATTTGCCGCGACCACCAGGTTGGACACGGTCGCAGGCAAGGCATAGGCGTAGCCATAGGGAGCCATCGTGCCGTAACTGGCAGCGCTGCCTCCGGCAACGATCGTGTCATTGCTGCCAGAGGCGGCTTGTATGTTGCTATTGCCGCCGGTGATGGAGAAGACGTCGTTGCTGCCAAAGCCTGCCAAGCTTTCTGCCGCAACCCCTCCCTGTGCGACGAGCGTGTCGTTATTTCCCCAGGCGTCCACTGTAACGTTGGCGAATGTGCCGGCATTGAGTGTCTGACCAGCGCCCCAGCCGGATAGCGTATCGCCCGCCTGGCTTGCGCTCAGCGTATCGCCAGTGCTGGCGTCGAAGATCACATGCCCAGTCCCTACCTGAAGGGTGACGGGGGCCGACGGGGCCTGGGCCAGAAACTGGGCCAGACTCAGCGTACTGCCACCGGCGAATTGCAGGCTGCTGACTACACCCGGAGTCAAGGCGCCGTCGATGGTGATGCTGCCGCCATCACCGGTGAGGACCAGCGATGGTAAATCATGATCGACGACCGCAGCGACGGTGAAGTCGCTTGAGTTGATGCCGCTGCCGAACGACAACGTGTTCACGGCACCGGCGGCAGCCACAGTGTCGTCACCGAAGCCTGCATTGAATTGCAACGTGACATTGCCTGACTGCGCCATCAGCAAGTCATTGCCGGTTCCGGCAACCAGCGTGTCGTTGCCGGTGTTGGCGATGAGGGTGTCGTTGTCGGCATTGCCGGTGGCCACGAGATTGGCCGTACCCGTGAGCACCAACGTATCGATGTTGCTCGACAACGCATAACTGACCGACGACTGGATGGTGCTACCCACATTGGTAGCCGCATCCTGCACCACATCCGACGCGTTGTTCACCACGAACAGATCGTTGCCGGCACCACCGATCAGGGTATCGATACCTGTGTTGGACACCAGCGTGTCCTGACCCGCATTGGCGGTACCGCTCAGGTTGGCACTGCCGGTGAGGACCAGCGTGTTGACGTTGGTCGGCAGCACGAAACTGACCGAGGCCTGCAAGGTGTCATTCGTGCTTGCATACGCGTTCTGTACGACGTCGGCCGCGTTGTTGACGACGAAGGTGTCATTGCCCGCGCCACCGATCAAGGTGGCGACACCGCCTCCGGAAACGAGAGTGTCGTTGCCGGCATTGGCGTCGATAAAGTTATTGGCAGCGTTGCCGGTGCCTGTCAGATTGGCGCTCCCGGTCAGGATCAAGCTGTTGACGTTGGTCGGCAGGACAACGCTCACCGCGGACTGGATGGTGTTCGTGCTGGTCGTTGAGCTGTCCACCACAACGTCGGAAGCGTTGTTGAGGATGAAGAGGTCGTTACCTGCGCCACCGACCAGAGTATCGACGCCGCTGTTGGACACGAGCGTATCGTTGCCCGCGTTGGCCGTGCCTGAAAGATTGGCGTTACCCGTCAGCGTCAATGTGTTGACGTTGGTCGGCAGCAGATAGCTGACCGCAGACTGGAGGGTATTGTTCGCCGTAGTTGAAGCGTCTTGCACCACGTCACTGGTGTTGTCGACGATGAAGCTCGTATTGCCGGTGCCGCCGATCAGCGTGTCGCCCTGCCCCATGCCGGCTAGTGTGTCGGCGCCCGCGCCACCGTTGACCCATGCATTGTCGCCATGGGCAAACAGCGCGCTGGTGCCGCTTCCTGCGTTGAGCGTGTCGCCGCTGCCCCAGCCGGAGAGCGTATCGGCAGAGCTACCGCCGTTGAGGACATGGTTATTGCCGGCATCCACAAGGTAGCGGCCATTGGCGCCGGTAACGGTAGTGACGAGCTGGGCTTGTTGCATCAGCTGAGTGAGGCTAAGCGAGCTGCCGTCCGCGAAAGCGAGTTGAACGTTGTTGTCGTTCAGCTCATTGGTCAAACTCACCGTGGATCGCCCGTCATAGAGCGTCAGTGAGGGAACACCATTCGCCATGGCGGCGTTGACGACGATGCTTGTCTGAGTGATGCCCGAGCCGAAGCGAAGGGTTTGCGCACCGGAACCCAACGCGATCAAGGTGTTCCCGGCAGTGCTGTTGATGACGTAAGTGTCCGCGCCGCTACCGCCCTGCAAAACATCGCTACCGCTGCCGGCCACCAAGGTGTCGTTGCCGCTACCAGCGACCAGCGTTTCATTCCCCGTGCCGGCGACAAGGCTGTCGTTGCCGGCATTGCCGACGAGCATGCCATTGGCGCTGTTGCCGGTAACGGTCAGATTGGCGGCGCCGCTGAGGACCAGGCTCTGCACGTTGGTCTGCAGGACATAGCTGACCGAGGACACGATCGTGTTGAATGAGGTCGTAGACGACACCCGAACGACATCGGCCGAGTTATTGATGACGAACGTATCGTTGCCAGCGCCACCGACCAGCGTATCCACCCCGGCGTTGGATACCAACGTATCGTTGGCACTGTTGGCAGTCCCGGTCAGGTTAGCGCTGCCGGTCAGGATCAAGGTATTCACGTCGGTCGGCAGCACATAGCTCACCGAGGACTGGATGACGTTGCTGGCCGTGGCTGAGTTGTCCTGCACGACGTCCGCGGTGCTATTGACGACAAACGTATCGTTGCCGCTGCCACCGATCAGCGTGGCCACGCCGCTACCGGCGACCAAGGTGTCGTTGCCGGTGTTGGCGGTCAGTGTGTCGCTGAGGCTATTGCCGGTGCCCACCAGGTTGCCGACACCTTGTAGCTGCAGGATCTGCACCCCGCCGGCCAGCGTGTAGCTAACCCACGACTGAAGGGTATCGCTGACCGTCTTTTGGTAGTCCACGATGACGGTGTTGGCATCACCGACGACAAACATTTCCTTGCCGCTGCCTGCCACCAGCGTATCGCCGTGACCGAGCGCTCCCAGAATATCGAACCCGCCACTGCCGGTGACGGAAGCACGATCGCCACCCGCGTAGACGGCACCCCCATAAGGCCCGGAAGCCAGCGTGTCGTTGTCACCCCAGGCCGAGATGGTGTCGAACCCGGTCCCGCCCGTCAGTGAAGTCGCGTAATCCACATTGAAAATGAGATTGTTCGAATACGTATAGCCACTCAGCGTATCTACGTAGGTCGACACGAGCTCGGTGTCGTCTATGCCATCTTGCTGAATCAATTGCGTCAGCGTGGGTGTACTGGGGTCAAGAAAGGTGATGTTGCCGATCATGCCCGGCAGCTGGCCGCCTGCGAAGGTCACCGAGCCGCCGTCACCGGAAAGCACCAGGCCCTGACTGCCGTCGCTGAACACGACCGGGTCGATGGCGAAATCGGCGATGTTCATTCCGGGGCCAAAGACCAGTTGGTCGCCGCCGGAGGGGCTGATGATCGTGTCGTCACCGAAGCCCTGGTTGAATTGAAAGGTGACGGTGCCGCCATTGCTCTGCAGATATTCGTCGCTACCGCCCGCCACGATGGTGTCGTTGCCGGTCGCCAGGATCGTGTCGTTTCCGTCACCGCCCGTCAGCAAGTCGTGACCGGAAGTCGCGTCCTGCAGCCACGACGATCCGGCGCCACCATAGAGACTGCTGGTGCCGCTGCCGGCAATCACGTAGGCGGGTGCGGCGTCCGTACCGCCGTCGGCGGCATAAAGCACATCGGTACCCGATCCGCCATACACCGACGCGCTACCGTCCCCGCCGTAAACGGTGGAGTCGCCTGTACCAGCCACGATCTCCGTCGTGCCTACACCACCATAAATGACGCTGTGACCCACATTGCCAAAGAGCTCATTGACGCCGGAGCCACCGTAGATCGTGGTGCTGGCATTCGCGTCGGTCCAATCGGCCTGGACGACAGTGGGTGCGGCGGTGGTACCCCCGTTACCGGAATAGATGACGTTGGCACCATGTCCGCCGTTTATCGAGTCACTGCCGTCACCACCATAGATATACGTGGTTGTGCTATCGCTGCCATAGGCTTGCAGGGTATCGGCGCCCGCGCCACCGGCCACGAGCGTATCGTTGCCGACGCCGCCGACGATCAGGTCGGTGCCCGAACCACCCTCGATGTATTCGGTGCCGGACCCGCCATATAACGTCGTCGTACCGCTGCCACCGATCAACGTGTCGTGGCCCCCATCACCGTAGATCAGATCGTTGCCGGACCCGCCGTCGACATAGTTGTTGCCGGTCTCCACCACCGTACTGGAGTTGCTGCCCGCGGAGATCGTATCGTTGCCCGATCCACCGATGATGGTGTTGTCGCCGCCGCGCCCGACCAGCGTGTCATTGCCCGACTCACCCTCGATATAGTCATTGCCGCCACCACCAAAGACAAAGACGTTTCCTGTGCCACCGAAAATAACGTTGTCGCCCATGCCTCCCTGGATGGTGCTATTGCCGCTGCCGGCATCGACGTAGTTGTTGCCGTTGGACAAAAGGATGGTGTCGCTGCCTTTGCCTCCGAAAATAGTGTCATCGCCCATGCCGAATGGCGTGTTGATGTTGTTGGTGTCAATCAGATAACTGCCCTCGTACACCTTGCCAGCGGGCAATGTGTATGGCGTCGGCTGCCAGTCGACCTGGTCCGTCGTCACCAATCCGTTATCAATCAAAACGCTCCAATCGAAACCGGCCGTTCTGATATCCACACCACCCATGATCAGCCCGTTACCCGGCCCCGTCACAATCATGTTGTTGCCGGAACCGACCATGATGAGGTCGTTTCCAGCGCTGCCGACGATGGTGTTGTTGCCATCGGTGGCTGCCAACAATTCGCCACGCTGGCCCGTAGATGCGCCCGTCTTGGCCTGCGTGATGGCGCTGGTCAGGTCGGTTTGTGTCGCACCGTAGATTTGGTTATTGCCATAACCCTGGAGCACCAATGCCTGATTGTTGTTGTTGAGAACGATGGTGTTGTTGCCACCGGACCCGGAGCCACCCAGGATGAGGGTCTGACCGGTCGAGTTGTCCACGATGCTCTGGCCTGGGCCACCGGTCCCCACGTAGTTCAGTTCCTGGCCGGTCAGAACGATGGTGTCATGCCCGCCTGCATCAGCCGACACAATCTTCTCAGTTACCGTGGTGCCATTTGGATTGTCAGCTGTCTGGATATAGTCGTTCTGTCCATCATCCTGGTAGAGCCAAGTCGAAGAGCCGGAGAGAGCACCAGGAATGGTGCTGGTGGGGTTGAACGCCGACGAAGACGCTCCTTCCACATAATTAAACGTCAACGAAGAGTTGACCACGCTCAAGGGTTGACCATTGGCGTCGTTCAATGTGGCTGTCAGCTGCAAGGCCGCGTTACCACCAACATCAGCCGTGTTGACCAGTGCGAGGGTCGCGCCCTCCTGGCCTGCAGGGATAGTGACTATCGCCGTGCCGTTGGAGAAGCTGACAAGATTAGCTCCCGTACTAATTGCAAAATCGGACGCATTGGCGCCGGACAACACGAGGGTAACGGTCTGCGCGACAGCACTGGGCGCTTCACCACTTACTGTAAAGACCTGCAGAGCACCCTCGTTGAGGGTCGGATTCGTTCCGGGAGATGTTGCCGTTAACGGCTGAAAAACGCCCGAAGTAAGCTGGATTGTCGGCTGCAGCTTGATGCCAAGAAATCCATTCGGATTAGCCTCCGCTTGGGAAACATCAAAATTCCAAATATCTATTGCGGGGCCGGTCGTCAATGGAGCAGTGATGACCAACTCTCCCAGTGACGATTTGAAAGGGTTGATAACCGACCGCAACAAAGCGTTGTTTGGAATCGTCTGCAGGTCGGCATAGGACACAAATGTGTACTCAAGAGACCCGTCGTCACTAAACCACTGATCGGCATTATTTCCAGCAGCAAGCCCAGTTGACAGCGTGCTTGCCCCGATCTTCTGCCCATTGAGATAGACCGAGCCATCACCGTTCTCAGCCGTTATTCCGTTGATGTCACGACGTTCTCCCACGACAATTGACACCGTCGAATTAGTGGGATCGGGAGAATGCCTGAAATCAGCGTCGAAGACATCCTTCCCGGATCCTCCGACCAATATATCGTTGCCGAGGCCTCCGATTAGAGTGTCAGAGCCTGCACCAGCATGAAGCTCCTCTACGCCGGCGCCCGCAATCAATAAATCATTACCTAGAGCAGAAGCATTTAAGACAACTTGGGCATTCGATCCAGCAACTACGACCTGAGTAGGGCTAACCGTATCTGGACCAATGAGAATATGGTTGGCCAATGGCGAGTCTGCGCCGGCGCTTACCACATCATTGCCTGCTTTTGCGAAACCACTACTAATGTCGCTCACATCCGGTGCGACGAAGATATCCGTCGACTGGAAGGTGAGCGAACCCCCGCCCATGCTTACGTTATTTATATAAATCGGTGCAGACTTGTCAATAACGATCCCAGGAAGGATCGATCCATATTGGCTAACCAGGTAATTTGATAAAATGACAGCATCCAGATCAAACTCTTGGGAAATAGTTTGTACGGGATATAGCGGCGCATCAATATTTGGTGAATTGTTCCTATTCCAGTTAAGTACCTCATTATTGGCGGCGGCAATCTTCTTTGCAGCGATGTCGGGGCTTGTGCTGTTGGGGCTCGTGCCAAATTTGCTTTCGTAGCCAAGGATTGCCGATCTATGCTCAGTGAGCATCTCATAAGCTTGCTCTGCGTCAGTCCAGGTATCGCCAGAATGACTGAGCCCAAAGAGCTCACTTTCCAGAAAACGCCGATTTACATTTTGAGTTCCACCATCAGACGAGTTGTATCGTATTTGATACCATGCCTGGGCAGCATTATTAGACCTTAGCGCGGTAAGCAATCCTTTGCCAATTAAAGCATCTTCATCTTGTTTTGAATTATACATCAATGAGACAAGACCCTCCCATTCACCGGTATTTTCTGGAGGTAAGTTTACGGACGGAACAACGATCCTCCATGGGTTACCTCCCGCTAGCCATTTTTTTAATTGCTTACTGTATCCATCTATCGAAGGATAAGACCAATTCGAATCACCTATTGTCGTGGTATCACTGAGAAGTTGACCCAGAACAACCGCTGACGCCGTAGACGAAAAGTTCGTAAATGACGGTAATTTTTCTGCAGCAAACTGGGCTGTAGTTAGGCCAAAACATTTAGCGAGCTTATCGTTTAGAGCATTCTGAAGTGCAATTTCCTGACTTGTCGTTCCTTGGAGCGACTGAACAGTTACCGGCACAAGAGGATGTGATCTAATTATGTCTTCAAACTGTGATACGAGCTGTGCGGCAGTCACTCCATTAGTCGCCGATGCCGCAAAAATATTAACGCCTTGCGCATTAACCATCTGGTTAAGTACGAGCGCCATATTATCCGCAACTTTTATATTAACACCCGCTCCAATAGTCGGAATACCCTTGGTGTCGGCGTAAACAAACGATATGACACCTTCGAACAAGGAAACGGCAGCCGGCAATTGATCCGGCGCCGTATACAAGGCGCCCTCTTCAAGAGGAGTGGAGTTCATAGATTATCACCGAAAAATATGCGTGAATATTAGTTTGCCGTCATCACGTAGTCACAAACCAGCCTTGTCTTGCGATTCTGGCGAAGAAACAGATCAAAGGTGTTTGCAAGACCCGAGGAAAATGTAGTCTCACGACTATTTTTCCATTTTCGCTCGCCGCTAAAGTCTCCATCGAGCCCCCTATAAGCATCATAGAATCCACCGAAATAGTAAGTGCCACGGTACTCAAAGATACTCGTCGTCAATCCGATCGGCGTGTAATTATCACCAGGCACTTTAGGGCGCTCTCTCGGGCGATAGAAAAGGTCCCTCGTTTCGTCTTCGTCAATACGGCCAGTATTACCGCTTAATACAAAAGCTTGCTGAGCGACCCTCGAATAGTTGCCACTCCCCGGTGATACTCTGGTTCCGCAGGGTCCCGGCAAATGCCCCAAACCTTGCCAAACGAGGATGTCACGAGGGTGCCCGTCATTTTCCATATCCAATGGCGAGCCATATAGCCAGATCACCTTCGAAAAGGGTGATCCTGCACCGGTATATCGTCTATCGTAAAGATAGTCCTCAGCGGCTGGCGTATAATCCTGTCCTCCTCCACCTGTTGAGGAAAACACTTCCGCGTGAGAATATAATTGATGCTCTTTCCGTTCCGACGGTGTCTTACGTTGCAGCCATTCGAACCCGGGCACGGTGCTGTCTTCGGGAATATCGCAATAGGGTGGCGCTTCAAAGTGCGTTTGATTTAGCCGCTGTAGCAAAGCTTCGCATACCGGCGTGCCGCCACCCTTTTTCAATTCGAAGTGGTACACGCTTTTATCGACCTCCATTTCCGATTCAGTTGTGACGGCCTCCTCAGGCCGACTCTGCTCGCGTGTAGGTTGCGGTAACCTCTTCTTCAGACGTTGCGATTCCACCCAGCCCACGGTTATATGCTGAGCGCCGATGTATTGGACGTAGTCCCATGCGCCACATTGGGCGCCGATCGCCACTGAATCGTCAGGCAAGATATAAGCTGTTCCCTTGCATGCGCCTTCGTCAGATGATGCGCATTTCGAGGGATGGACGGGATGAATAGGGAGCCCGTCACCTCGTTTACCCTTTACTACGGCATAGCTCAGTGGCGTTATTCCGTCGAAATGCGCTTGGGGGTTGGTGCAATCAGCGGACGGCCCTTGTGCCTGCACCACGCCTTGCCACACCATAAACATGGCTACGGTCATACACCGCGACATCGAGGAAATACGTTTATCGGATCCGATCTTCATAATGAGCTCTCAGTAAGGATTCGACTCGTCCACGAACGGACTTGCTGTGTCTAGATGCAGCACCCCTGGTGGTGTTTGTGCCCTGCTTTCTTTGGCATTCATTGGCCAGTTCCCGATGTGCACGATTTCATCGACCTGTAAATTTTTCGGTAGCGCATGCGTAATGAAGAGCATCGTGACCTTGCCCCTGAGCTGATTGACCGTGGCACTGAAATGTTCGGCGGTGGCTGCGTCCAGGCTGGAGGTGGCTTCGTCGAAGATCAGGATCCTGGGCTGTTTGAGCAACGCCCGGGCAATGGCGAGGCGCTGTTTCTGCCCGCCGGACAGGCCTGCTCCGCGCTCACCGATCTCGGTCTGATAGCCCTGCGGCAATTGCTCGATGACCTCATGGATCTCGGCCAGCCGGCAGGCATGGACGATCTGCTCGAAGGTGGCGTGTGGATTGGCCAGCAGCAGGTTGTCGTAGAGCGTGCCCGAGAACAACACGGTGTCCTGCGGCACCACCCCGAAGTGTTCGCGCAACTCGTTGGCCGCGAGGTAGCGGATATCGGTGCCATCGAGCTTGATACTGCCATGGGTGGGGAGATAGAAGCCCTGCAGCAGCTTGGCCAAGGTGCTCTTGCCGGAGCCGGAAGGTCCCATGAGGGCGATGACCTTGCCGGGTTCGACGGTGAGGTGAAAGTGCTGGTACAGGAAGGGCCGGGATTCCTCGTAACGGAAGCTCAGGTCCTCGATCTCGATGCGCCCTCGCCCCTGACGAGTGCGCGAGGGGATCAACGCATAGAGCTCGGCAGGGGCGTTCATGACGTCGCCCAAACGTATCACTGACAGGTTTGCTTGCTGGAACTGCTGCCAGAGACCGACCAGCCGGAGCATCGGCTGCGAAACGCGACTGGCAAACATCTGGAATGCGACCAGCATGCCGATGGTGAAATCCGAGCTGTTCATGGCCAGCCAAGCGCCGGCCACCAGGATCAACAGCGTCATCATCTGCTCGATGCCACCAGCGAAAACGTTGTAGGTGTTCGCGATCTGGCGCACGGCGAAACCGGACCGCAGATATTCGGCGAGGTAGTCGCTGTAGCGTGCCTTGAGCTGCGGCTCCATTTGCACACTCTTGACCGTCTCCAGGCCTGCCACGTACTCGGTGGTGAAGGCTTGGTTGCGGGCCCCGAGAAGAAATTGCTCGTCCAGGCGCGCGCGGAAGATCGGAGCGATCAGAATGGTCAGTAGCACGACCGAGCCGATCAGCCCGAGCGTGATGCTCGTCAGCAGGAGGCTATAGCTCGCCATGATGGCGACGAAGACCAACAGAAACGGAAGATCAAGCACCAGGGTGACCGCAGCACTGGCGATGAATTCGCGGATGTACTCGACGCCGCGTAAGCGTGTCGTGATGACGCCGGTTGGACGGTGCTCGAAGTATCGCGGTGGAAGCTTGAGCAAGTGCTCGAACACCGCGGCGCCAAGCACGGCATCAACCCGGTTGCCGGTATGTAGCACCAGATACTGCCGTACCCAGGTCAGCAGGCTGGAAAAGATCATGAAGATGGCCAGTCCCACGCCGATCACCAGCAGCGTGCTCTGCGTCCGGTGCACGACGACCTTGTCGATCACGACTTGAGTGAACAGCGGCGTGGCCAACGCCAGCAGTTGGATGACCAGCGAGGCAATCAGCACGTCGCGCCACACGCGCTTGTGCTTAAGCAATTCGGGAATGAACCAGCGAAAGCCAAAAGCCCTGGTGCTCCCCACCATGGCGTCGGGATCTTTCACCGCATCCGTCACCGACGCGGTGAGAAACGCCACGCCAGCGTAGCGCGCCGCAAATTGCTCTATGGGCAAGGTTTGCGGCGCGTTGGTACCCGCCGGGAAAAATACGACGGTGTGATCGGTCGCCTGGGCGACGAGAGCCACGCGGATAGGCGGCATGGCCGACACGGAGATTTCGGGACGGGAGTCCTCGAGCAGCACTTCTTCTCGCAGCAGCACAAGACAAGGCAGACTCATGGAGCCCAAACCGGCTGCAGGCAGGGACCGCTGACGAATGCGGAAGCCCAGCGAGCGGGCGGCAGCCATCAGAGTGTCGGTTGTCGTCGGTGGAGGAAGCTGCCGCGTGAGGAGATCTGCGTCGAAAGGTTTCCGACTGAGAGCGCACAGGCTACCCAGTGCCCAGATCACATCATTCAAGGCCAGGTCGTGACGATGTACGACCCTGGCCTCGCGGGGCTTACCTATCCACTGCCATGCGCGCACCCAGCGCGATACGGCCGTCGTTTCCATGTGTCCTGATCCCCCAAGCACGCACCACCATGGGTACTACTGAGAACCTTGCATTCCACTTGCGACACTTAACGTCAGCTGGCATTTACCAAGCTTTGCTGATCCAAAAGAGATCAGCCAGAAGATCCACTAGTTCGGAAGCATCTCGAAGTATTTCCGTGACCACATCAAAAACATCGCAGCGTTGGGTCAGGCACTGAAAATTCGCCCAATGCACCGAAAGACAATACCGCTATTAGCATTCAATTCGATGATGTGTGTCCGATCACACTTAATGCGCGTCCTTGTTTCTCGCTTCCTCGTGCATATCGAGAATTTTTTGGAAGAAGAGCTGGCGCAGACTGCGCTTTGAAAGGGCGGTAGTCAAGACCATGCCATCACTTCATTTACTAATCTAGACATGGCTATGCATGACAAAGGCATCCAAGAGATGCGCAGCATAATCTTGCGGTTTGCACGTTTTTGCGCCACTGTTCCGCAAGATATTCGTATCTGTATATGATATTTATGCCAATCAATGCGTTGAAACGTATCATGTCGTTAAAAAATTACGCCTGAATTTTATTATGATGAAAAGGCGCATTGCGGCAGGCAACACCGTAGCCGATGGCAACGTGAAGATTCGTCAACTGGATGATGAAGACCACACAGGGGGTTATTGCGCGCTTATGAAAGTCCTGTTCGTTCATCAAAACTTTCCTGGCCAATATCTACACCTTGCGCGGCACCTCGGCGCAACGCCTGGCAACGAAGTGGTGTTCATCACACAGCGTGGGCAGATCACATTGCCCGGCGTACGCAACTTGACGTACAAGCCCCGGCGCAACACCAACCCTGAAATACATCACTACATCCGTGATGCCGAGGGCATGGTGCTCAACGGCCAGGAGGTCGCGCGGGTGGCCATGGAGCTCAAGCAATCAGGCTTTACTCCAGATGTCATGCTCGGCCACAACGGCTGGGGGGAGATCTGGTACCTCAAGGAGGTTTTCCCGGATACGCCCCTGATTGGCTATTTTGAGTTCTTCTACCGCCTTCGCGGCGCTGATGTCGGGTTCGACGCTACCATTCCGGAGACTCCCGACACCGGCCCGCGCATACGCACCAAGAATGTCGGCAACCTGCTGGGCCTAGATGCCTGCGATCTGGGGCAGTGCCCGACACAGTGGCAGAAATCACTCTACCCCGCTCGCTATCAATCGATGCTGCACGTTATCCACGAGGGCGTTGACACCACGGCGGTAACACCCAACCCGAATGCCCGATTGCGCATCGGTGAGTCAGGTCCGGAATTTTCTGCCGGCGAAGAGATCGTCACCTATGTGGCTCGCAATCTCGAACCCTATCGTGGCTTTCATGTCTTCATGCGAAGCCTGCCCGAGATACTTCGCCGACGACCGAACGCCAAGGTATTAATTGTGGGAGGCGACGGCGTCAGTTACGGTGCTCGACTACCCGAAGGACGCACTTATCGGGAAGAGATGCTCAAGGAACTTGGCGACAGTCTCGACCTTGACCGCGTCCATTTTCTTGGCAAAGTACCCTACCCGGGTTTCCTCAAGATCCTGCAAATATCGCGCGTACATGTCTACCTGACCCAGCCTTTCGTCTTGTCGTGGTCGATGCTTGAAGCCATGTCCGCAGGCTGTCTGGTGGTTGCATCAAAAACCCAACCGGTGGAAGAAGTCATTCGCCACGGCGAGAATGGCCTACTGGTCGACTTTTACGACAGCGCGTCTATCGCCGATCACGTTATCGAAGCTTTAAGCGACCCACTGGCCTACGCATCGATACGGCAGAACGCACGCGAAACCATCATCCACCAGTACGATCTCCACTCTATTTGTCTGCCCGCACATTTGCGCCTCTTGGGCACCACCTCCGCTTCTCGTTCGCGCGTAGGCTCGGCGAGCAGGATATTGACTCAACCGCTATCGGGATGAAGCGGTTAATTCTCAGCTTCATCGCTGTGACGACATTGGCTTGACCGATGCACTGACGATGACCGGACTACTAACGACAGCTTCTTTTACCAGCCGATGCCGAGCGGCTGGTGCCGCTGCCCTACCCCCGATAACGCGCCCTAATCGCCTGTCCTGACGTCTGCTATCGGCCGATTCTGTTGAAAAACTCGCTTTTCGCGCGGCGGTCATTTGAACGACGGCGCAATCGCCAGTCCATCGATGAAGAAAATGTGAGAGGCGAGCGCCCCTGGCAGCTATGCGGGGAGGCCTTTTGCTTCTTCCAGCACTGTTGGTATTAACCGCTTGGCCATTCGCCGCAGATTCTGTGCAATCGCTACCATCAGAAACTCATCGTGCGCCCCGTGCAAACCTCGCAGACGCAATCGATCGAGCCGCAAGATGCGTTTGAGGTGAGCAAACAACATCTCGACCTTCTTGCGCTCGCAGCGTGACCGCAGATATTAAGGCGTCGTGGCAATCTTGCGTGCGACCTCGCGGGCATGTTCATGAATGCTGCGCGCGATCTTGCGCATCGGGGTGTTCGGACAGCATTGCTCTTTCAGGGAGCAGTCTCGGCAGTCATGCTC
>Ga0157370_10002288_pt1 | contig 23212 bp, 19 predicted proteins | sample C35metaG_FD_113463 | JGI IMG/M metagenome (GOLD analysis project Ga0157370, IMG submission 113463) | Corn rhizosphere microbial communities from Kellogg Biological Station, Michigan, USA - C3-5 metaG | ecosystem: Host-associated > Plants > Roots > Rhizosphere > Soil | place: USA: Michigan...
CCATGGCGCGCGTGCATCGCCGCTAGAAGTTCCGCGCGAGGCCGACCATGAACATGTCCTGGTCCTTGTCATTGCCAGTCGCGACGCGGTTGAAGCGCAGGCTCGCGGCCCAATTGTTCGTGACCTGGTAGCTCACTTGCGCGCTGAGCAAGGCGTTGATCCGCATGCGATTCGAAGGCTCGTCGCGGTCGCGCGCGAGGTACGGCCCTACACCGGCCGATAAGGTCCAATTGCTCTGGATCGGCGCGACGTACCAGAGTTGTGCCGCCACGCCGCGCCGGCCGGCCGTGCCGTTATTGCCTTCATAGACGAAGCTCGCGGAATACGCCCAAGCATTGCCGAGCGGGCGCTTGAGCTCGACCATGTAACCTTTTTCCAACGGCACTTGGGGATGGTTTGTCTGCGACGTGCCGGCCCAGATGCTCACCTGTGTCTTGCCGTCGGAGAGCGCCGGTGCGGGGTTGCCGCGAAGATCGGAGCCGATGCCGAAGAGCACCGCGTCGGAGTTGAAGCCGTTGACCATCTGGATATGGTTGTATTGCAGCTTCAGAAAAAAGCGGTTGGGCACGACATAGAACCGCACTGCGGCCGAGGCGCGCAGGCCCAAACGCTTTTCGTTACGCGGTTCATTCTCGACATGCGTGGTATCCATGCTGAAATAAGGCCCCGCGGACAACTCGAACGCCACGCGATCGCTGAGGGGCCAGCGAAACGAACCCAGCGCCGCAAAGCCATCGCGATGATGATTCGTCGGATGCCCCTCGTTCAGATAGGCGACGTAGACGGAGAGGTAATCGTTGAGGATGTCCCCGAAGCCGATTTCATAGGCGCGCCAATGCATGTCGCCGCCTTCGGTCGCGCGGCCGTTGCCGAACACGGCGTAGCCGTCGATCGTGCGCTGTGGCGATTGTTGCGTGGCCGGCGCATTCGGTGTGCCGTCCTCGGCATGCGCCAGGCTTGTGCACTGCAGAGCGGCCAAAGCCGCGAGCGTGCCTGCGCACACAATGCGCCAATCGATGCGGTGCGACTTCAAAGGCGTCAAGGCAAGTGACCGGTCAGGTAGAAAAGGCGAACGCACTTCGCCGCTTCGCAACAGCCTACTTATCGTTGACCGATCCCTATGTAGGGCACCGAACGCACAAACGCGGAAAATTGCATGCGCTCATCCGGTCGGTCCTTCGCGCGCCCGCGCTTGAAACGGACCGAGCGATGGGAAGATGACGGCATTTGCCACTTCTCGCGACTCACATCATGACAGTGCCGCCGCTTGGGACATCCGGCTCGATGGGTCCCGAACCCGATCCGTCGACCGAACAGCCGAAACCCACCGTCGGCGCGGGCCGCGGCCGGCAGCGGGCTCCCTCGGTGCTCGATGGCCTGCGCGGTCTCGTCTCCGCTGCGCTGCGTAAGGAGACATCGCCCACACCTGCGTCGCCGGAGACCGGACAGACACGGCACGACGCGGCAGCCGTGCTAGAGCCTCGCACCGCCCGATATCTATCGGGTCTACTCGACGAGATCGATCGGATCAGCTCGCGCCAGTATGGTGGCGGCATCGAGATGCTGATCGACGAGCACCCGTCACCGGAGCGCGAGCAATTCCTTGCTGCCTTGGCGCGAGGCTGCGAGGTCACGATTGGTCTCGGCAGAGGTGGCACTGGTGCCCCGGATGCGCTGCTTCAGAAGATCATCGATCTCGTTCGCGTGATGGAGCGCGAGACCAAGGCCAAATCGGTGCTCGACGTCGCGGGGCGGCGCGACCGCGCGCGCCTTGAAGAGCTATGGGCGCAAGCGGGAGGTCTTCGTTATCCCACGCCGCCGTTCCGCGATGAAACGACGAGAAAGGCCGACCACCCGCGCGGTGACGCTTCGGGGCAATAGCTTCCTGAATGCTACGCGGCGCGCCAGCGAGCGAGCACGGCCGGCAGTTCGGCCATATCGTGAAAGATCGCCGCGACGCCCGTGGCTCGCATCGCCTCGGCATGGCCGTGCCCCGCAGCGTCGGGGCAGTAGCCGAACACGGTTGCCCCGGCGGCCAGTCCCGCGGTCGCACCCGTGATCGTATCTTCGACGATCGCGCAGCGCGCGGGATTGACCTCGAGCCCGCCTGCGGCGGCGAGGTAGACATCGGGATGCGGCTTATTCCGGGGCATTTCATGACCGCTGAAGATGCGTCCTTCGAAATACTCGAAGATACCGACCTTCGCGAGCTGCATTTCGACCTTGTGCCGATCGGCACCGGATGCGACGGCGATGACACCGCCAAGCGCTTCGTGCAGCGTTTTGACTGCCAGTGGTGCGCCTGTCACGCCGAGGAGCTCGGCTTCGAGCGCCGCATTGCGCCGGGCGCGGAACTGCTCGAGCCACTGCGCCGTGAGGCGAAAGCCGGTGTGCGATTCGATGAGGGCGGCTTCGTCCCTGACCGTTTTGCCGACGAAGTGCCGCATCGTCTCCCGAGTGCTGATGTTCCAGCCGAGCTCGCCGAGCATTTCGGCAAGCACGCGGTTCGTAATGGGCTCGGAATCGACGAGGACGCCGTCGCAATCGAAGATCACGGCGTCGAAGGGGAGGGCGGACATCGTGCGCGAATCATCCAGATAGTGTTCAAACGCGGCCCTTACGTCGATGCGCTTCGGGCCGCAAACCGAATGGCATTGTATCGCGCGCGGGGACGTCCTCGCCGCTCCCTCCCCGGATGCGGCAAAGACCATCCGCCTCAGTCCTCGATGCCGAGTCCCGGCAGTGCGTGCGTCCCTTCTTCGGCTACCGAGTGCAGCCACTCGGGCTTCAGGTCGAGTGCGCGCAGGATCGTCGGCGCCACTTGCGTGGTCAGGACGGGCTTGGCGATCGTGCGTGCGTGACGAATGCCAGGGAACGACACGAGCAGACCGAGGTGGCTGTCGTCAGGCGCATTGCCGCCGTGTTCCTCGTCCTTTTTCTTGCTCGACGTATAGATCACGCCTGGATTCGGCTGCACGACGATATCGGGTGTGCGGCCTTGCGCCGGATCGCCAAAGCGCGCGGCGAGTTGCGGGCCGTAGAGGAGATAGGCCCCCGGACCATCGGCGCAGATGCCGGGCGCGTTGCAGCCGAGATTGGCCTTGAGCGTCGCGATCACGGCGTCGCGCTGGCTTTGATCGCGCAGCCAGACGAGCCCGACATCGTCCGTTTGCACCATGCCCGTGCCGGCAAGCCCCGTGCCGTCGTTGAGGTTGCCCGATTGCGTCGTGTTCTGGCCGAAGTTGCCGTTCGGATCCAGGTAGTTGTTCGCTTCGAGCAGTTGCGTGAGCGTGTCGCCGTTTTTCACGAGCTTCGTGTGATCGGTCGGCGATTGGCCATGTTTGGCCGTCACGATGATGACGGTCGTGGAGTACAGGTTGCGCTGCTTCAGCTCGGCGACGATGCGGCCGATCGCGTCATCTGCATAGGCGATCGCATTGGCCACGTTCGGGCCCGGGGTGAAGCTCGCGTCGAGGTAGCCGCCGCCGTTGGCGACCGGCGATTTTTGCGCCACGCTCAAGGTCTGGAAGTTCGTGCCGAACAGCGTCGGTACCGGCGCGTTCTTCGTCCCCGTGGAGTCCTTGCCATCGATCTGATCGAGGATTGCTTGCACGTGGTAGTTGTCGAATTTCTCCGTGTGGGTGTAGACGTCCGTATAGTCGGTCTGCGTCGCCGGATCGATCGAGTTGATTTCGGTGCGGGCGAGATCGTCCACGCCATGGCCCGACGGTCCGTTGAGCCAGTCGTAACCCCACGCGTGCTTATCGGCCCAGGCCGTATGCGCATCGCGCATGTGCTCCTTGATGACTTCGAATATCGTGTTCGTCTTGATGTAGTTGTGCGGATAGACGGGGCTGCACACGCCGTTGACCAGCGCGTGCGGGATCGCTTGCGGATTGAATGCGCCACCGCCGTCGAGATGGATCAGCGCGCCGCCGTTTTGCGCATCGATGCCGGTCGTTTCGTCGAACACGACATTCCAGCCGCGCTTGCCCGAGCATGTGTCGTCGGTGGGTGCGAACAGCGTGCGGTCATAGGAGACGTCGTAAAAGAGGCCGGCGGATTTCGGCGAGCCGCCCGTGACGAGCGCGGCGAGACCGGGGAATGAATCGGACAGGCCAGGCGTGCGCGCCTCGGTATAGGTGACGCCGGAGTGCGCCAGCACGGCGAGGTTCGGGCAGGTATTGGCGCCGGTGCAGCGAGCGAGGTCTTGTTCGTGCAGCCCGTCGATGCTGATGAGTAGCACGCGCTTTGCATCGTGGATTTCATGGGCGGCAGCGTCCGTTGCCGCGCCTGCGAGTGCCATCAGCCCGATGGCGAGCGCCGTGCCCGCGTGGCGCATTGCCTTGCGTCGATTCATGTCTACCTCGTTGTAAGGCGCGGAGAGTTTCCACGCTAAAAGGAGCTAATCTGAGGGTCGAATGCGACTGGGCGATGAAGCGGACCTTTCAGTCTGCTATCGATCGGCGCTTGGCGTGCAGGTCACGGTCGATGGCGCCTGAACCGGGTGCCGGGTCGGCGCCGCGTCCGCTTGGCAGCCGATGTCCCAAGAGGCTGTTAATATTGCCGTCTGATTTTCGGGTAGGCGGTTACAGGACGAATATGGGTTTCGAGCAGCTGGCAGAACTGAGAAAGCAACTGGCGAAAGAAGCGCGCGCCGCAAAGGAGCAGGCCCAGGCCGCCGATGCGGGCAAATCGCCTCGACAGGCTCGGCCTGGTCAGCGCGACGTAAAGGGCGACGGAAAGGGCGACGCCAACGGTCATCGCGATGCGAAGGGGCCGCGCGACGCGAAGGCCCAACACGAGACAAAGGGTCAGCGTGACCCGAAGGGACAACGCGGCGATGCCCGAGCCCAGCGCGGGGAGGCGAGAAGCCATCACGCGCCGAAGGCTGAGCCGGTCGATCCCGTGGTACGGGTCATCGGCAAGCTGCAAAAGCGCTTTCCGGCAGCATTCCCGAAGAACCCCGCGCCGAAGGTGCCGCTGAAGATCGGCATTCTGGCCGATCTCCTCTCGCACGCCGAGGAGCTCGCGCTGAACGAGGCGCAGATCCGCGATGCGGTCAGCACATGGTGCCGCGGCAGCCGTTACTGGGCCTGTCTCGTCGACGGTGCGCCGCGAGTCGATCTCGACGGCGCGCCGGCCGGCAGCGTCACCGCGCGCGACGCGGCCTTCGCGCGCAGGCAGGCCAAGGGCGGCGGCGCAGCGCGCCGCAAGGGCGATGGCGCACAGCCGGCTGCGAAGGGTGCCGCCGAACGGCCGGCGCAGCCGGGCGCGTCGGAAGGTTCGCCGGCCTCCGAGGCGGCGCAGCCAGCTGGGGCTGTTCAGTCGGCTGACGCGCCTCAGGCGCCCGAGCCAGGCTCGACGTCCGAGGCGGGACATGCGTCCGACACCGCGTCCACGCCCGCCGTCGAGCATTCGCCGGATACGGCTCAGTCGCCTGACTGAGCCAAGGCTCGGGCGCGTCCCTGCGCGCCCGAGGGTTAGACTAACGTTCGCTGCGTTGCGCCGCGAGCCGCTTTCCCCCTATCGCGCTTTTTTTCGACGCATGTCGAAATCATGGCAAGCCGTTCGACATTGTCGAGGTAACACGCTGCGTGTTGCCGCAACTCTTCAGGAGCGACAAATGGAATATCTGCTGATGATTTATGGCAATGAAGCCCGGGCCGCCGAAATGACGCCGAGCCAGGCCGCGGAGATGACGGCTGCGTTCGGCGCCTATACGGAGGCGCTCAAGGAAGCCGGCGTCTGGCGTGCCGGTGCCCGACTGCGGCCGGTCGACACGGCCACCACGGTTCGAGCGAAGAACGGCAAAACGGAGGTGCTCAACGGGCCGTATGCGGAAACGCGCGAGCAACTGGGCGGCTATTACCTGATCGACGTACCCGATCTGGATCAGGCGCTCGCATGGGCCGCGCGTTGTCCCGCGGCGGACTATGCCGGGCTCGAAGTTCGCCCGATCTGGCCGATGCACGAGTACACCCCGAATGCCCGATAGCGGTGACACGGCCGCCGCGCGTGCCGCTGAGGCGGCGGCGCGGCTCAGCTATGGCAAGCTCGTCGCCTTTCTCGCCGGGCGCAGCCGCGACGTGGCCGGCGCCGAAGACGCGCTCTCAGACGCGTTCGCGGCGGCGCTCGCGGATTGGCCGCGCAACGGCGTCCCCCGCACGCCGGATGCGTGGCTGCTCGCGGTGGCCAAGCGCCGTATCGTCGATGCGCTCAGACGTCGTTATCGTGATGCCGATGCGGCCCAGTATCTGGAATGGCTGAGCCAGCTGGCGCCCGAGACGGATGATGCCGCCGCGTCGATTCCCGACGAGCGCCTGCAATTGATGTTCGCCTGCGCGCATCCCGCGCTCGAGCGCAGCGCGCGTGCGCCGCTCGTCTTGCAAGCGGTGCTCGGCTTCGATGCGGCGACGATCGCCTCCGCGTTCCTCGTCGCGCCATCGGCGATGAGCCAGCGGCTCGTGCGGGCCAAGAACAAGATTCGCGAAGCCGGCATTGCCCTCGAGATGCCCGAGCCCGGCGAGCTGCCCGCGCGGCTCGAATGTGTGCTCGATTCGATCTACGCGGTCTATGCCGAAGGATGGTCGGATCCCGAGGGCGGGGATCCCCACCGCCGCAATCTCGCCGATGAGGGCATCTGGCTGGGCCGCCTCGTCGTCTCGCTCATGCCGGACGAGCCGGAGGCGCTCGGATTGCTGGCCATGATGCTGCACACGCACGCCCGCCGCGATGCTCGCCGCGCGGCCGACGGGGCCTACATCGCGCTGAGCGAGCAGGATGTGAGGCGATGGGACGGCGGCATGATCGAAGAAGCGGAAGCGTTGCTGGCCCGCGCGAGCCGGGCCGGCCGGATCGGCCGCTATCAGTTGGAAGCCGCGGTGCAATCGGCCCACGCGATGCGCAGGTTCGGTCATCGTCCCGACTGGCAGGCGATCGTGCAGCTCTATGACGCGCTGTGCGCGTTGAGCGGCTCGCCGGTTGCCGCGCTCAACCGGGCGGTTGCATTGGCCGAGCGCGATGGCGCGGCGGCCGGCCTTGCGGCACTCGACGAGGTCGCGGGCGATGCACGGCTTTTGGCGTATCAGCCATTCTGGGCGGCGCGGGCCGAGCTGTCGGCGCGCGTCGGCGCGTGGCAAACCTGCCTCGACGCATATCAACGTGCCATCGGCCTTGAATCGGACCCGGCGGTGCGGCGGTTTTTGCTCCAGCGCGCGCAAGCCGCGCGCGCCCGAAGCGGGCAGAGCGCTTCGCCGGCCGAATGATCGCGCTGCCGCTCGTTCCGTCATCCAATACCGCATTCCTTTATTCGAATTCGTGGGGCCTACAAATTTTTGGAGGTCTTGGTCCGCGCTTATCCATTTATTACATGAAAATATGCAAGATGCGTTGTGGGATCGAACAAAAATTACCGGTTACTACGAAATTTGCATATAGCATACCGTTTGCCAAAACGATTAGAAAAGTAATACAGTGAAAGCGAGTTGACATTAAAAGGAAGTGGAACGTACTCTGCGCTGTCGCTGGTTTTTCTGGAAGACATTCGCGCCGCCCCATTCCTATGGAGTCGACGATGTCAACGATGATTTTTAGTAGTCCATACGTTTAGTACTCCTATTTATTGCAGGTTGGAATCACGGTCTGGGTTTCAGTGAATGCTGGGCCGGGGCGCAGCACGCCCCTTTTCGTCGCGAGCTACGGATTTGCTTGCGTGGCGTCGTATTGCCTGCCGGCGAATGAGAGAGAAGAACAACGAGACGAAACCTGGCATCGGTTAAACACTTTCTCATTCAGGATTTCGTATGCGATTTCATTTTGGATTGAATTGGCATTACGCTTCGATTGCCGCGCTCGCGCTATTGAGCGCATGCGGCGGCGGTGACGGTGGACAGGCGTCGGCGAGCCGTGCGGGCGCGGCCACTTCGAGTCCCAGCACTCCGGCGCTTATCGCGCCCGCTTCCGCCGTCGCGGCGACTCCGGGCGTGGACAAGACGGTATCGCCGGTGGAAATGCCCGATACGGTCGTACCGGTCAATTACCGGCTTTGGTTCCGCCCGAACCCCGAGCTGAATGCGTTCGACGGCCGAGCGGACGTCGAGATCAAGGTGATCAAGCCGGTCACCGCGATCACCGTGGCCGCGCACCGGCTGCAGTTCGTCAACGGCACCATCGTCTTGCAGCCCGGCAATGTGCAGTTGGTCGCGACGCCCCAGGACCAGGGCGATTACTATCAATTGCGTCCTGCGAGCGGGCAGATCGCAGCGGGCACCTATTCGCTGCACATGGAATGGCGCGGCATCATCAACTTCAAAAGCTATGACGACCCGGTCACGAAGACGGGCGGCAGTTGCGGCAACGATCCTTATCCGGGATGTTCCGCTGCGGAAGGCGTGTTCCGCGTCGATCTGAAGGCGACCGACGGTACGACGAGCGGCGCCATCCTGACACAAGGCGAATCGGATCTCGCGCGGCAATGGTTCCCCGGGTGGGACGAGCCGGCGTTCCGCCCGACTTACGAGGTCAGCGCCGACGTGCCGCAGAACTGGCGAGTCGTGTCGAACGCGGCGGAGAAACCGCCGGTCAACGTGGACAGCGGCTACAAGCGCGTTTCGTTCGAGAAGACGCCGCCGATGCCGTCGTACCTGCTCTTTTTCGGCGGCGGGCAGTTCGATGTGCTCGAAGACGACTTCTCGAGCCCGCTGCCGGACGGCAAGGGTCTGCATTTGCGCATCTTCACGCCGCCGGGCATGCGCGATTGGGCATTGCCGGCCATGCAGCAGACGAAGCAGGCGCTCGATTACTACTATCGTTACACAGGCATTGCGCTGCCCTTGACGAAGTTCGATACGGTCGCGGCGAACGACGCGTTCAAGGCGCAGAAAGATCTGAACTTCGGCGGGATGGAGAACTGGGGGGCCATTCTCGAGTTTGCCGACGACATCTTGCCGCAACCAGGCACCCCGATGTCGAACTATGGCGTGACCGTGTTGACACATGAGGCAGCTCACCAATGGTTTGGCGATCTCGTCACGCTGGACTGGTGGGACGATGTCTGGCTCAACGAATCGTTCGCAACGTTCTTCGAGAACAAGACGAAGATCGCGTTCTTTCCCGATCGCTTCAGTTGGGAAGGCGAGGTCCGCAACAAGTATCGCGTCATTGCGGACGATCTGACGTCCGCATCGTTCCCGGTGCAGCCGAATTTCAACGCATGGGCATCGAACGACTTCGTCATCAACGCCGGACGTTTTGTCTATGACAAGGGCGGTCAGGTTCTGAAGATGATCGAGGGCTACCTCGGCGAGGACGTGATGCGCCGTGGGCTGCAGTCGTATCTGGCCGATTACGCGCTCGGCAACGTCACGCCCAAGCGGCTGTGGGACGAACTCTCGCGAGCAAGCGGGGAGCCGATGACACAGATCGGCGACAGCTTCGTGCGGCAAACGGGTGTACCGCTCGTCTCGCTGAACACGATGTGCGATCTGACGACGAACCAATCGGTCGTCACGTTGAAGCAGCAGCCGTTCCCGAACCAGAATCCGTATCCGGGAACGCTGTGGACGATCCCGCTGACGTTGGCCTATGGCGACGGTCTGACGAGCCGTAAGACCGTCTCGATGAAGGGCTCGGACATGCAGGTGCGTCTCGAAGGCTGCGGCGCGGTGCTGGCCGATCCGACGGGGCAGGACTATTACGTCGTCAATTATGGCGACAACGCGTGGACGCAGTTGCTCGCGCAATCGAGTGCACTGCTGGAGCCGGCCAGACTGACGAATCTGAAGCTCGGCACTCACTTGCTGGTCGATAACGGCCTTGCGCCGCAATCGCGCGCGACGGCGATCGATTCGCTCGCCGCGTCGCCGAGCGTGGCGGCCCGGATGATGCGCCAGGCACTGATGCCGGAGCAGCCGGTCGAGCGCCGCATCCCGCACTATCAGGGCCGTTTGAAAGCGAGGCCGCAGGCGGCAGGCAAGCAACAGTGAAGCAACGGCTGATCGATCGGTGGTGCGGTTCGTTCGCGGCGAGCGAACCGCATCCGTGACCCGCGCGGTTACTGTTGGCTCACCGCGCGGCGACGGTCCCGATGCCGGAAGCGGCGGGCGTGGCGGTCTGCAAGCGTGAGCCCACCGCCGCCGTTTCCTTCCGAAGCGATGCTTCGACGAACCGGATGAAGCGGTTAAGACGAAGCCGCTCTTCGCCGCGCAAGTCCCGATCGGCGATCGCCTCGGACAAATAGCGCTCGCGGCACGTCTCGAGAACGTACCGGTCTTCGGCCATGAGCGTTTCCCATCCTCCCGATGCGGCGAGCGTGTCATTTGCCCAATCGACGAAATCCAGCACGCTGGCGAGGTGCCAGCTTCGTACTCGCCACGGCTCGCGTGCGGCAATCAGATGCTGCTCGAAATTCGAAACCATGTTCATGTAAGCCTGCCGGAGAAAGTTGTATTCGGTATGGATGGTTAGCAGCCTAGCGATACCCTCCAGCGGCCGGACGCACGAGTGCGAAATGGTGGTGCGTCGTGCGAAGGAGGGCGTTCGCGCGGCTTCGTGCGCATGGATACGCCACATTTGTCGGCCCCCGGATCCAGGACTAACATGCAGTCAAAGGCTTCCCGCGGCAAGTCGGTATCGCGTTTACCCCATGACACAGAGCGAGTCAGACATGTCAAAAGCATTTGCATCGCAGGCAGATCTGCAGGAAAAGCAGGTCTCGTTCGAGCAGTTGTCCGAAAACGCCTATGCCTACACGACGGAAGGCGATCCGAATTCCGGCGTAGTGATCGGCGACGACAGCGTACTCATCGTCGATACGACTGCGACGCCCGCCATGGCGCGCGATCTGATCGCCAGGATCCGCAGCGTCACCGACAAACCGATCAAGCACGTCGTGCTGTCGCACTACCATGCCGTGCGCGTGCTCGGCGCGTCGGCCTATGCGAGCGAAGGAGCCCAGGAAATCATCGCGAGCCGCGGCACGTACGAGATGATCGTCGAGCGGGGCGAAGCGGACATGCACTCCGAAATCGAGCGCTTTCCGCGGCTCTTCGCGGGCGTGGAGACGGTACCGGGCCTCACTTGGCCGACGCTCGTCTTCGAGCGGGAGCTCACGCTGTTTCTCGGCAAGCTGGAAGTCAAAATCATGCACCTCGGGGCGGGCCATACGAAAGGCGATACGGTCGTCTGGCTCCCCGGGGAAAAGGTACTGTTCTCGGGCGATCTCGTGGAATACGAGGCGGCGTGCTATTGCGGCGACGCACAACTCGCGCAATGGCCGGCCACCCTCGATGCGTTGCGCGCGCTCGGGGCCGAGAAGCTCGTGCCGGGGCGCGGCCCCGCGCTGACGAATCGCGCGGCCGTGAACGCCGGCATCGACTACACGCTGGATTTCGTCACGACGCTGCTTGCGCAAGCGCGCACGGCCGTCGAGCGCAAGCTCGATCTCAAGGCCGCGATGGCCCTCGCGCGCGAGGCGATGGATCCCAAGTTCGGTAGCGTCTTCATCTACGAGCATTGTCTGCCGTTCGACGTTTCGCGTGCTTACGACGAGGCGAGCGGCATCGTTCATCCTCGCATCTGGACGGCGCAGCGCGACAAAGAGATGTGGGGCGCCCTGCAGGGCTGAGCGCTCGAGGCATCGTATGGAAACGCCGGCCGACTATCGGAACGCGCACTTCGCCTATCGACGCGCGGCGGAAGCTGCGTCCGATGCGCAGGCGGTGGTCCATCCGGTCGTCGTCGTGGGTGCGGGGCCGACGGGACTCGCGACGGCGATCGATCTCGCGCAGCGTGGCATCGAGGTGGTGCTCGTCGATGACGATGACCGCCTCTCTGTCGGATCGCGCGCGATCTGTTTTTCGAAGCGATCGCTCGAGGTATTCGACCGTCTCGGTTGCGGTGAGGTCATGGCGGCGAAGGGCGTGCGCTGGCACGTCGGGAAGGTGTTCTTCCGCGACGAGCTCGTCTATGCGTTCGACCTGCTCGGAGAAAGCGGTTACCGCCGCCCGGCGTTCGTCAATCTGCAGCAGTACTACGTCGAAGGATATCTGCTCGAGCGGGCGATGCAGCTCGACAATCTCGACGTGCGCTGGAAAAACAAGGTGGTCGGAATCGAAGCGCCGCGGATGCGCGATGCGGGTACGCGCGGCAACGGCTGCGAGCCGATCGCGTTGACGATCGAGACACCCGAGGGGCAATACGAGTTGCGCGCGCGTTTCGTCGTGGCCGCCGATGGCGCGCGCAGTCCGCTGCGCAAGCTGCTCGGCTGCGACAGCGCGGGACGCACGTTCAAGGACCGCTTCCTGATCGCCGACGTGAAGATGGAGGCCGATTTTCCGCCTGAACGATGGTTCTGGTTCGATCCGCCATTTCATCCGAATCAGTCGGTGCTGCTGCATCGACAGCCCGACAATGTATGGCGAATCGATTTCCAGCTCGGCTGGGATGCCGATCCGGAGCTCGAGAAGGCGCCCGAGCGAGTGCTTGCGCGCGTGCGTGCACTGTTGGGCCACGATGCGCAATTTTCCCTCGAGTGGGTCAGCGTTTATACGTTTTCATGCGTGCGCATGAAGAGCTTTCGGTGCGGCAATGTCCTTTTCGCGGGCGACAGTGCGCATTGCATGTCGCCGTTCGGTGCTCGAGGCGCGAATAGCGGCTTGCAGGATGCGGATAATCTCGCCTGGAAGCTGGCGCTCGTCCTGCGAGGACTGGCACCGGACGCGCTGCTCGATTCCTATGCGCGGGAACGCGAATATGCAGCCGATGAGAACATCCGCCACTCCACGCGCTCGACCGATTTCATTACGCCGAAGACGGCGACGAGCCGGGTCTTTCGCGACGCGGTGCTCATGCTCGCGCGACATCATGCGTTCGCTCGCCAGCTCGTCAACAGCGGCAGGCTGTCGGTTCCGTCGGTGCTTGCCGACTCCGCGCTCAACACCGCGGATCGCGACACCTTCTCGGGCAGCACGGTGCCCGGTTCCGTCAGCGCCGACGCCCCGGTCGATCGCGACGGTGATGACGACTGGCTGCTCTCGCACCTCGGCGATACTTTCTCGCTGCTCATTTTCGGCGGTACGAATGGACTCGATGCGAATGCGCGGGGATTGCTGGCAGCCTCGACGAGTTGCCGGGTTCCCGTGCGAAACGTCGTGGTATTGCCGGCGGGTGCGCAAGTGAGCGGCACCGATGATGCCGCTGCCGCGACCCTTTTATTCGATCGGGAAGGGCTGGCTGCCGAACGCTACGACGCGAAACCCGGCACCGCATACCTGATCCGGCCGGACCAGCATGTCTGCGCGCGCTGGCGTGCGGCCAGCGCCGCCGATCTGGAAGCAGCGCTCGCGCGTGCGCTATGCGCCAACGTGGATTGACGCCGCCAAGGGCGGCTAAGCGATCGAGGTGACGATATGCCGTTGAAGACCGAACCGAATCTGACCCGGCCCGACGATTTTTATGAATCGTTGCTCGAGATGCATCGCGATCTGGACGATGCGCAAAGCCAGTCTGCCAATGCGCAACTGATTCTGTTGCTCGCCAATCATATCGGCGAGCAGGCCGTGCTTGTGGAAGCCATGCGGCTCGCGCGCGAAGGCGTGACGGAGCGTTCGACGCCTCGCGCGAGCGTTACGCGTTGAGCAGCCCGCGGCGCGCGAGGTTGCGGTAAAGCGCGCGCACGCCGAACGTCCACGGTGCAATTTCATTCGACCGTTGCACCGTGTTCACGAGTGCGCCGAGCGAAGGCGTCGAAATCGTCACCACATCGCCGAGGTGGTGGGTGAATCCGGCGCCGGGCGCATCCCGATCCTTGATCGGCGAAAACATCGTGCCGAGAAACAGCACGAAGCCGTCGGGGTACTGATGGTGTGGGCCGAAAGTCTGCGAGACGAGGTCGGCCGGATCGCGGCTGATCTCGCTCATGTGGCTGACGCCCTCGAGCACGAAGCCGTCATCGCCCTCGATGCGCAGCGCGAGACTCGCGAGACGCACCGTATCGAGCGTGAAATGTTCGTCGAAAAGGCGCACGAACGGGCCGATCGCGCACGAGCCGTTGTTGTCCTTCGCCTTGCCGAGCAGCAGCGCCGAGCGGCCTTCGATGTCGCGCAGGTTCACGTCGTTGCCGAGCGTCGCGCCGACGATGCCGCCCGCGCTGTTCACTGCCAGCACGATCTCGGGCTCGGGATTGTTCCATTGCGAGCTCGGGTAAAGACCGACGGCCGCGCCGAGTCCGACCGCCGACATCGGCTGGGACTTGGAGAATACTTCGGCGTCCGGGCCGATGCCGACTTCCATGTATTGCGACCAGGCATTGCGACGCTCGAGCTCCGCCTTCAGCTTCATGGCCGCTTCCGAGCCGGGTTTGATCTTCGCGAGATCCGTGCCGATCAGCTCGACGATGAGCTGCCGCACCTGCTCGGCCTTGCTCGCATCGCCGCCGGCTTGCTCTTCGATCACACGTTCGAGCAGGCTGACGGCGAACGTCACGCCGCAGGCCTTGATGGCTTGCACATCGCACGGCGCCAAGAGCCGCGCGCCGCTTGCGCCGCCACCGTCGAAGCTCGCCTCGATCCATCGCGTGACGGGACCGAGCGACTCGCCCGGTGCGTGCCGGGCGACATCGACGGCATCGGGGCGATCGAAGAGATCGGCTGTCGTGGCTGCCGAGGCCGTGATATCGAAGACCTCGCCGTTGCGCACGGCGACGACGGACGGCCCATCGACGGGCGCTTCGCGCCAGACGCGCCCGACGAGGAGCGCTCGGTCGAGATCGGTCGGCAAAACGGAAAGCGATGCTGGCTGCATGTGCGTATTCGGTACGAAAGTTGACGGTTCGACGATCGTAGCCACTGCGCGCCACAGTGTCCACGGTTTCGATGCGTAGCCGGTCGCGCGCATGGGCGGGCGACCGGCTAAGACCCCACGCAGGGTGGGGAAGGGAGAATCAATCGTAGAGCTGCGATGCGATCTTCGGATCGTCGATGTTCGACTTGTCGTACCAGTAAAAGCCCGTGTCGATCACCTTCGGAATCTGCTTCGCCTTGCCGTTGATGGCCTCGACGGCCGCCTTGACCGTTTCGTAGCCGATACCGCCCGGGTTCTGCGTGATTGCGCCGGCTTCGATGCCGGAGCGGATCGCTTCTTTTTGCTCCTTGCCCGAGTCGTAGCCGATGATGACGACCTTGCCCGTCATCTTCATTTCCTTGGTGCCGTGGATGACACCGATCACCGAGCCTTCGTTCGCGCCGAAGATGCCCTTGATCTTGGGATGCGCGGCGAGCAGCGCCTTCGTGATCTCGGTCGATTTCAACTGATCGCCGGCGCCGTATTGAATATCGACGATCTTGACCTTCGGATGCTTGGCCTTCATTTCGTCGACGAAACCATCGCGCCGATCGATACCCGTGCGGCTCGTCTGGTCGTGCACGACGAGCGCGACTTCGCCTTCATCGCCGATGAGCTGGGCCATCTTGTCGGCGGCGAGCGCGGCTGCCTTCTTGTTGTCGGTTGCCGCGGTGGCGAGCGGGATGTTGCTGTCGACGCCCGAGTCGAACGCGATGACGGGGATCTTCTCCTGCTGTGCCTTCTTCAGGAGGGGGATCGCCGCCTTGCTGTCGAGCGCGGCGAAACCGATCGCGGCGGGCCGTTTCGCCAGCGCGGCCGAGAGCATGTCGATCTGCTTGTCGACCATCGCTTCGGTTTCGGGCCCTTCGAACGTGACTCTGACGTGATAGTCCTCGCCAGCCTTTTCAGCGCCTTTTTTCACGGCTTGCCAGAACTGATGCTGAAAGCCCTTGGAGATCAGCGCGACATACGGCTCGTCCGCCGCTTGTGCCCCCGCACCGAATCCCAATGCCAGGGCAAGCCCGACAGCCGCGCCGATCAATCTCGGTTTCATCATTTGCACGTCTCCTCTCTGGTTGAACTCATGGCGCGGGCGAAGCGCGCGCCTGCTGTAAAACAAAGCAAACGTTACCGCTGTTTTCTTCGACGCAGCATGTCCATATAGACGGCCGCGATGATGATTCCGCCCGTCACGACGATCTGCCATTCCTGCGCGACCGACATCACGCGCAGCCCGTTCACGAGCACGCTCATGATGAATGCGCCGATCATCGTACCCGTGATCGTGCCGATGCCGCCCGATAGCGACGTGCCGCCGATGACGACAGCCGCGATCGCATCGAGCTCGTAGCCCTGGCCGAGCGCCGGTTGCGCGGAATTCAGCCGCGAAGCGATCAGCAGACCGGCGATGCCGCAAATGGCGCCGCCGACCGTATAGACGGCGATCTTCCACCGATCGACGGCAACGCCGGACAGGCGTACGGCTTCCTCGTTGCTGCCGAGTGCGAACGTATAGCGGCCGAACAGCGTCTTGTTGAGCGCCACCGCGGCAATGACCGCGAGCAGGAAGAGGATCAGCACCGAGTTCGGAATCGGCAGCGCGGGAATCAAAGTGCCGATCACCGAATCCTGCGAAATGCTCGTGAAGCCCGGCGTGTCGTTGAAATAGATGGGCCGCGTGCCCGAGATCACGAGCGAGAGTCCCTTGAGCAGCATCATCATGCCGAGCGTGGCGATGAACGGCGGAATGCGCAGCTTCGCGATCAGAAAGCCGGAGATCCAGCCGCACAGCGCGCCGAAGAAAATCGCGGCGAGAATGCCCACGAAAAGCGGCATGCCCCAGTTCGTCAGCACCATGCCCGTCATGACGGCGCAAAAGGTCATCAACGTGCCGACGGACAAGTCGATGCCGCCGGTGATGATGACGAACGTGGAAGCGACCGCGAGCACGCCGTTCACCGCCGTGGCCTGCAAGATGCTGACCAGGTTGTCGACCTGCAGGAACTGCGGCGACGCAATGCCGAAAAATGCGATGAGCACGATGAGACTGGCGAACGCGAGCAGCTTCTGGCGCGCGCCGGAGTGAAAAATCTTGCCGAGGAGTGCGGCGACGCTGCGCTCGCGCTCCATCGACAGGGCGGGTTCTGCCGGAGGCAGCGGGTTCGGTGTCTGGCTCATGTTCGATTCCGTCGATTCATTCGGTGACGACTGACTCGCGTTGCGTCGCGAGCTGCATGATGTTTTCCTGCGTGGCGGTGCCGGCCGGCAGTTCGCCGGTCACGCACCCCTCGCACATGACGAGCACACGATGGCTCATGCGCAGGATTTCGGGGAGCTCCGACGAGATCATGACGATGGCCTTGCCTTCGGCCGCCAGCGCGTCGATGAGCTTGTAGATTTCCGTCTTCGCGCCGATATCGATGCCGCGCGTCGGTTCGTCGAAAAAGAGGATGTCGCAATCGCGCAGCAGCCACTTGGCGATCACGATTTTCTGCTGGTTGCCGCCGGAGAGCAGACGCACCTGCTGATCGACCGAAGGTGTCTTGATGCGCAACTGCTTCACGTATTTGTCGGCCGCGCGATGAATCGCGCGCTGGTCGAGAAACATGCCGAACGAGGTGAAGCTGTGCATGCTCGGCAGCGCCACGTTGGCTTTCACGTCCATCCCGGTGGCGAGGCCGAAATGCTTGCGGTCTTCGGACAGATAGCCGATGCCGTGGCGCACCGCATCCTTCGGCGATTTGATCGATACGCGCTTGCCGTGCACGTAGATCTCGCCGCGCTCGAGCGGATCGGCGCCGAAAATCGCGCGCGCCACTTCCGTGCGGCCCGCGCCCATGAGGCCGGCGAAACCGAGCACCTCGCCGCGACGCAACGTGAAGCTCACGTCGCGGATCGCCGTACCGCGCGTCAGGCCTTTGACTTCGAGCGCGATCTCGTTATCGGCGGTGTGGCTGGGGTGCCGCGGCGCGCTGTCGAGCTGGCGTCCGACCATCATGCCGATGATGGTCTCGACCGGCGTTGTCGCAGTGGGAACCGTGGCCACGTACTGTCCGTCCCGCATGACCGTCACGCGGCTCGCGATCTGCCGCAGTTCGTCCATTTTGTGGGAGATATAGACGATGCCGACGCCATGCGTCTGCAGTTGCCGAATGATGCGAAAGAGGTCCTCGATCTCGACGTTGTTCAAAGCCGCGGTGGGCTCGTCCATGATGAGCACGCGCGAATCGAACGAGAGCGCCTTCGCAATCTCGACCATCTGCTGCTTGGCCACCGTGAGCTCGCCCACCGGCGTGCGCGGATCGAGCTTCAGATGCATGCGCTTGAAGATCGCGGCGGCCCGGCGATTGAGCTCGCGCTCGTCGATGAAAAGCCCGAGGCGCCCCTTCGGCTCGCGCCCGATGAAGATGTTCTGCGCGGCGCTCAGATGATTCATCAGGTTCAATTCCTGATGCACGATGCCGATGCCGAGCGCCTGGGCGGCGCGCGGGTCGGGAATGTCGACAGGTTGGCCATCGACGAGGATTTCCCCCTCGTCCTTTTGGTAGACACCCGATAGCACCTTCATCAGCGTCGACTTGCCGGCGCCGTTCTCGCCCATCAGGGCATGGACCTCGCCCGGCAGCAACTCGAACTGACAATTGTCGAGCGCACGCACGCCGGGAAACGACTTGCTCAAGTTGCGGATGGACACCAGGGGGCGCGGCGCTTGCCCGGCTGGCGGTTGATCTGTCTCACTCATCTGTCTCGTCCTGGACGGGGCCCCGAAGGGAGCCCCGGCGGTTCGCTTGCCGAAACGTTTCGCTAAACGTTTCGGCGTGAGACTAGATGGCGCTAAGGCCGATGTCAACAGGTGAGACGGCACTATCGGGTTAACCATGTCGCCGCGTCCATCGAAACGTTTCGCTAAACGTTTTGCCACAGTTTGGGAATGCGGATATGATCGGGGCTCGTCTTGCCGGCGAGACCATGAGGAGCGGCTCGGCAAAGGCATCGATGGGACCATTCAGAGCGGGAAACAACGTGGCAGCAACGATGAAGGATGTGGCGCGGCTGGCCGAGGTCAGCCTGGCCACTGTCTCGGCAGTACTCTCGGGTTCGACGTACGTGAGCCCCGAGCTGACGAGCCGCGTGCAAAAGGCGGTGGCGGCGCTCGGCTATGCGCCGAATACCGTGGCGCGCAGCCTCAAGAAAGGTGCGACCAAGCTGATCGGTCTCGTGGTGCCCGATATCACGAATCCATTTTTCACGGAGCTCGTCCACGAAGTCCAAAAGCGCGCACGCACGCTGGGCTATGCCGTGCTGCTTTGCGATAGCGAGCGCGATCTCGAGCAGGAACGCTGGTACTTGCGCATGCTGCGCGCGCATCTGGCGGTCGGCGCGATTTTATGCGCGACGGGCCCCGACGAAACCTACAAAGACCTCGCCAACGACGTCGGCATCATGCCGATCGTGGCCGTCGATCACATCATCCGGGCGTCGGATTACGACTCTGTCGTGTTGGACAACGTGGCCGCTTCGCGCATCGTCATGCAGCACATTCTCTCGCTCGGCCATACGCGCGTTGCGATCCTTGCGGGTCAGCAACATCTCGTGCCGGGCCGGGATCGCCTGGCCGGATTCGTCGACGGGTTGCGCGCGGCAGGGCTCGATGTCATACCGGAACTCGTGCGGCAGGGCGCTTTCGGCGAGCCGGAGGCATTCAAGGCCGCGCAGGCGCTGATGAAGCTGCCCGAGCCGCCGTCCGCCATCTTCGCAACGAACAACCAGATGTTGATCGGCGCGATGCGCGCGCTGGCGGAATCGGGCATCCGGTGTCCCGACGACATCTCGGTGGTCGGCATCGACGACTTCGCGTGGGCGGCCGCATTCTCACCGGCGCTGACCACGGTGCGGCAACCCGTCGACGAGATGGCCGCCGCCGCGCTCGACATGCTCGTCGAGCGCGTGAACGGACTCGATGTCGCGCCCCGCCATATCGTCTTCGCCCCAGAGCTGGTCGTGCGTCGATCGTGCGTCGTGCCAGCCACCAAGCGCGCCCCGGCCCGTCGGGGCAAGGCGGCGAAATCCGAACGCGCGGCCAAGGCGCCGCAGTTATCCCACGCCTGATACGGGCGCTTCGTTTATGGAGATACGACCGTGACCCACGATCGCTCAGATCGCCACGACCGTGACGAGCGCGGCGCGATCGCCCCCGGCCCAATGGGCTTCGGGGCGGCGCCGCTCGGCAATCTTTTCGCGCGCGTCAGCGACGAGGTGGCGCTGGAGACGGTGTCGGCCGCCTGGGACGCCGGCATTCGCTACTTCGACACGGCGCCGTTTTATGGCGCGGGTCTCTCGGAAACGCGGCTGGGCCGCGCGCTTGCGCGCTATCCGCGCGACGCATTCGTCGTATCGACGAAAGTGGGGCGTCTGCTGGTTCCGGACGCTTCCGTGCCCGAGGTTCATAACGGCTTTGTGGGCGGTCTGCCGTTTCGTGTGGAATACGATTATTCGGGCGACGGTGCGCGCCGCTCGCTCGAGGCGAGTTTGAAACGGCTCGGCACCGATCGCATCGATATCGTCTATATCCACGATGTCGCACAGGACACGCATGGCGACGACTGGCTGCGGCACTACCGGATCGCGGTGGACGGCGCGATGAAGGTGCTGTCTCAATGGCGCGACGAGGGCGTCATCGGCGCGTGGGGGCTTGGCGTGAATCGCGTCGAGCCTTGCCTGAAAGCGCTCGACGATGCGGACCCGGACATTTTTTTGCTCGCGGGGCGCTATACGCTGCTCGATACCGGCGCGCTCGATGCGCTGATCCCTGCTTGCGAGGCGCGCGGCGTGCAGTTCGTGATCGGCGGTCCTTACAACTCGGGGCTCCTCGCGGGCGGCAATACGTTCGAGTATGCCGAAGCCCCCGCTTCGATGCTCGACAAGCGGGCGCGGCTTCTTGCCTTATGCGAGCGCTTCGGCGTCGATCTGAAGGCCGCCGCGCTGCAGTTTTGCAAGGCGCCGCGACCGGTGGCCTGCGTCATCGCCGGTGCGCGCACGCCCGAGGAAGTCCGGCAGAACTGCGCCGCGATGGCCGCGCCCATTCCGCCCGCGTTCTGGGCGGCGCTCAAAAGCGAGGGGCTCATTCCCGCGAACGCGAGCGAGCCCGGCTGAGGGCTGCCCGGCGCACGATGCCGCCGCCCCCCGATGCGGCGGATCGCCAGAAAGACATTTCCTTTGCTTGTTCAGGATTCCTGACGATGGTCATCGACGGACATTTTCATATCTGGTCCTTGGCGCGCGGCGATTACGGGTGGCTCACGCCCGAGTTCGGCGTGCTTTACCGCGATTACGGGCTGGCGCACTGGCGCGACGAATTCGCGCCCCTCGGCGTAAGCGCCGGCATTCTCGTGCAAGCTGCGCCGACCGAGGACGAAACGACGTTTTTGCTCGAGCACGCGTTGGCGCATCCCGGCGAAGTCGCTGGCGTGGTCGGATGGACGGACTTCGAGCGCGACGATGCGCCCGCGCGTATCGCGGCGCTGGCGACGCATCCGCATCTCGTCGGCTTGCGGCCGATGCTGCAGGACCTGCCCGATCCGGGGTGGATCGGGCGCCCGTTCGCGCGTCGTGCGCTCGATGCGATGGCCGAGTCGCAGCTGACTTTCGACGCGCTCGTTCGCCCCGTGCATCTGCCCTGGATTCTCGAGCTCGTCGAGCGGCATCCGTCGTTGACGGTCGTGATCGACCATGCGGCGAAGCCCGACATCGCCTCCGGAGAGGGGCGCGAGGCCTGGCGCGAGCGGCTTGCCGCGCTCGCCGCCCATCCGTCGGTCTACTGCAAACTGTCAGGTCTATGGACCGAGGCGGCGCCGGGTTCGCCCGTCGAGACGGTCGAGCCGTGGGCTCGGCGTGTGCTGGAGCTGTTCGGCACCGAGCGGACGATTTGGGGCAGCGATTTTCCCGTCGTGCGCTGTGCAGGAGAAGGGCGGGCGTGGCTCGCTCATGCGCTCGAACTGGTCGGCGCGTACGGTCCCGACGCGGTGCCGCGCGTCTTCGGTGCCAATGCCCGGCGCGCCTATCGGCTCGGAGATCCCGCCGTGGCGAGCAGCGGCGCGTCCTGACGCGATGACTGCACGCTAACCGTCGGTTTGCGCGACCTTGCCCCGCGCGCCCCGAAGCCGGGCGTCGCGACGCTTTTGCAACCGTTTTTGGAGCGCCAGATAACACAGCGCGCAGGCGCTCATCACGAGCGGCCACAGCAGGAACCATCCGGTCGCCACGCATAGCGCCGCGACCGCGATCAATGCGATGCCGGCGCATCGGTGGGCGGCGCTGCCGCGCGGCAGCAGCTTCAGTGCGGCGGCCGTGCCGAGCGCGTAGACCGTGACGAACGAGCCCGTCGTCACCAGCACGAGCGGTTTGGGCCCGACCTGCGCCCATGCAACGACCGCCGTGGCGAGCGCGGCCAGCGCCGCGACCACGCCCAGGCTGCGACGCGGGACGTCGCCCGCGAGCGAGCCTGCTGCCAGCCAGCGCGGCAGGGCCCCGTCGCGACCGAGCGCGGCACCGAGCTTGGCTGCGCCCGCAAAGTAAGCGTTCATCGTGCCAAGCGTGAGCAGGACGGCGGCGAACGCGGCGACGATCCGGACTTTGCCGCCGATACCGATCACCAGCAACTGGGCGAGCGGCGCGTCGGCCTGGCCTGCCGCGGGGCCCAGCACGAGCACGCTGGCCGCGGCGACGGCGAGGTAGAGCACGCCCACGACGACGACCGCGATGCCCGAGGCGAGCGGCAGGTCGCGTGCCGGCTGCCGGAATTCGCCTGCCAGGTGGGTGATGGCTTCCCAGCCCGCAAAGCTCCAGACGAGCAACGCTGCCGCGGGTGCGATGGCCGACCAGCCGTGCGGTGCAAACGGGTGCAGATAGGCGAGCCGCGCATGCGGCGCCGAAACGGCGACGGCCGCGAGCAGCAACGCCACGAGCAGCGCCGAGAGCACGACTTGCAAGCGCCCCGAGATCGTGACGCCGAGCGCGTTGGCGGCCGTGACGACAATCACGAGTGCGACGCTCGTCAGCAACACGGTCTGGCTGCCGCCGCCGACGGCCGCGGCGACGTAAGCGCCCGCGAACATGGCCGCGGCCGGCGCGCCGGCGGGCACGGCAAAGTAGAAACACCAGCCGACGATGGCCGAGGCGCGCTCGCCGAACGCATTGCGCACGTAGGTTGCGACGCCGCCGGCGTCGGGGTACCGCGCACCGAGCGCGGCGAACGTGGCCGCGAGCGGCGCGGACAGCAGAACCAGGGCGAGCCAGGCCAGCAGCGAAGCCGGCCCGGCAATGTTGGCCGCCAGCGCGGGCAATGCGATGACTCCCGTGCCGAGCACGGCGC
>Ga0157370_10002290_pt1 | contig 23204 bp, 19 predicted proteins | sample C35metaG_FD_113463 | JGI IMG/M metagenome (GOLD analysis project Ga0157370, IMG submission 113463) | Corn rhizosphere microbial communities from Kellogg Biological Station, Michigan, USA - C3-5 metaG | ecosystem: Host-associated > Plants > Roots > Rhizosphere > Soil | place: USA: Michigan...
ATTAAAGCCTGTTATCAGCCATGTCTGAAAGCGCCCCGCTTGGCCCCTAGCGGATTGCATAGCTTCGGGCGGTGGCCAGACCGCTCCATCTCATCTGCCAGCCAACAACTACAGCTACCGCTGGCTTCCACCGCGATCGTCGAATGCGCAGGAAGCCGCGCCAGAAACTCGCGATACAGCTGGCGATCGTGAGCCACACGCAGCGCCTCGCCGGCCTGCCCTTTCTCATTCACCGCTACTAACACGGAAAATTTCTTGTGAGCACACTGTTGCATATGGCTTGGGGTTTTGCTCACAGTCTACGCAAAACCCCGCTGCAACGCTTTCATAGCATCATTATCGTCCAGCAAAAGCGTCGGGACAAACGGTGAAGCACCTTGAAGCACGACTTCTTAAGCACGGGTCTACTTCCTGCAACCCGACATCTGGCCGGCCAACTTCCAGATGGCGCGTGATCCGGGACGAATAAGGACGGGCGTGTTCACGTCAGCCTCGGCGCGCTGCCTCGATGGCGGCGACGTCGATCTTCTTCATCGTCATCATCGCCTCGAAGGCACGCTTTGCCTCACCGCCACCAGCCGCAAGCGCATCGGTTAGCGCGCGCGGGGTGATCTGCCAAGAGAGGCCCCAGCGGTCCTTGCACCAACCGCACTGACTTTCCGTCCCGCCATTGCCGACAATCGCATTCCAGTAACGGTCCGTCTCTTCCTGATTCTCCGTCGCGATCTGGAAGGAAAAGGCCTCGGTGTGCCTGAACGTCGGGCCGCCGTTGAGACCGAGACAGGGTATGCCCACGACGGTGAATTCCACCGTCAGCACATCGCCCTTCTTGCCGCCCGGATAATCACCGGGAGCCTCGTGAACGGCGGTTACTTTGCTATCAGGAAAGGTGACGGCATAGAAGCGCGCCGCCTCATGCGCGTCCTTGTCGAACCACAGGCAGATCGTGTTCTTTGGCTTCATGTTCGTGTGCTCCGTGTGTAGATCAGGGCCAACGCCGCGGTCTTTATGTCGGTCCGTCCTGCCCATCTGAATGATATCCCTCGCGGGGATCGACTTCGAGATCCGAAGCTGTGAGCGCGCAGCAGCTCTGAATCGCGCCCGCCAAGAAAGCATTAAATGGTACACGTCAATTGAAACCGTCATTATATTCCTTGACACGCATATACCATATGAGGTATATCAACAGGGTGGAATCTGTGTTCGAAATCATTGCGGAGCGATCGCCTGATCTATAAACGTCACAGGTCCACTGAACGGTGTATTCTCCCCGGGGCATCCCTGCAAAGTTCGCCTGCCCCGCGCGCGTCCTGCGCAAGGGGACACGCGCTTCACTCTTTTGCCCTGCGGCAAACTGCCCATTTTTGTATGGACGTAAACTTCGCTGAGCTTTTGTCCAACTCTGTAAGCTCAGCGCGCTAGCGGGGAGCGAAAGATCAATATCTTATGCGAAGCGTGTAACCCTTTTGTGAACAGTTGCATAGGGGTCGTTACCACGGAGCGCTGGCCAATTTTCACCGATCTCCTTAAAGTCGCTCTGCGGGAGAATACCAAAGCCGTCAATTCCGCATGATCTGCTGCTGGGTTTTTGCATCTCCGCGCAGAACCAGCGTAAAGGGGGTGGAAAAGAAGAGGGACCGCTCATAGTCGAGCATTCTCAGCGAGTTTTCTGGCCTCTGAACCCAGACTCGCGCGATCGCAGTCCAGTCGTTATCGCCGGTCGTGAAGATGGCCGGAGCTTTCAGGGCGTTGAAGTAGTCGAGTGCGCGTTGATAGATGCTGCCCCCGTCGACGATGCCGCCGACGCCGTTGAACTGTTGGCGGCGCATGAGGGAACGCCGCTGCCCTGACGGAGATCGCCGTCGTGAACGGTGAAGACCAGATCCTGAGAATTCATGTCCTTGATCATGGCCGGGATCGCGTCGGCCTGCGACTGGGAGTACGGCAGATCGCCCCACAGCCCGATCAACTACGGCCGGCTGCTAGTTTGGTTGGTGCCGTAAGGATAATCTTTGTTCTTGCCATAAGCATTGCCGTTTCCGCTGTCGCCACGCGCGGGGGGCGGCGCCAGCATGATGGTGGCCGCTAGTGTGAGCGCGGCCAAGTGCAGATGATCGGCAGGCTCAGGGTCCATTTTTTGTTCATTTGGGGGTTCCTCCAAGGCAGTGTAAGAGAGCTCGGTTTCCTTCGAATGAAGGCAATGTAACAACCCAGTGTCGAGGACGGAGAAACTAGACCACTGGGGCGGAGAAAGTAGTGCAGGCGATGACTATGGGATGGTCCGCTGCCTTCACACAGTTGCCGCCAGGGGGAAAACCTAAGATAACAGGCGCTTTCAGAGAGGTGTCCGGATTAGGGAACAGATGGTAGGCGATTCGGAAGTTAGATTTTTCAAAGAAACTACCGGATAAGCCGTTATTCAGGACCTGTCCATTTTTTGATGGCGGTTAACTTGAGTCTGGCCGATCCTGGTTTTATTGGGCGACGGACTATACAGGCGGGCTTCCAGCCGCCAACCACCGGGCGGCCGCATCGGCGCTATCGTCCGGTAGTGTATTGAAGGCAATCGCCGCGCCTGGGGCAGCCTTATGAACAGCATTGATCACGGCTTCAAATAATGCGAATCCCCGGGGCGGCAGGCGGACGCCCGCTCCGATTACTACACAATCGTAGCTCTTCGAAGCCAACTGGCGCTCCACTGTCGGCCCGGCGGTTTCATCAGGCCGGATGAAACCAACGTCGCTCTCCCATCCGCGTTCCGCGAACTGCTTGAGAGCAACCGCGATGCCGGCGCGAACCTTCTCAACGGTCATCCCTGGTGGCAAAGCAGGGTCAGAAAAATCCACAGTCTCTGGATCGTAGCCTAGCAGCAGAACCCGCGCCATGATATCTCCCTTATCTCCGCAAGCGTTTGGCAGAGCCGTCAGCTACCAGCTTCGCCAGGTTGACAAGCTATCGTAACCCAAATCTTGTGCCAAATAAGCCGGCTGGCATAACCTGACTTCCCCTTACGCCGTCATCCAGGCGCTAGGCCTGCGGCGGAGCTGGTGTCAGGCCGTGTCGCCGCATGACCTCGGCCATCTTCACTCGGTCCGGCGGTCCTCCAGCCGCCGCGTTGATCACCTCGGCAGCCTCCCGGAAATACTGTGGACCTATGGCGCCTGGCGTGATCACACAGAAGGTCTTCACGTCCTGGATCCCGTGGTTCGCAAACTGATGAATCGCGCCTCGCGGAATGCATAACGCCTGCCCAGGCCCAACGTCGATTTGCTTGCCGTCGACGGTCCAGGTCAGCACGCCGTCGACACCGTAGACAGTCTCCTCGTAATGGTCGTGGCTATGCGCTGGTGCGGGCAAACCCTTCGTGCCAGGGACGGTGAACTCAAATGCCGCGACAGCGCCGGTTGAGTTGTCTCCGGTGAGCAGGAAGCGAATCGTGAGTGGCCCAACGCGAATGGTTTCCTCGGACGGATTGACGCGGAGGTCGAAGGTCTGGTGAGTCATTTGAGTCTCCTGGAACTTCCGATACAGTAAACTAGATTTACTATGTTATGATAGTAAACGTAGTTTACGATTATGTCAATGCCTTCTTCGCCTTCTTCGCCGAAAACTCCAATACTCAAGACCAGGGAAATGCTGATCGGGGCACTGCTACGAGTTCCGGCCCAGGCAATCCATCGCCGTATCATCCAGGATCTCAACGCGGCCGGCTTTGACGACCTCAGATTGTCACACATCGCGGTGCTGCAGTTTCCGGGTCCGGACGGGGTTCGACCAGGCACGCTTGCCGAGCGGGCAGGCATGAGCAAGCAGGCTATGAACCAGCTACTGCGGAGCCTCGAAGGTCTCGGTTATATCGTTCGATCGGACGCACCTGATGAGGGCCGCGCGCGAATTATCCGCTTTACCAAACGCGGACACGCCGCATACTTGAAAATCCACGATATTTTGCGCAACATCGAGCGTGAATGGAGCGCTGAACTAGGTCTAAAGGATTTCGCGCAGCTCAAAGAACTACTCTCCCGCGTCTGGGAAGGCCCATTGACCCGCTAGTCGGCAACGCAAGTTAACCATTGCGTGCCGTCCGGAACTGGGGTGGGATCGGCAGGTTCAGGGTCCATTTCTTGTTCATTTGGGGGTTCCTCCGAAGCAGTGTAAGAGAGCTCGGTTTCCTAGGTATCAACCCAGTGTCAAGGGGGAGTAAAACTGGACCACTGGGGCGGAGAGAAAGTAGTACAGGGGGACTATGGGATGGTCCGCCGCCTTCACACAGTTGCCGACAGGGGCGAAAACCTAAGGTAACAGGCTCGCCTTCAGAGAGGTTTCCGGATTAGGGAACGGATGGTCGGCCATCCGTCACTTACTTTTTGAAGGACATTTAACTCTACGCCAAACAGCAAATTTGAAAAGTCGTGGACGAGTGCGACGTCGTCCACGATCTATCTGCCTCTTGATCAAACAGGTTAGAATTCGGCTTACTGTTTTTGGAGCTGGGCGCAAGACGGGGTTCTTCGCGACTGAGCTAGTCAGTTCGTTTCGAACCTACTTCTTCAGTGACGCCTGCCAGTTGAGGATCACCGTGATGGGCTCGTCGGTGGTCTGCCCGCCGGGAGGCACGCCCATCAGGAATCGTTTGCCGTCCGTGGTCACATCCCAGGTGCCGATGGTGGCCGGAGTCGCGAACAGTTGCTTAGGGACCCCGGCCTGAAACGCCGCGCCGGTGCCATTCACGTCCACTGCCATCGGCGATCCGTTGGGGCCGCTGAAAATGATTTCCTTGCCGTCGGCGCGCCACACGGGCCTGCTCCCGGAAGTGACTGCAACGATCGTGGCCGCGCCATCCTTGGACACCTGCCACTTGCCCTCGCCCAGAACCGGTCCGGAAGATCCCGAGGCCGCCCCCTTGGTTCCAGCAGCAGCTCCCGCAATGAAGGGCCGGACGTAGATTTCCTCCCGGCCAGACTCGTTGGAGGCGTAGGCGATCCAGCGCATATCAGGCGAGAAACTCCCCACGGTTTCATTGAACTCGGTGCCTAGCAAAAGTACCGGTTTGCGATCGCCCACCAGCGGCAACACCCACAGGTCGCTGCCTGTCTTTGGCGTCTGGAAGGTGTAATACAGCAAAAAGCGCCCATCGCGCGACCAACTGGAAGGAGTCTTGATCTCGCCTGGTTTCTTGTAGAGTTCCTTTTCCTCGCCCGCGCCGCTGGAGGCTTTTTCAAACAGCGTGTCGAGCAGGGTCCCCGCCGCGAAGGCGATACTGTTCCCATCGGGCGACCAAATTGCATACGATCCCAGGCCTTGGCGGAAGGTAAGCCGGGTGCGGACCCCCCGATCGAAATCCAGCCGCCAGATATCGCCAGTTGCTCCTGGCCCTATGGCAGCGTCGCGGACCACGGCGCGTGTGCCGTCCGGCGACAGCGCAAAACCCCGGTCGGGACCGCGCTCTCCGAATTTGCCGATCTCCTTCCCCTCCCGGTCGAACCAGGTGGTTTGACGGCCGACCGCAGCCGCTCCCTGCCGGTAAGCCAGCACACCGCTGGCGGAGACGGAAAAGATTCCGGTCGCGCCCGCGGTTCCCACCTGTTCGGCCACCGGCACCGGCTCACCTCGCAATTGCAGGCGGCCGGCGTCGAAGGGCTGCGTCATGAGCGTACCGTCGCGCATGAAGAAAAGGTTGCCATCCACATACGGCGCCGCAAAGCGCGTTGCCAGAATCCGATCCCTCGATTGCTCAGCGGGCTTGGCGTCCAGTGAGCCTGCGTACATGCCGGTTACTTCTGGTGGGCCGAAACGTAAGTACAAGAAGTGTTTTCCGTCCGGCAGGAAGCTAGGCAAAGAGTGAAACGTCTCAGCGCGCGAGGTATCAACTAGAGTGACATCGGCGGGAATACCGCCGGCCGCCGAAACCCGGCGCATCGGGCCAGTGCCGCGGGTGCCGAACACGATCACGCCGTCCCGGTTCCACGCGCCCGTTCCGACGTCCCCGGTTATAGAACACAGCGTTTGTGGCGGGCCTCCCGCGACCTCGATCTTCTTGAGCTGGGTTCCCGCGCCGAACCCCAAAAACCGGCTATCCGGCGACCAGAACGGCGCCTCTCCGCCTTCAGTGCCGGCCAGATGCCGCCACTCCAGCGTATCCAGGTCGTGAACCCACAGGCCGCTTTGCTCCCCCGTGGCGTTGAACACCAGCTTGTGACCGTCGGGCGAAACCGATACGTACTCACTGAAGATTACGTTGTCGGGCAGCTTGACCTGAAAGCGCGTCGCGCGCGCAGGAGGCGCGGATTTGGGCCACAGCGCCCACGCGGTAACGCCGAGCGCCAGCGCCACGGACGCCGCCGTAATAGCCGGCCACAGCCACTTCTTGGCGGTTGGTTCGGCAGCCACAGGCGCGATAGCCGTTTGTGATCCGGATGGCGCATCGTCGAGCAGCGCCATCACGTCGCCCACATGCCGCAGCCGCTTGTTGGGATCTTTCTCAAGACACCGCTTGATCAGGCGATGCGCCTGCGCGGGAATCCTGCTCAGGTCCGGCTCGTCCTTCAGCACCGACGCCATGATCTCCTGCACCGAGTCGCCCGCGTGCATACGCGCGCCCGTGAGCATCTCATAGAAGACCACCCCGAACGCCCACACATCCGCGCGCTTGTCGACGGGTTTGCCCATGGCTTGCTCGGGGCTCATGTAGGCGGCGGTTCCCAGGACCACTCCTGCTTGAGTTGCGCCGAAGGTCATGGTGGGCGACTGGTCCGGATCGGCGGACGAACCTGATGTGGGCCCGACCTTGGCCAGTCCGAAATCCAGCACTTTGACGAGGCCGTCGGAACGAATTTTGATGTTTCCGGGCTTCAGGTCGCGATGGACCACGCCCTTCTCATGGGCGTAATCGAGCGCATCCGCCACCTGGCGCATGATGGTCGCGGCGGCATCCAGGCTCAACGGGCCTTCCTTGATGCGCTCGGCAAGGGTGGGCCCCTCGATCATTTCCATCACCAGGTAATTGGGGCCGACGTCGAAAAGCGTGCAGATGTTGGGATGGTTCAGCGAAGCAATCACCTTGGTCTCGCGCGCGAACCGCTCGCTGAATTGCCGCTGTGAAGTCTTAATGGCAACATCGCGCGGCAGACGTGTGTCGGTGGCGCGAAAGACTTCACCCATGCCGCCCTTACCGATGACTTCAACGATCTCGTAGTGTTTCAGGCGGGAACCCGCTGAAAGGTTCATAGGTGGGGATTGTATCTCATTTGCAGGACGGCGTCTCTCGGCTGTGGAAGTAACGCCTGCTGGATAGTGGACGGTTGGTCGGCAACCCTTCCATAAACAGAAGGTGCAACCATGAAGGCTGCCCGCTTGTTGGCCTGAGGTGTTCAACGAGATCTCAGCGGCTTGGGAGGAGGAAGGCCGAGAAAAGCGACTTGACCCCTTCAAGGCTTGTCTCGCGAATTCATTGTCAGTTTACCCGGAGACCCTTAACTTGAAGCTGAGGATCATTATCCAACCACGCGCCCCCTCTTCATAATCGAAGAGGAACACCCTCTCGCGGCCGCACGACAACGTGGCATGTCGCTTCGCGCGGTGGCAGAACTCTCAGCCAAGCTGCTTCACATACCGGGATCGGGGTCAAAAACACCGCAGTAGGGAAACGTGTCGCTGACCGCCACCGTAGCCCATTCTCCCAGGTCGGTAGTGGCGTTAGATCGTCATCGGCAACCTAGCACTTGCCCCGATGGTGCTATTAACCGCCGCGAGTTGCTGCACAAACGAATCGATTCCTGCCGGTTCGATCGGAATATGAAGAGCAACCGATTCCGGCTCGCCGAGCCCTTGGCAAGCATCACCTCGAAGCTTGATTTCAACAACAGCGCGACCCGTGGAATTCGGACAAGTGAGCTTCATCCGGATTCCCCCGTCGGCGTGACTCGGATTGAATGTGCCAAGCTCGAAGTCACGAGAGTCGCTGACGCTCTGAGGAAATCGCGTAATCCGTTAGCGAGTTCCAGCAGATCAGCGTGGCTAAGGTAGATCTCCGCCTGACCTGAAAAACGTTCGTTCGAGCAACTCAGAACGATCTCGATCACATCCTGATCGAACCAAATGACCTCCAAATGGATACCATTCTCCACTGTCTTGCTCGACCAATTGCAGCATGGTGTGCGGTCAAGATGCAAACACGGCGCGAAAGCTCGCAAACGCTTTGTTCACTGCACTATTGTCCGAAGCAGGCACCAGCACGCCCTGCATCAACGATCTCAGTCAGGAAACCAGAAGCTCAAATTGTGTGATCTTGGCTCTGTACGCTTCACTAACGGGAACAGGCTAGTTCTGCTTGTAAGTTATTGTAAAGATGTACCGTTAACGGGAATCGAAACCGATTCAGGCCGTCCGATCCAGCCCGAACCAGTCTTAAGTAGTTGATTCCAATTTGATTTAGGTCGACCTTTTCGGCTAGGTGCTCCCCACGGATCGCAATGGTGTGAGCAATGCTGTGAGCAAAGGCTCAGCTGGCACACGGTCTGTTCAGGCTTCCAAATCGCGCATTTGTTCAAGATCGGCGATCAGCCCAGGCCCGGTCGGGCGCCATCCCAGCTGTTCCTGGGTGAGCGCGCTTGAGGCCGGCTCGTCTCGACCGGCGAAGGCAGCGAGCCATCCGAAATGGGCAGGCGCCTCTTCCTGAGATACGGAAATCACCGGCACTTTCAGACCTCGGCCGATAACTTCAGCAATGTCGCGCATAGGTACTCCCTCTTCGGCCACTGCGTGATACCTCGCGCCGATTTCCAATTTCTCCAGTGCCAGCCGGTAGAGAAGAGCCGCATCGAGGACGTGAACTGCCGGCCAGCGGTTGCGTCCGTCGCCCACATAGGCGGACACGCCCTTCTGCCGAGCCAGTTCGATTGCGTAAGTGACGAGTCCTTGCTTTACGGTATTGTGAACCTGCGGAAGGCGCACCACCGACACTCGCACGCCCTTTGCCGCGACGGAAGCTGCCGCCTCTTCCGAAGCAGAGCGCGGAACCGCGGCGGAACTCGCCGCCACATCGTCTTCTGTCGCAAGCTGACCCGGTGCGCTGTCCGCCATCCCTGTCCCGGAGGTGATCAGAAGTGGCCGGCCGGAGCCGGCCAGAGCCGAGCCCAGGGCTTCGATGATACGCCCGTCATCCTCACAGTTTGCCAGGTAGTTCGAGAAGTCGTGGTTGAAGGCGGTGTGGATCACGCCGTCCGACATCGCCACTCCCTTGCGCAGGCTTTCAAGATCAGCAAGATCGCCGCGATGCACCTGGGCACCTGCGGCAATAAGGGACTCAGCCCCGGCTTCCGAGCGCGTGAGGCCGAGCACCTGATGGCCAGCACCGATAAGCTCCCGCACAACTGCGGAGCCTAGAAAACCTGTAGCGCCTGTTACAAAAACATACATACTCTCTTATCCTTTCGCCCCATCGGAAATGCGTACCCGACTGCTATTGACGAGCCTTAACGAACTTGCTATAAACGGAGGCTGCCTCCATATGTTCCTCAGATTAACGGAGGCAGCCTCCGGTTGCAAGTATTTTTTGATGGCTACGAAGGCACCTCAATTTACAGACAGGAAGCCGCGCGCGGACGCGCAGCGGAACCGCGAACGCATTCTGGAACTGGCGAGGCAGGAGTTCGCCCGTTCAGGCGTGAATGCGAGCCTGGAAGAGATCGCCAAGCAGGCGGGCGTCGGACCCGGAACTCTCTATCGTCACTTTCCGACCCGAGATGCACTCATCGAGGCGGTCTATCGGACGGAGGTAGAGAAGCTGGCGGCAGCCGAGCGCAGATTCGCTGAAGCAATGCCTCCGATTGAAGCGTTGCGAGCCTGGATGCTGTTGTTCATCGACCATATCGCAGCAAAACAGATCATCGTTCCTGCGTTGAACGCGCTGGCTGGAGGCCCCTCGAAGCTGTATGAAGGTTCCCGTGGTCAGATCCAGGGAGCAATTCATGCGCTGGTGAGGCGCGCAATCAAGAGCGGCGATATGCGCAAGGACCTTGACCCGATGGATCTACTTCGTGCCCTAATAGGCGTCGCCAGCGTGGCAATCAGCCCTGACTGGCAGCAAAGTGCTAAGAGAGTCGTGGATATCCTGATTACAGGTTCGAGGCCAGTTAAGTAACCCGAGCCGCCGTTCCAGGGTGTTGCCGGCTGATCGGACAAATACGATACGCGCAGGCTCCCGCAGCGCACACGAAGGCGTCGCTTGGTTACGGCGCTTGACCCGGACAGGGTCGCTCAAGTAAAGCCAATCTTACGGTTTGTCGCCCCATATCGGACCTTGCTCGACCCAACCCTGCCGTGAGGTCGACATCGTCCGGAAGGACGAACTCACCATCGAAGGACTCCAGAATGTGTGAGCATCGTGTGAGCAGACTTCTAGGAATCAAGTGCTTAACTAACGGGAATTAGGCTGAAGCCGGTTGTAATTGATTGAAAAGATGGTAGCGCTAACGGGAATCGAAACCGACTCGCGCTGTCCGATCTGGTCCGATCGAGTCGTAACTAGCTGATTCTGCGTCGACGCAGGTCGGCCTTTTCTGTGCAATCATCCCTATGGAATCCTGTGGTGTGATCAATGTGTGATCAAGGATTTCGTGGCTTCGAGGCCGGACGCATCGCAAGATCCATCGTTTGCTCAGCGTGTCAGATCCATCCATGCCCGAATTGCATTCAGTACACTCACGCGCTCTTGGTCGGATTGAAACGCTCTTTGCGGAACCAAGAACGCGTTGAGATTCTTGCGCGAGATAACAATCGTGTCTTCAGAATCGGTGATGCTTTCGATCTCTTGCCAGGACACGCTGCCATTCTTCTTGCCGATTTTTGTGCGCAGACCGTTTTTGTCAAAACTCAGGGTCCTAACTTCGGGCTTGAACATAATCTGGGGAAAAAGAATTAGGGCCGCGATGACTGCGACAGCAACGGCTATGCCGCGAACGAAGTCCATGACCGAAGGTGGCCAGTGTCCAGCGGTAAGGGCAACGACAGCTATTGAGGTCACAAGGAAAGCGGCATGAAATTTCCAGAGCTTCTTCTTCCACATTCGCCAATACCATGTGGCCAGTTCACGCCTCGTAGTGGAGTACGTCAGCGTGATTTCTGAGGCGTTGTCCATTTGGGTTTAATTTCGCCCTCGGCGAAGGCCTCAAGATACCACGCCTCTTATCGCCTAACCAAGCGCTACCCTTTCGCGTTCGTGACGAACCGTCGGCCGCGTTACCCGTGCGGGTTTGCAACCCTCACTAACGGGCTTAAAACCCGTATTTAGAGGATCGCAAAACCCTGAAAAACAAGCAAAATGGTGTGAGCGCGGCGTGATCGATGCGCTAATAAGTGTATGTTAATAAATGAGTTATGGTAGCGCTAACGGGAATCGAACCCGTATTTAAGCCTTGAGAGGGCTCCGTCCTAACCGTTAGACGATAGCGCCAGACCTCCTTAGTATACGACAGACGCCGGGGAAGCGACTTCACAGCCCCGCACTAAGACTTGCGATTGCGGTTACCTGTCACGAGAGTACCGCAGGAAAAATCACGTGAGCTATACCGGACCAGGCCGATTCTTTCGATAGCACCGTATGCCCTCTAATCCAGCTGCTAAAGTCGACTTAAGGCGGGAGGCCAGGCATCCGCTCAGCGGAATGCTGCGGATCTTATGGGAAGACAGCGACGGGCGCGAAGTCATTTCCAAGGCGCAGATTGTGGATGTCTCCGTTTCGGGCTTGAAGCTGCGAGTAGAAGGTAAAATCCCGGTTCGCACCTATATATCGTGTAATGACACTCGGCTCGGCATCCGCGGACGGGGTTCGGTTCGTTACTGCCATTTCGCCAAAAACCAGTTCCTGATAGGAATCGAATTTCCCAATGGCACCGGATGGCGTCCCCCCTCCTCTGACACCGCCCACAGCTGAAAAATCGGTCTCTCGGCTGACAAAAGAACCCTCCCGGGGCAGGGAAATCACGCCGTTTCAGGCACCTGCTATTATAGAGGCATATGCAAAAACACCACGCGGCTCCCTCGTCATATCACTTTAAACGGGCCAAGACCGACGGCCTGATCCAGGTTCTCAACGAAGGTTCGTATGTCATGGCCGAATACAGTGAGCGGACGGGTAAGGTGAGTTGGCAACGCGTCGTGCTGGCCACGCAAAAGGAAAAAATTGAGAAGTGGCTGACCGAGCACTATCCAGTTCACCCGGCGACTGCCGCTCGCGCTTAAGTTTTGCGCCCGGTTGCTCAGGCCTATCGCTGTTTGGCCTTCTCGATTTCTTCGGCGGCATGAGGGTCGATCCCTTGCAGACTGCTTCCGGCGCGGTATCGAACTAGGGCTACGCCGAGAATTATCAGCGCTGTTATGACCAGTAGGATGGCTTTTGCACTCATAGCTGGCGTAGTGCACTCTTCCGGCCAATCAAGCTGAATCAGGCGTCCAGGTCTCAGACAGAGCGCGCTCGAAGTTCCCGCCGAGAATCAACTCGATGTCGGCGCTCAAGTATTTCCGCCGGACCAGACCCTCGGCCAGATCGAAAATCTTCTTCGCATAATTGATTCCGTCCAAGTCATATCTCTTGGTGGACCGAAGGTCCCGTCCGTCCAAATCTACGTCGCTTCCCAGGCCCGCGTGCTCCACCCCCACGAGCTTGACCACGTGGTCGATATGGTCCAGCACATCTTCGATAGTGGCCGGCCCTCCGGCTCGCACAAAGCCGCGGACCATGGTGATGCCCATGACACCGCCCTTGGCGGCCAAGCGCCGAATGGCTTCATCCGTCTTGCAACGGGCGGCGGCAACCAGCGCGCGGCAGTTGGAATGGGTCACCAGCACCGGCTTTCGCGACGCTTCGATCGCATCCAGCGTGGTTCGATCGCCGCAATGCGAGACATCCACCGCCATGCCCACCTGGTTCATGCGTTCGATGATTTCCAGCCCGTACCGGCTCAGCCCGCTGTCGTGTGCATCTGACGATCCGCCGCCGATCCGGTTGCCCGTATAGGTAAGCTGCGAAACGCGTTGCCCCAGGTCGTAGAAGCGATTCACATCGTCGACAGTCCGAAAATGTTCAGAATTCTGCTGCCCGATCAGAATGCCAATTTTTCCGAGTGTCTTGGCTTGTTCGAGATCTGCGGCGGCGTCGATGCGCAGAAACTCTTGCGGGTGTGCCGTAATGAAGGCGTTCCACCCGGTAATGTCCCGGTACGACTCTTCGTAGATGTCCCCAGCCACATATCCGACGGCGGGATGGAATACGGTAGTTCCTGAATCCTTCAGACGCTGAAAATCGGCGACCCGAAAGGAGTTTGGCTGGCTCTGCCAGACCGACATCTTCCGGTAGTCCAGCGTGAGCAAGCCCAGCATATCGATGACCGTCGAGCGGCGAACCAGGTCGACGGCGCGGACTGAATACTCTTCGGTGCTCTGAGCAAATAGCGCGAATCGCCCCCGACTGATCATCGGTGCACCTAGAGCGAACGCCGAGCTTTTCAACAAAAAGCGACGTGTGAGCACAATGTTGCCGAAGTGGTCTAGTCTATCACAGTCGGTTTTAGGCTCGGTATCAGACAGACGCCTGCCGGGCCTGGCAGTCTCACGGGGTAGAAAAGGCCTAAAGGGGCTCCGGAGATAAGCCGATAAACACTTACAACCTGCTTGATTACAGCATCGGAAGGTTCTCCTCGGAGGAGCGGAAGGACCGTGGGTTATGGAAGCTTCTTTAACTTCGCTCGCCGGGAAGGTTGATGAGCATTCACAACATCAATTACAACGCCTAGAATCTCTAATCAGCACGAGCCCAGTGGTGATATACACCTGCAAGGCGGAAGGTGACTTCCACGCTACTTTCATTACCGAAGGCGTGCGAGGTCTTTGGGGCTACGGGCCTGAGGAGTTTCTAAACGACACTAACTTCTGGCTCGATCTCGTCCACCCGGAAGACCGGGCGCGAGTCCGCGAGGGACTTGCGCGCGTAGCGGAAGCGGGCCAGCATTGCCACGAATACCGTTTTCGCAACCGCAGCGGGGAGTATGGCTGGGTGCGTGACGAACTCCGTCTCTTAAGGGATACCGCCGGCAAACCCCTGGAGATTGTGGGTCACTGTTTTGATATCACGGAACGTAAGTTGGCGGAAGCGGCGCAGCGAGAGAGTGAAACCCGACTGCAGTTGATCTTCAATGCTACTTCCGATCTGCAGGCCCTTTTACGCGTGCAAGCTAACGACAGTTTTTTAACCGAAACTGTCAACCGGGCGCTCAGCGAAAATTTCAAAGGGAGCACCGGGCTGGACGTCGCGAATTTTGTGGGGAAGCGGTTTGAGGACCTACTCGCTGCCACCGGCCTCACCCCCGAACAAATCGAGCAAAGACGAGTCCTATATCTGAAAGTGACTCGTGATCGCGCCACCGTGCGCTATGAGAGCCCGCAATCGGCAATACGCGATGCTGCTGAGATGGAGGTCTCACCGGTAGTAGATCAAAACGGTCACTGCACGCATGTGCTTTGGAGTGCGCGTAACGTGACCGACCGGGTGAAGACTGCCCGCGCCTTACTCGAAAGCGAAGAACGTTATGCTCTGGTGACACAGGCCACTCTCGATGGGATTTTTGACTGGAACCTGGCCACCGGCGGTTCTCATCTTTCGCCGCGGTTTAAGGAAATTCTGGGCTATGGTGACCACGAATTATCCGATGATTTTTCCTCGTTCATCGGCCGCCTCCACCCCGATGACCTCAGCTGGTTAAGCGAACGGGTGCTCCGACAAAACGCAGACCGGAGCATAGAAAAATTCGATCATGAAGTGCGCCTGCGCCGCAAAGACGGCGGATACTGCTGGGTGGTCTCCCGCGGTCAGGTGGTTCGGGACTCGCGGGGACACCCTACGCGATTCATAGGTGCTATTCGCGATGTTACGGAGCGCAAGCGGGCCGAAGAAGCGTCGGCTTTCCTGGCTGCGATTGTGCAGTCCTCCGACAACAGTATTGTTGGAACGGATCTGGACGGCACCATTCTGAGCTGGAACGCCGGCTCCGAGCGAATGTGGGGATACACCGCCGAGGAAGTCCTGGGAAAAAATAATCGTATTCTGTTTCCCGAAGGCCGGAGTGAAGAGTACGCTGATACAATCGAACGCATCCAGCGAGATGAGCCGATCGAGCGTTATGAAACCTTGCGAGTCAGAAAAAACGGGACCCCAGTCCCGGTGTCCCTGATCGTTTCACCGGTTAAAGACGCTTGCGGAAAACTGCTGGGCGTGGCGTCGATTTATTCCGACGTGACCGAGCGCAACGAGTCCCAAGCGCGCCTTCTGGCGGCAAAGCAGGCGGCGGAAGCTTCCGCGGCATCGCTGCGGGAGAGTGAAGAGCGCTATGTTCTGGTCACTCAGGCCACTCGTGACGGGATTTTTGACGGGAATCTGCTGACCGGATACTCCTATCACTCACAGCGTTTCAGCGAAATTCTGGGATATCAAGAGGATGAGTTGCCGAACGTCGCCTCGTCGTTCTTCGACCGTGTCCACCCGGAGGATCGTCCGCGGCTGCTCGAAAACGCCGCCCGCAATACCAAGGATAAGACTGTCGAAGCGTTCGAGAGCGAAGTGAGGGTCCTCTGTAAGGACGGTAGTTACCGCTGGGTGGCTTCCGGCGGCCGGTTGGTGCGCGATAGTGAAGGCAACGCTATCCGAGTAGTCGGGGCCATTCGCGATATTACCCAGCGCAGAGAGGCTGAAGAGAAGTTGGCTGCCAGCGAAAAGCGTCTCCGGGACATTCTCGATGCCTTCTTCGGATTCGTTGGGCTGTTCACGCTCGACGGCCGGCTGATCGACTGTAACCGTACTCCGCTTGAGGCAGCGGGAGTTCGCCTCGAAGATATCGTCGGCAAGCCTTTTGCTGAAAACCGCTGGTGGGGCAGTAGTGCCGACGAACGCACGCGTCTCCGCGAAATGATGGCGCGGGCGGCCGCTGGCGAGGTGGTGCGCTATGAGAGTTGCGGCGCGGCAGGCGGCAGGGAAATCGACATTGATACCACCTTTGGCCCCCTGCGGGACCAGGAAGGCCGCATCGTCAGTGTGGTGGGTTTCGGCGTGGATATCACCGCGCGCAAGGAAGCCGAAGCCAAGCTGGTCCTGGCCAAACAGGTGGCCGAAGTCGCCAGCCGCGCCAAGAGCGAATTTCTAGCCAACATGAGCCATGAAATCCGCACGCCCATGAACGGCATCATTGGCTTGACCGAAGTGGTACTCGAATCCAATTTGAATCCCGAGCAACGCGAGTATCTGAGTCTGGTTAAGAGTTCCGCTGCTTCTCTCATGCACATCATGAGTGACATCCTGGACATTTCCAAGATCCAGGCAGGAAAGCTGATTTTGCATCCCAAGGAATTCTGGCCCGCGGATCTGGTTTCGAGCGCCGTTAGAGGATTTGCCATTGCCGCCCGCGAAAAGAAACTCCGGCTCAAACTCGACATCCAGCGCGAGATTCCGGATGTGCTGCTGGGCGACCCCGGTTGCTTAAAGCAGGTTCTCGATAATCTGATAGGGAACGCCATCAAATTTACCACTAGCGGCGAGGTGACGGTTCGAGTTGGAATTTCGTCGGAAAACTCCGAAAAGTTGCACTTCCAGGTTAGCGATACCGGAATCGGCATCGCTGCGGACCAGCAACAGCGGATATTCGAACCGTTTACCCAGGTGGACGCATCCTCCAGAAGGGAATTCGGAGGCGCCGGACTGGGCCTGGCGATCTCCGCGCAATTGGTGGAGATGATGGGTGGGGATATATGGGTCGTCAGCGACGGCCGCTCGGGAAGCTCATTCCACTTCACCGGACGCTTCCCCACCGTAGCGACTTCCTCCGATACTACCAGCGAATCCCGCCAAGAATCCAACCCGACGCAGATTACAGCGACCGATTACCCTTTGGCCCAGGATCGCCGCAGCGCTCCGCGTTTTGCATCCGATGACACGGCGTCTTTGAAAGTACTCTATCCGTTTTCACCCGTCGAGTTTCCCGCACGGATTCTGAATGTCTCGACGGACGGCCTTCAGCTAGCGGCGGATCGACCCCTGGACCCTGGAATGCGAGTGCAAATTCAAAGCACTAGTGACTTTGCTGTGGCGGAAGTCCGCTACTGTGTTCCCGCCAGCCCGGGATTTCACATTGGCGTCCACCTTGACGACGTCGTTTAATAGGGGTGGAATCCCGCCTTACTTCCCCTTGGCGGCTTCAAAACGGATTTGCCGCAGGGTTTCGCCATCGCTTGCAAGCTCCACAGCACCGGGCGGAAATTTGTTGGCGCTCAGAATGAACGCCAGAAGGGTCGCGTTTTGTTCCCGGCTCAGGCTTCCGGGTTGATCGGCAGGCATGGAGGTCTGCATTTTATCGAACAGGTCTCCGACCGTCATCCCGTTCCATTCCATCATGAAATCGGCGCCCGCCAGCGGAGGAGCCTGCCCGCGGCCTTCCAGTTTTTCGCCATGACAGGAGGCGCACTTCTGGCTGTAAAGCGTCTCGCCACGGTGGGCTTGGTCCTGCGTATAGATACCGTCCCAGACGGACGCCGGCCCTTGCGCCCAAAGCTTCCCGAGCGCAAGGGCTCCCGCTAACCATATGGTGGCGTACCCCATTGATCCCATATTCAAACCATAACACCGCCCTTGACACCCTTCGTGTCGATTCCCTACAGTGAGGAACGAGCGCCTTGCGCCCTGGATCTTGTGAGGAAAACGCCATGACCCGCTGTCTGAATCATTGGATGAAGAACTGGAACAATCGTTTTGCGATGGGACTTTTTTTGGCTGGCTGCGGCGCCGCTGCGCTGACCCCCGCTATACAAGCCGCCGGTGTCACGGCCTGTGATCCCAACAACGCCGGCATCACGCTTCCCGCCGGTTTCTGCGCATTTGTGGCCGCCGATGGCCTGGGTACCGCGCGGCACATGGTAACGGCGGCCAACGGCGATCTCTATGTGGCGCTACAGAACGGCGGCGTGATGGCCTTGCGCGACACCAAGGGCGACGGCCGCTTTGACATGAAAGAAAAGTTCGGCAGCACCAGCGTCACCGGCATCGCCCTGCGCAACGGCTACCTCTACATCGCCACGCCCAACACGGTCCAACGCTACAAGATGATGCCCGGCCAATTGAAGCCTGCCGGCGAGCCTGAAATCGTGGTTAAGGATCTGCAAGGTGTCCGCCAGCACGGCGACAAGGGCATTGCCTTCGACGGCAAAGGCTCACTGTATGTGAATGTGGGAGCGCCTTCAAATGCCTGTCAGGTGAAGGACCGCACCGCGCAATCCCCGGGGCAGGACCCTTGTCCCATTCTCGAAGAACACGGCGGCATCTGGAAGTTCGACGAAAACAAACTGGGTCAGACCCAGGCGAGTGGCACCCGCTTTGCCACCGGCCTACGCCAGATGCCGGCCATCGCCTGGCACGACGGTGCGTTATACATTGCGATGAACAACCGCGATCAGCTCGACATTATGTGGCCGGGCAAGTTCACCGCTCAGGAGAATGCCGAACGCCCTGCGGAACCGTTGTATCGTGCCGTTGCGGGCTCCAACTTCGGCTGGCCCTATTGCTTCTATGACTTCGGGGAGAAGAAATTCCTGCTCAACCCGGAGTACGGCGGCGATGGCAAGGCCGTGGGCCGCTGTACTGAATTCACTCCACCGGTGGCGGCGTTTCCGGCGCACTGGGCTCCGGTGGATATGATTTTCTATACCGGGCGCCAGTTTCCAGCCAAGTATCGCGATGGCGCGTTCATTGCGTTCCATGGATCGTGGAACCGCGCGCCGATGCCGCAGGAGGGCTACAACGTGACTTTCCAGGCGTTCTCCGGCGGCAAGCCTTCGGGAAATTTTGAGGTCTTCGCGAGCGGGTTCCCCGGCAAGGCCCCGCTGATGAATCCCGGCGACGCAGTGGCCCGCCCGGATGGTGTCGCGCAAGCGCCGGACGGCTCGCTGTATATCAGCGACAGCCAGAAGGGCCGGATCTGGCGGGTCCTCTATAAGTAGCCGGCATTAGTAACCAGCGGCGAGCGCTCCCTTGCAGTTAACGCTGCCGGTGATAGCTCTTAAGCTGCTCGAGGCGCCCTTTGGCGGCGGAATTATCCGGTTCAATTTCGAGCGCCTTTTCGAGCGACGCCATTGCGGCCGTGTCATCCAGCTTGCGGGTTTCGGCAAAGGCCAGCGCCATATAGCTGCGCACGGACCGCGGATAAAACTCCAGGTTCAGCTTCATCAGCGCGATAGCATCGTCGGCGCGCGCGTTGGCCATCTGGTTTGAAACCGTGATCAGCGTGTCTTCGCCGAAATCGTAGGTTGAGCGGCCGAAGAAGTGCTGGCGAAGGTCGCGATACTGGTCGATGGCGGCGGCGACACCTTTTTCGCGCGTGGTCTGCCAGACGATATCGCTGATGGGACGTGGGACCGGAACGCCGCGATGGCAGTAGGCGCACTCAATGTCCGTGACCTGTCCGGGGGCCTTGCCGGTGGCGGCGCGGAGACGCGCGTTGATGTCATCGGTCATCGCCATCATGGCGCGGGCGATTTCCTTTTTCGGCTCCGCCTCGCCCGAGCCGCGCGGCGCCGAGTGGCAGTACGCGCATTGCACGCCCAGCGATTGCGCAATCTGCTGCATCTGCGAGACGCGGTCCACTTTCGGGACTTCTTGCGCCAGAGCCGGGAGTGCGGCCGTTAAAACAGAAACTGCTACTAGCGTGTAGTTCATGCGTGCGGGTGCCTCGCCCGATCAGTATACACCTACTTTATGGGCGGGACGAAAGCGATGGTCCGGGCAAAGAACCAGCACAAAAAGAACACCACCGGCAACAGCGCCATCAGATATAACGTTGAGTAGCCCACCAGATCCCGCGCCTTCAGGCGCAGGATGCCCAGCAGCGGCAGCATCCAAAAAGGATTGATCAGGTTGGGCAGCGCCTCGGCGACGTTATAAATCTGCACCACCCAACCGAGGTGCACCTGGCGCGCGATCGCGGCCTGCAGCACGTAAGGCGCTTCGACCACCCACTTGCTGCCGCCCGACGGGATGAACAGTCCCAGCACCGCCGAATAGCCCGCGGCCAGCAGCGCGAAGGTATCGTGCGTGCTCGCCGACGTGAACAAGTGCGCCAGTTTCGCCGAGAGTCCGGTGCCCACGATCATGCCGAAGATCATGGCGTAGAACGGAAACTGAATCAGCACTCCGCCCGTCGCTGGAATGGACTCCGTCACCGCCCGCACAAAATTGCGCGGACGCCAGTGCAGCAACAGTCCCGCGGTGAGAAACATCAGGTTGTAGATGTTAAGGTCCAGCGCCGCGAGCGCCCCTTGCGGCGAAGTGCGAAACACATTCACCAGGTATCCCAGCAACAGTGCGCCCACCAGGATGCTGAGCAGCGGGCTATATTCCAGCCACTCGCCTGGTTTCGAATGCCGCTCGCGCTCCGCCGCGGGAGCCTCGAAGTGCAGGCCATAGCTTTCCGCCGTGCGTGCGTTTTCAGGCGTCGGCGCCGAGAAATACGCGACCGCGATCGAGACCGCGATCACCACTACGGCAGTCACCATGCTCTGCCACAGGAACAGAGTTTGGGTGAGCGGGATCAGACCGCTGATCGCGAACAGCGAAGGCGGCAGCGCGGATTTCGTCGCCATCAGCATGGCCGCGGAAGACGACAGACCGAGTGCCCACACCGAGCACGTGCCCAGGTAAGCGGCAGTGCCGGCGGCGCGGTAGTCCATCCCTTTCACGCGTCCGGTCATCTCGCGCACCAGAAAGCCGCTAATGATGGGGCTGAGGCCCCAGGAGATCAGCGAACTGGTGGTCGCAACGAAGGCTACCAGTGTAATCGCTCCGCGCGGCGTCTTAGGAATACCGGCGAGCCAATGAATCCCGCGCCGGACCACCGGCGTTAACGCCACCACGTAGCCGCCGATAATGATCATCACCATTTGCATGGTGAAGGGCACCAGCGTCCAAAAATTCTTACCCGCTTCGAGGCCCAGTTGCACCGGGCTCTCTCCCGAAAGGATGCCCAGCCCGTACACCACCAGCACGCCCAAAAAAGCGAATACCAGGGGATCCGGAAACCACTTCTCGCTCCAGTTGGCGAGCGCCAGGCCGGTGCGGGCTACGCGTGTTTCCGCGATCTGTTGAGTTACTTTTTTGGAAGCCTGCATACCGTTTCCGGCGTCTCACTATTGTATGACCCTGCAGTTCCGCGCGTTGGACGCTTGAAGGCCACGATATTTCGCGTCACCATGAAAGTGGGTAAGGAGGGTATATGCAACAACCAGCGACTTATCCAGCAGACACTTCAGCCGATTTCCTCCCGCTGAAGGGTATCGATCACATGGAGTTGTACGTCGGCAATGCGAAACAGGCTGCGTATTTTTATCGTCGCGCGTTCGGTATGGCGCTAATCGCTTATTGCGGCCCTGAAACCGGCACTCGCGACCGGGTTTCCTACGTGGTCGAGCAAAACCATATCCGCTTTGTATTGACCACGCCGCTCCATCCCGAGAGCGTCATGGCCGGCCAGATTCTGCGCCACGGAGACGGCGTGAAGAGCATCGCTCTCACGGTTGAAGACGCCTCCGCCGCCTATCGCGAAACCACCCGTCGCGGCGGGCTCAGCGTCGCTCCGCCCACCGTCATCCGGGACGATTCGGGAGAGGTGCGTCTGGCATCCATCGCCACGTACGGGCATACCATTCATACTTTTGTCGAGCGCGCCAACTATCGCGGCGCATTTCTTCCCGGCTTCATCGAAGTGCCCGGCCCCGACCGTCTCGCCGAACCAACCGGCCTGCTACACATCGATCACACCGTCGGCAACGTCGGACTCGGAGAGATGAATAAGTGGGTTGAATTCTACGAGCGGGTAATGGGGTTCAGCCTGTACCAGACCTTCGACGATCACGACATCAGCACGGAATATTCGTCGCTGATGTCAAAAGTGGTTTCAAACGGCACCGGCTGGATCAAGTTCCCCATCAATGAGCCCGCGCAAGGCAGAAGGAAGTCTCAAATCGACGAATACCTGGAGGCGCATCGCGGACCGGGCGTGCAGCATATTGCGCTCGCAACCGACGATATCGTCTTCGCCGTCTCCCAACTGGCCCAGCGCGGAGTCGAGTTTCTCAAAGTGCCGCCCGCATATTACGATGACCTGCCGCGGCGCGTCGGCCCGATCCAGGAGCCGCTGACAAGACTGGCGGATTTGGGAATTCTGGTCGATCGCGACGAGGACGGATACCTTCTGCAAATCTTCACCCAGCCGGTCCAAGACCGACCCACTCTATTTTTTGAGATCATCCAGCGCAAAGGCTGCCGTGGTTTTGGAAAAGGCAACTTCAAAGCCCTCTTCGAATCAATCGAGCGCGAGCAGGCGCGGCGGGGGAATTTATAAAGCCATCGTCTTGATAGGCTGCTTGACGATTAACTTTGCCGCGGTTGCCTTCAGCACCGCCTCGATGGTGGTATCGGGCGCGATTTCCTCCAGCACCAGCCCCTCGGGCGTCACCTGAATCACGGCGAGTTCCGTGACAATGGTGTTCACCACTTTGCGCCCGGTTATGGGCAGCGTGCAACTGGATAGGATCTTCGAAGCACCCTTCTTGGTGGTGTGCTCCATGGCCACGATGACGCGTCGCGCGCTCGCCACCAGATCCATCGCCCCGCCCATCCCTTTCACCATTTTCCCGGGAATCATCCAGTTGGCGAGGTCGCCCGTTTCGTCCACTTCCATGGCGCCTAATACGCTGAGATCGATGTGACGCCCACGAATCATCGCGAAAGATTCGGCGCTTGAAATGTAGGCCGTCCCGGGCAACTCTGTCACCGTTTCCTTGCCCGCATTGATGAGGTCGGCATCTTCGTCGCCCTCCATTGGATAAGGCCCGACGCCCAACATCCCGTTTTCCGATTGCAGCACCACGTCGAAGTGCGGCGGCACGTAGTTTGAGACCATGGTCGGGATACCGATCCCCAGATTGACGTAAAACCCATCGCGCAGCTCGCGGGCGACGCGGCGGGCGATACGCTCGCGCTTTTCGTATTCGGTCAAAGGCACCGCGGGCGCACTCATGTAGTCCTCGGCCGGGTAGTCCGGCGCTCGATGCGCCGGTCGTAGTGCTCGCCCACTACCACGCGTTGCACATAGATACCGGGCGTAATCACTTGGTCG
>Ga0157370_10002291_pt1 | contig 23191 bp, 16 predicted proteins | sample C35metaG_FD_113463 | JGI IMG/M metagenome (GOLD analysis project Ga0157370, IMG submission 113463) | Corn rhizosphere microbial communities from Kellogg Biological Station, Michigan, USA - C3-5 metaG | ecosystem: Host-associated > Plants > Roots > Rhizosphere > Soil | place: USA: Michigan...
AAATCTCTTGATCCACCATCTTTCGATTTGAAATCGCGTTCGCCGGTTCTTGGTTTATAATCTCTCGGTCCGCCTTCTCTTGGTTTGAAGTCACGGTCGCCAGTTCTCGGTTTAAAATCTCTCGAATCTCCATCCTTAGACTTGAAATCGCGTTCTCCTGTCCTTGGTTTATAATCTCTTGCTCCACCTTCTCTAGGTTTAAAATCTCTGTCTCCGGTTCTAGGTTTAAAATCTCTCGATCCACCGTCTTTCGATTTGAAATCACGGTCTCCTGTTCTGGGTTTAAAATCTCTTGATCCACCGTCTTTAGATTTGTAATCTCTGTATCCGGTTCTAGGTTTATAGTCTCTTGATCCGCCTTCTTTTGATTTGAAATCACGGTCTCCGGTTCTAGGTTTATAATCTCTCGATCCGCCTTCTCTAGGTTTGTAGCTGCGTTCTTCTTTAGCGCCTGTATCTTTGGATTTGAACTCACGATCGCCAAATTTAAAACTTTGTGGTTCCGAATCTTTCGATTTGAAATCGCGTCCACCTGTTCTTGGTCTTGAATCTTTTCTGTCGCTAAATGATTTTGATTTAAAATCTTTACCCTCTGAACTTCTAGGTCTGAAGTTGTCTTTAGCATCGGATGATTTGTTGAATTTGTTGTCTCTGTCGTCTGATCTTTTCCTGTCAGATCCGGCTGAACTACTTCTGCCATCAGTGTTCCGGCTACCCGGTTTGGACTTGTCATCCCGACTGTTCCTGTTGTTTTTATTTATCATGATACGCTTTTAACCGCATCCTGAAATGCGGGCTGCAAATTTATGTAAAATTGGTGAATATTACAATGTTAGAGAGCGGAAAAGTATATTAAAAAAATAGCCTCTAATATAAGAAAAATGAATCGATTTTGGAAATTTAAAATCCACGTTTTAAGCGCTTTAGGGGCTGTTTTTGGCGGGTAAATATGTAACTATTTGATAATGTGCTTATTATTTTTTAGCTTTGCCCACGTTTTTATATAAGTTCACCAAAAAAAGGAGGAAGATGTTAAAGAAACACATCGTACCATTTGCGGTAGTGGTAACACTATTTATCTTGGCAAAAGTGTTCGCTTACCAAATGCCCTTAGCACAAAAAAGTCCGTTAAAAGACAAAAAATTACACACTATAATTACCCCAACTGATCGCCCGAAAGTTGAAAAAGAGGAGAAACCTCAATCTTTAATGGCTCAGTTAAATTTTGCTGATGAAACTTTGCCTCTGGGCGATAAAAAAGTGGAACGCAAAATGAAAAAAATCCTTGCCGCTCACCGCTTTGGCATCACGCAAACAAATCGTTTGCATAAAAAAGCGAAGGAATGGTTTCCTGTTATAGAGCCGATCCTTGCCGCTTATGGAATTCCCAATGATTTCAAGTATTTGGCTTTGGTTGAATCTGGAATGGCTGGTGGAGTTTCTCCAAAGGGTGCAGCCGGAATCTGGCAGTTTATGCCTGGTACCGCACGCTCTTACGGTTTGAAGGTAAACGGAAAAGTCGATGAGCGTTATAATTTAAGCAAATCTACTGTTGCGGCCTGCAAATACATTAAAGAGATGTATAAAGGCTTAGAAAGCTGGACCCTTGTAGCTGCGGCATACAATGTGGGCGATGGCCGTTTACGCAAACAAATCACCAATCAAAATCAGGATAATTATTATAAGATGAAGCTGAACCAGGAAACTGGCCGCTACGTTTATAAGGTGATCTCCATGAAACAGATTGTAGAACATCCGAAACGCTACGGATATGAAAAGAAGCGTGTGTTATTGGCTTACAACGGCGAATAATATAAGTTAAGATAAAAACAGGCATTTGGTAAGACGCTCCGATTTTCGAATCGGAGCGTTTTTTTTGGAAGATAATTTATAGCTGAAGCTAAAAGCTGAAAGTCGAAAGCTTAAGGCTTTGAACGGCTCTCTTTATCGCCAACAGTGACGGATTCATCTGTTGGAATTATTTTGCCATAACTGCTTCATGCCTTGTTCGATCGCTAACGAATGAACTATTGATCCAATGGACTTGTAGCTAACCAATCACCTACTGACTAAACAATTTACTTCCAGCAAGAATTGTTGCCCTTAATCTCTAAACCCTTCGCAATTAAAAAATATTTTTCATTAGTAAAACACCCCTTGGTTTGCAGTTGTTTCTCCTAACGACTAACGACTAACGACTAACGACTAACGACTAACGACTAACGACTAACGACTAACGACTAACGACTAACGACTAACGACTTTTCAACTCAAATTCTTTTCTTTGTAATATGTTCAAACTTCGTATCAACAAGATTATTAGTCAGCCGGGAGATAATATTACTTTTCAGTTTGAAGAGGTTGGCGAAAAATACCCCAATTATTTAGCTGGTCAGTTTGTTTCCCTGGTTTTTGAAGGCAAGAATAGAGAGGTGAGGAGGTCATATTCATTTAACAGTTCGCCGGATGTGGATGAGCCTTTAGCCATTACGGTTAAGCGGGTAGAAAATGGAGAGATTTCCAGGTTTCTTCATCATAAAACAGCAACAGGCGATGTTTTATTGGCGCAGGAGCCGCAAGGATTATTCAGTTATTTACCTGAAGAAAATTTAGAAAGAGATCTTTTTCTCTTTGCCGCTGGCGTTGGGATCACACCCTTATTCTCGATCTTAAAAACGGCTCTGGTTCGCGAGCAAAAATCGCTGATCACGCTTATTTATAGCAACCGGTCGATGGAAGACGCTTTGTTTTATGATGAGCTTTTGGAATGGCAGGCATGGTATCCGGAACGATTAAAAATAATTTGGATCTTTAGCAATAGTAAAAACCTAATGACTGCCAGGCTGAATAAGTTCTATATTGAAAAGTTGCTGAAAGAAAATTTACATTTCAATCGCGAAAATGCACTATTCTATACTTGCGGACCTATTATATATATGGATTTATGCAGAATTACCCTGTTGGGAATGGGATTCGATTTAAAACAGATTAAAAGAGAAACTTTTGTGTTACCCGAAGATGAGGTAGATGAAGATGATAGTTCGGAGAAAGTAGTGGATAAGAATACTTATTCTGTGATTCTGAATTTTAATGGAGCAGTTTATAATCTGGCAGTTCCCTGGCCAAAACGAATTTTAGATGTTGCGCTCGAGAACAAAATCAAATTACCTTACAGTTGTAGGGGAGGGGTTTGCAGTACCTGTGTGGCCAACTGTACGAAAGGTAATGTGCGTATGGATTATAACGAAGTCCTTACTGATGATGAAATTGAAAGAGGAAGGGTGTTAGTTTGTACTGGCCGTCCTACGGAAAATGGGACTACTATTGAGTGGTAAAATTGTCAGTGTGAAAAATCAATAATTTAATTGATAATCATTGTCTTACAAACCAATTTTCGATCTTCAAATCTTGAATGTATTTGAAGTCTTTGACATTATCAGTTACTAATGTTAATTTATTTGAAATTGCCGTTACTCCAATGATTAAATCAAACTCATCATGCATTGGCGTGCCGTTTTTTCTTAAATAAACCTTCGTTTCAGCATATTCTTTCACTGATCCTAAAATCGGAATGGCAGTTAATCCCCTAACAAACTTGTCAACAGCCTCATGAGATCTTTTTGGATTGCTACTGTTTTCAGCTCCATATCTCAGTTCAAAGATTGTTAGTTCGGATATGAAACAATTTTCAATTCCTTTTTCTTTGATTATTTCATTCAGATTTAGTTTCCCGCGAAGAAAAAAAACGCAAATACTTGTATCAAGTAAGTATTGCATGTTTAAAAATTAAAGTCTTTATCTTTAAATACTCTACTTTCTTTAATTTCTTTCAAAATTTCCTCAGGCGATTTATCAGAAGAAAATGCTCCGAAAGATTTAAAAAACTCTTTTTCCTTTGATTTTGTATTTTTTTGTATAGACTTTGTAAGTTTTTCGAGTAACTCAAGCTTAGTAATGGCGCTTAGGCTATCAAAGATTCCAGAATAGGTTTCAACTATATGTTTTTCGGTATGTGTCATTACGGTAATGTCTTAATACAAAGCTAATAAAAAATATTTTTTACTTCTTTAAATATCTATTGCTACCAAATAAAATTAAAATGTCATTTCAAATGGTGTTGCTTCGCCAACTAATATATCAGTTCCTACAAAACCATCACGGCTCAACAAACGTTTATAACCGTATGATGAAAACTTTGTTAACGCTTGCCTTCTCAGTTCTTGGTTTTCATCTTTTTGCGCAAGATTCGCTTATCATCAAAAGAGAATATGCTAATAAACAATACGTCAATCTATATAAAGAAAATTCAGATTTTTCATATACTGCACCAGCCGGAGAGTTGGGTGCACCTTCAAAATATGTCATCAACGGCCGCCTGACCACTACTTATATGTTATTGGGAAGTTATAAATCTCCTGTGGCATTTGCCATCATTCCCGATTTTACGGTTCGGGTTCGGAACGAAGTTTCGGCTGGTGTTCGCACGCCAAGTTATCGATTAGGTTTTGCTGTGTATGCCCGGTTAAATCCAGATCCGGATCATTATCAATACGGAGAACTGGCATTTACACATCATTCTAACGGGCAGGATCAAAGCGCCGTTAATCAGGATGGAACGGTGAATACGTTAACGGGTAACTTCAATGCGAACTATTTAACGGCCTCCTATCGGTTTGGTCACTTATCGCCTATGGCTGCAGATGAAAGCTATTATTCGTTCAATCACCGGGTAGGCGTGCAATGGCATAAGTTTTTCAGATATGAGCCGGCATTGGATTTGGGCTTTGGTTTTACCAGAGTACTTTATAATTTCTCCTGGCGGAAATATGATCAGATGGAAAGAAATGCAACAAATAAATCGAAAGTTAAAACCGAGAAAGAAACCTGGCGTTTAAATACTGAAGTTTCTTATGCGGTGAATAAAATCCCGGCGAAGAATCTTATAAATGTTGGGAAGCGGTTGAATGCAGAGATAAACTTTAATTATAGCTTCCCATTTATGAATAATGTGTTTTTAATGGCCGCAGTTGGCTATTATGGAGAGGATAATTATAATATCTATTTTCAGGATCATTATGGTTATATGCGTTTTGGTTTTTCTTCCGGTTTCCTTAGAAATCGGCGCCGACATTATGACAATTAATCCTTAATACAGATTGGATTACACTTTCTTTTTGATAAAATTTTTAGCAATTTTGCAGATTGGAATTCAGCCTTGTTTTTTGCCAAAATTCCATCCAATTTTCAATAATATATGAGCAACAAATCTATCGACCTTGGCGAGCAGAAAGAAGTAGAAGTTTACGGAGCGAGGGTACATAATTTAAAAAACATTGATGTGAGTTTCCCCCGAAACCAACTGGTAGTGATTACTGGTTTAAGTGGTAGCGGGAAATCTTCCCTGGCTTTCGATACCATTTATGCGGAAGGGCAGCGACGCTACATGGAAACTTTTAGTGCTTACAGCCGCCAGTTTATGGGGGGCATGGAACGCCCGGATGTGGATAAGGTTTCGGGTTTAAGTCCGGTAATTGCCATTGAACAAAAAACAACTAGCAAAAATCCCCGCTCTACGGTAGGTACCATCACGGAGATTTACGATTTTATGCGTTTGCTTTACGCCCGTGTGGCTGATGCCTTTTCGTACAATACCGGAGAGAAAATGGAGCGGATGAGCGAAGATCAGATTTTACAAAATATCTTCAATAAATTTGATGGCATGGCGGTAAATATTCTGGCGCCGGTTGTTAAAGGAAGAAAAGGGCATTATCGCGAGTTGTTTGAGCAAATCCGTAAGCAAGGTTATGTAAAGGTTCGTGTGGATGGCGAGATTAAAGACATCACCGCCAAAATGCAGGTTGATCGCTATAAAATCCACGATATTGAGGTAGTCATTGATCGCCTGATTGTGGATGATAAAGATCGGAAACGCCTTTTGGATTCTGTTCAAACAGCCATGAAAATGGGTAAGGGCGTAATTAAAATCAGCGATAAGGATAACCATGTTGCGCATTTCAGTAAGTTTTTAATGTGCCCAACTACCGGTATTTCTTATGATGAACCACAACCCAATAGCTTTTCGTTTAATTCGCCTTATGGCGCATGCGAACGTTGCGATGGTTTAGGTTATATTTTCGTAGTCGATAAAGAATCCGTTATTCCGAATCCTAAGCTGAGTATTTTAAATGGTGGCTTAGCACCATTGGGTGAGTATCGGGATATCTGGATGTTCCAGGTGTTAAAGTCAATGGCAAAAAAATATGCTTTCTCCCTTTCTACACCAATAGAGAAGTTAAGTGATGAGGTAATTAACATCATTTTAAACGGTTCTCCTGATCTGATTAAGGTGGAGGTAGAATATAATAAATGGAACGTTCAGAACTATAATATCACTTTTGATGGAATCATCAAGATGTTGGAAGAGCAGAATGAAAAAAGAAGCGAATCTGCAACTGATGATATGGATGCTTTCCGTAAGTTAAAAACTTGTCCGGAGTGCCATGGTGCCCGTTTGAAAAAAGAAAGCCTCCATTTTAAAGTGGATGGAAAAAATATTTACGAGCTTTCATCAATGGACATCAACAACTTGTTTAAGTGGTTCGAACATGTTGATGAACGTCTTTCAGATCGACAGAACATTATTGCAAAAGAGATTCTAAAGGAAATTAAAGCGAGAATCGGTTTCTTAACTGATGTAGGCTTAACGTATTTAACACTGGATAGAACGGCAAGAACACTTTCCGGTGGTGAGGCGCAAAGGATTCGTCTGGCCACTCAAATTGGTTCTCAGCTGATGAACGTGATGTACATTCTGGATGAGCCTAGTATTGGTTTGCACCAACGTGATAACGAACGATTAATTAATGCTTTGAAAAATCTGCGAGATTTAGGCAATACCGTTTTGGTAGTGGAGCACGATAAAGACATGATTTTAGAAGCCGATTGGGTAATAGATGTTGGTCCCGGAGCAGGAATTCATGGCGGAACGGTGGTTGCTGAAGGAACCGCAGCACAGATCTTAAAATCGAAAACCTTAACTGCTGCCTATTTAAACGGAGATAAAAAGATTGAAACACCAAAGGTGCGTAGACCTGGAAACGGACATAAACTTTCGATCATTAAAGCTACCGGCCATAACTTGAAGGAAGTTTCCGTAGATTTTCCTTTGGGAAAATTCATCGCTGTTACTGGCGTTTCAGGATCTGGAAAATCGAGTTTAATTACAGAGACTTTGTATCCTATCTTAAATCATCATTTTTTCAGGGCGAAAAAGACGCCGCTTCCATATGAAAGGATAAGTGGTTTAAAAGAAATTGATAAGGTTATTGAAATTGATCAGGCACCAATTGGAAGGACACCACGTTCCAATCCATCAACCTATACCGGTGTTTTTTCAGACATTAGAAACTTATTTGTACAGTTGCCTGAGGCGAAGATTCGAGGATACAAACCAGGCCGCTTCTCTTTTAATGTTAAAGGAGGAAGGTGTGAAACGTGTCAGGGAGCAGGTTTGAAGGTAATTGAAATGAATTTCTTGCCAGATGTTCAGGTACCTTGCGAAGAATGTGGCGGTAAAAGATATAATCGTGAAACACTGGAAGTTCGCTTCCGGGGTAAATCAATTAGTGATGTATTGGATATGAGTATCGAAGATGCCTGCGTTTTCTTTGAGAATATTCCAATCATTTACCGGAAAATTAAAACGTTGAAAGACGTTGGTTTAGGTTATATCACGTTAGGCCAGTCGTCTGTTACTTTATCAGGCGGAGAGGCACAGCGTGTAAAGCTGGCTACCGAGCTTTCGAAAAAAGATACCGGAAAAACTTTCTATATTTTAGACGAACCAACTACCGGACTTCATTTTGAAGATATCAACGTGCTTTTAGGTGTGTTACAAGAATTGGTGGAAAAAGGAAATACGATACTGGTGATCGAACACAATTTAGATGTGGTAAAAGTGGCCGACTGGGTAATTGATTTAGGTGAAGAAGGTGGAGCCGGCGGCGGAAGAATCCTTTTTGAAGGAACACCAGAAGGTTTAATTCAGAATCCGATTAGCTTAACCGGGAAATTCTTAAAAAAGGAAATGGCTTTTGAGTCTGAAGTCGATAGTCAGGAGTCTGAAGTCAAAAAAGCTAAAACCATAAAACCTAAAATTTCAAAAACAACAAAGAAATAGTTGAACTATATTCTTGATACCTGGTACTTACTACTTGACACTAATACTTACTACTAAAAATGATTTTTACTGATACCCATACTCATTTATATTACGAGCAAGATGCTGAAAAGCAGGAGCAGTTAGTGGAACGTTGTTTTGAAAATGACGTTACCCGTTTGTTCCTGCCCAATGTTGATGTAAAATCAATTGCCATGATTGATGATCTGGTCAAAAAGTATCCGGAAAATTGTTTCGCGATGGCAGGCTTGCATCCATGCGATGTAAAGGAAGATTATCTTGCTGTATTAGATGAGATTTATAAAAGTATATCAGGAAGACAGATCTATGCCATTGGGGAGATCGGAATTGATTTATATTGGGATAAAACCACATTAGCATTTCAGCAAGATGCCTTCCGTAAGCAAATTGGCTGGGCAAAAGATCTGGGTTTGCCAATAGTAATTCATTGTCGCGAGGCTTTTGATGAAGTGTTTGAAGTATTAGAAAGTGAAAGAGATGAAAAGCTACGTGGGATTTTCCATTGCTTTACCGGAAACGTCGAGCAGGCTAAACAGGCTATTGATCTTAATTTTTATTTAGGGATTGGTGGTGTGGTTACCTATAAGAAAGCAGGCTTGGATGTAGTTTTGAGTGAAATACCTTTGCAAAACCTGGTTCTGGAAACAGATTCACCCTACCTGGCACCAGTACCCTTTCGTGGAAAACCAAATGAAAGCAGTTATTTAATTTATATTGCTCAAAAGTTGTCAGAAATTTACGGTGTTTCAGTAGAAGAAGTTGCAAATGTGACCACGGAGAATTCTAAAATAGTATTTGGCGTTTAAGACTTCATTGATTGCTTTTTCGAGTGTCAACAGCGAAGCGGCGATAGGGGAATCCGAATATGGCCTTAAACGTTATTTCTACATTTATTATCAAAATGGTAATTAACTAAATCCAAATAGCCGTTTTACCTGATTTTTATCATTTATTAGCCCCGTAAAATGAAATTCTTTTAGTTTCTTTGTGAGGAGCAACCAAACCAACCAAATGACTAAAATTCTAATAATTTATACCGGTGGAACCATCGGTATGGTGAATGATCCTAGTAATGGAATGTTAATTCCTTTCAATTTTGAGCAGATTAAAGAAAATGTGCCTGAACTTAGCCGGTTGGATTATCAACTGGATGTTCATTCCTTCAATCCGGTTTTGGATTCTTCAAACATGGACCCGGAGATTTGGAGAACATTGGCAGAGTTGATCTACAATCAATATGATCTTTATGATGGTTTTGTCATTCTTCATGGATCCGATACTATGGCATTTACGGCTTCTGCATTAAGCTTTATGCTCGAAAATCTAGGTAAAGCTGTCGTACTAACAGGTTCTCAGCTACCCATTGGCGAAATCAGAACGGATGCCAAAGAGAATTTAATTACCGCATTGGAAATAGCCGCGACTAAAGAAAATGGTAAATCCCTTTTTCCGGAAGTTTGTATCTATTTTGATTCGCAGTTATTTCGTGGGAACAGATCCATAAAATATAATAGCGAAAAATTTGAGGCTTTCCGCTCGCCAAATTATCCCGTGCTGGCTGAAGCGGGTGTACACATGCAGTTTAATACAAACTATGTGATGAAAGCACCAAAAGATAAATTGACCTTACATACCAGGTTCAACTCCAATATAGGTGTGCTTAAGTTGTATCCAGGCATTACGCCACAAGCGGTAACCGCCATAACAGATTCAAAGGTTGATGCCATTATTCTGGAAGCATTTGGCTCTGGTAATACAACAACGGCTCAATGGTTTCTGGATGCGCTTCGCCAGGCTATTCTAAGCGGTAAAATTATTATCGATATCTCTCAATGTAAAAAAGGATCTGTTCATTTAGGGAGGTATGAAACCAGTAGAGAATTGCTGAAAATGGGAATTATCAGTGGCTACGATTTAACCTTCGAATCTGCAGTTACTAAATTGATGTTCGTTCTTGGGCTTAGTTTACCACTCGAAGAAAGTCGCAAGCTAATGGACGAATCTTTACGTGGAGAATTAACGAAAGACTAATATCCAAATCCTATAGGCTTTTAAACTTGTGAAGTTTATTCGTACAAAGCCAGCCAGCTTCGTGTAAGTAAGTAAAACTTCTGCAATTATGACTGTTATCATTTCGGTTATAATTTTTTAGCGCTATTTTTGATGCAGGATACTTGATTATTGGGTTTTCTCAATACCTGATATTCACTACTTGATACTGCAGTAAATGAAAATAGAACAAATATATACCGGTTGTTTAGCAGAGGCCGCTTATTACATTGAAAGTAATGGCGAAGCTGCGATTATAGATCCTTTGAGAGAAGTAGCGACCTATTTAAAACAAGCAGAAAAAGCTGGCGCAACCATTAAATATATTTTTGAAACTCATTTTCATGCAGATTTTGTTTCAGGTCATGTAGATTTAGCTGAAAAATCTGGTGCCAAAATTATTTATGGACCAACAGCGAAAACTGCATTTGAATCTCATATTGCATCAGATGGCGAACAGTTTAAAATCGGCGCACTAACCATCACAGCCTTACATACACCTGGCCATACTTTAGAATCTACCACTTACTTATTAACCGATGAGAACGGAAAAGATCACTGTATTTTTAGTGGTGATACGCTTTTTATTGGTGATGTCGGTCGGCCGGATTTAGCACAGAAAGGTAATTTAACCATGGAAGATTTAGCAGGAATGCTTTACGATTCATTAAATGAAAAGATCAAACCATTGGCTGATGATGTAATTGTTTATCCGGCTCACGGTGCAGGTTCAGCATGTGGCAAAAGCATGAGTAAAGAAACTTTCGATTCTTTAGGGCATCAAAAGCAGGTTAATTATGCACTAAAAGCCGAAACAAAAGAGCAATTTATAAAAGAAGTTACAGAGGGCATTATGCCTCCACCACAATATTTTGCTAAAAATGCTGCCATAAATAAAGGTGGGGTAGAAAGTATTGACGATGTATATGAGAAAGGCTTAAATGCCTTGACGCCGCAGGCTTTTGAAGATACGGCTAACCATACCGGCGCGATCATGCTGGATACACGAGATCCACAGCTTTTCGCAAAAGGATTTATACCAAATTCTATCAACATTGGCTTAAACGGACAATTTGCGCCTTGGGTTGGTGCATTAATTACCGATCTTCAGCAACCGATTCTGCTAATCACAGATGAAGGCAAGGAAGAGGAAACCATTACCCGGTTAACCCGTGTAGGCTACGACAGTACTATCGGTTATTTGGAGGGTGGTTTCGAGCGATGGACAGCTGTCGGAAAAGAAATTGATACCATCGAATCTATATCTGCTGAAGCCTTTGAAGCGGTGGCTGCCGCGGGGGAAGTAACGACTCTTGATGTGCGTAAACCCGGCGAGTATGAATCAGAGCATTTAGATTTTACTTTAAGTCGCCCACTCGATTTTATTAACGATTGGATGGGAGAGATAGATCCTAAAGCGACATATTATGTGCATTGTGCAGGCGGTTACCGTTCGATGATTGCAGCTTCTATTTTAAAATCGCGTGGAGTAGAAAATGTAGTCGATATTGCAGGCGGTTACGGAGCGATCAAAAATACAGGTTTGAAAAGGACCGACTTTGCATGCCCAAGCAAGGCAATGAAAGTTTAGTATCAGAAAATAGAGAGAAAAAAATAGAGAATAGAGAATTAAGAATAGAAAAAAAGCATGAAGGAGTTGAACATATTTCATATGAATACAACTGATATAAGCATCCTTTCTATTCCCAAATCTCTATTTTCATGTGTTAATTTAACTTATAAATCCACTCTGTCCATTTCCTGTTTCCAAATCTCCAGTATCTAATTTAAATAACAAAAATTGACAAAATCCAACCATTACGATATTATAATCATCGGCGCAGGACCGATTGGTATGGCTTGCGCAATAGAGGCGAAGCAGGCAGGCCTGAGCTACCTCATTATCGAAAAAGGTGCTTTGGTAAACAGTTTGTTCAATTATCCTGTCTTCATGACTTTCTTTTCCACTTCACAGAAACTGGAAATTGGAGGCGCGCCTTTCGTCACCATTAATCCAAAACCCAATCGCAACGAGGCGGTTGAATACTATCGCAGGGTTGCGGAGAAGTTTGACTTGAAAATCAATTTATTTGAAAGGGTAAATCAGATTCAAAAAAACGAGGAAGAAATTTTTGAGGTTCAAACGGTTAAAGCGAATTACACAGCCAGCAATGTAATTGTTGCTACCGGGTTTTATGATGTTCCATTACTGATGAATATCCCTGGGGAAGATTTACCGAAAGTAACGCATTATTATAAAGACCCACACTTATATGCTTTTCAAAACGTAGTGGTTGTTGGGGCAAACAATTCTGGGGTGGATGCTGCATTGGAAACCTACCGTAAGGGAGCAAATGTAACCATGGTTGTCCGTAGCGGAGATCTCGGTCCGCATGTAAAATACTGGGTTCGTCCAGATATTCAAAACCGGATAAAAGAAGGAGAAGTAACTGCACTTTTCAATTCAGAGCTTGTTGAAATAAGAGCAGGTGAGGTAGATATTAAAACTCCCGAGGGTATCAAAACCATCCCCAACGATTTCGTGATTGCTATGACAGGTTATCAACCTGATTTTTCTATGTTGAGAAAATTCGGGATTGATTTGCCAGAAACACTTTGCCCGGTTTACAATGAAGAAACCATGGAAACCAATGTTAAAGGTTTATATCTGGCGGGTGTTGTTTGTGGTGGGTTGGATACGCACAAGCTTTTTATAGAAAATTCCCGTGTTCATGCGGAAATGATCGTAAAGAATATTGTGAATCCACCTTCGGAAGCTTGGTTGGATTCACTGGCTTCCGAAGTTTAGCAGAAACCTCTGTGGGCAAACTTTCAAATTCTTCCGTGCTTACAGCCTTTTGAGACTTTAGAAGTGAATTTTCAGAACACTTCCTACAAAACTATTAATGGCAATTTCTACACTCGGTAAATCTTTCGAGGTTAAATAGGAACCCATTACATGATTTCCGGCATTAGGAATAGCAACTTTTCGTTTTAAATCCTCAGGAGTTCCTAAATCACTAAACATTTTAAGCATTGCATCTACCCGCACTACCGGATCTTGTTCCAATTCATTCTTATAATAATAAAGCATTAAAACCGGCTGTTTAACTTTTTCGAAAACAGATTTATTCATGGTGCTTTCCACAAACTCCTGCAGTTCTACCAAAGATTCGATTCTATAATTGGTATACCAATACTTTTGGTATTCTGCTGTTCTACCATCAACTTTTCTTTCGTCGCTACCCAGAACACGGCGGGCGATTTGCAATCCCCAGGGATCATTCAACAGCCAGGCTTTTTTATCATTAATGGCAACATTCGGCGACATTAAAATCAGGCTATTGATTTTTGGATAAGTAGCGGCCAGTTTTAAGGCTGCGGTACCACCGGTGGAAGTGCCAATTAAGATTACTTTTTTGCCTAATTTCTGACCAATTGCATAAGCTTGCTTGCTGGTTTCCCAAAGCCTGTCGGCAGTAAAATATTGCATGGGTGCTACAGTATCAATCCCATGATCTGCTAACCTGGCAAGGTATAAATTGGCGTTTAATGCTTTTGCTAAATTGAGGTGAACGGGATTCCCTTCTGTTTTGGAGGCAGAAAAACCGTGTAGATAAACTATTGCATATTCTGTTTGTTGATGACTGGAATCTGCCCATACGATTTCGGCTTCATTTTCAGGCTTAAGTTTGTTGGCGCTTTCCATTGCAGTTACATAGCCATCCAGATCCTGAATTTCAGGAACAGCAGCAAGCGATGTATCATACATGGGTTTCTTTGGCTTCGGGCCAAGCAGATAGCCGGCGATTAGGAATGCCGAAAAACCGATTAATACTTTGTAGCGCTTTTTCATCGATCTAAATTATTGGTTTACAAGTGAACTTTTGAATGATTAAAGTAAATTTTTGAACATCTTGTTTACCATCTGAGGGGGAAATTACTGGCAGCAACTTTCATTTTAAACCTGATTGCGCTAAATAGCCCACAGCCTGAAGCATGAGGGCGAGGACTATAAGCAAAAGCAGGAGGGAAGTTGTTAAAGATTCCTGCCGTTGCTTTCCAACCCCTTATAATGCTTTATAATACATTACCTTTTTATGGGAAATTAGCTTAAGTTTGCAATCAAAATTTTTCGACTTAATGCCGGGAATCGAACAGATAAAAAAACCTATAGCAGCTGATATTAAAGCGTTTGAAAAAACGTTCAAGGAGTCTATGCATAGCGACGCGCCGTTGCTCGATAGGATTACCCACTATATAGTGAAGCAAAAAGGCAAACAAATGCGACCAATGTTCGTGTTTTTTGCGGCGAAGTTATGTGGTGGCATTACAGAATCAACCCATCGCGGGGCTGCTTTGGTGGAGTTGTTGCATACGGCTACGCTGGTGCACGACGATGTAGTGGATAACGCTTATGAGCGCCGCGGATTTTTCTCTATCAATGCCCTTTGGAAAAATAAGATTGCGGTATTGGTTGGCGATTTTTTACTCGCAAAAGGATTACTACTTTCGGTAAACAATAACGAACACAGATTGTTACAAATTGTATCTGAAGCAGTTAAACAGATGAGTGAGGGTGAACTGTTGCAGATTGAAAAGGTGCGGAAAATGGACATTTCTGAGGAACTTTATTTCGATGTAATCCGTCAGAAAACGGCTTCTTTAATTGCTTCGTGTTGCGCTGCGGGTGCGGCATCGGCTGGCGCTGATGACACGGTGATTGAAAAAATGCGCTTATTTGGCGAGAAAGTTGGAATTGCTTTTCAGATTAAGGATGATACTTTCGATTTTGGAACTGATGATGTAGGGAAACCCTTAGGGATAGATATTAAAGAGAAAAAGGTAACACTCCCGTTGATTTACGCTTTAAACAGCGCTGAAAAACCGGAGAGAAAACGAATCATCAATTTAGTGAAGAACCATCAGGATGATCCGGTAAAAATTCAACAAATTATAGATTTTGTAAATGGGCACAAAGGTGTTTATTATGCAAACGAGAAAATGTTACAATACCAGAATGAGGCTTTTGATATCCTGAATCAGTTTGATGCAGGAGAGGCCAGAACAGGTTTGGAACAACTCGTACTTTATACTACCGAACGTAAAAAATAATGAGTAACGAGCTGCTTTTTAGTATTGGTTTTCTACTATTTATTGTCATCATTCTGGCTTTAGATCTGGGGCTTTTTAGTCGTAAAGAACATGTGGTAAGTCTGAAACAGGCTGGAATCATGAGTTTGATCATGGTGGGTTTTGCAATTGGCTTTTACTTTGTGCTACTTACCGAAGGACATCAGCTCCATGGGATTACAGACTTTGCCCATCTTCAGGAAATCGTTACGAAACACCAGCACCATATCAAGCTGATTCCAAATGATTTTGAAGCCAGTCTGGGCATTTATAAAAAGAATTTAGGCTTAGAGTTTCTTACGGGATACGTAATTGAATATGCACTATCTGTTGATAATATCTTTGTGATCGTATTGATTTTTTCTGCATTTGCAGTAGAAGAAAAATACTATCACAGAGTGCTTTTCTGGGGGATTTTAGGCGCGATCATCATGCGTTTCATCTTTATTTTTGTTGGCGCGGCATTGATTACAAAATTTGCCTGGATTCTTTATATTTTTGGTGCCTTCCTTGTTTTTACAGGAGTAAAAATGTTTTTCAGCAAGGATGAAGATGATAAAATTGATCCGGAAAATCATCCTGTTGTGAAATGGGCGTCGAAGATCTTCTCTATACACCCCCGTTATGAAGGGAAAAATTTCTTTGTTAAGATTGATCATAAAACACTCGTAACGCCGCTTTTTTTGGTTTTGTTGATTGTTGAGTTTACAGATTTATTATTTGCCGTAGATTCTATTCCGGCTATTTTTGCAGTGACAAAAGATCCATATATCGTATTCTTTTCGAATATTTTTGCCATCATGGGTTTGCGTTCGATGTTCTTCTTACTGGTTAATATTATCCATAAATTCCATTACTTAAAAACCGGTTTGGCCGTGCTACTGGCTTTTATCGGCGTGAAAATGTTAGGTCATGTTTACCTTGAAAAGCTGGGATTTACTACGCAGCATTCGCTGATTATCATTGTTAGTATTTTGGTGATTAGTGTAGTGGCTTCGTTGGTTTTTCCGAAAAAGGTTTTGCATAAATAATATATTACCACCTTATGCACCTAAGGCGATTAACGGCCGATGCTTTTAGCTTACATTTTCTAAGGTGTCTTAGGTGGTGTAATTTTTTTCGAAGATCTTCCTCCTAGTCGTACTCAACCCAGTAAATTAATGTATAAGCCATCTTAAACACCTAAGGCATTGTCGGTTATTTTGCTTATATTTCTAAGGTGTCTTAGGTGGTGAAAGTTTTTAAAAACTATGATCTATAATAGTCTTCAATGCTAGCTAAGCAAAATCTACGTTACAGCATAAAAACTACCTTGTAAATTTGTAATTTCAGCGCACAAACCAATTAAATGAAATACATTTTTTCCACCGCACTTATTTGTAGTGCCCTATTTGCTAATGCTCAAGATCAATTTGGGAATGTCTTCAAGAACATCAATAACGATGTGCAACAAAATTCTAAAGCATATCAAACCCTTAAATATGAAACAGAAACCATCGGCCATCGGTTAACTGGTTCAGAAAATGGTGCAAAGGCCGAACAGTATGCATATGATTTATTAAAGTCTTATGGCTGCGAAGTTAAATTTCAGCCCTTTGAAGTGGAGAGCTGGGCAAGAAAAACTATACTTGTAGAAATAGGAGCCGATAAAAGTAATTTAGCAAAGATGAAGGCTGTGACATTGGCACATTCACCAGTTAATGCAGATCTTATTGGTGAGATCGTAGATGCAGGTAATGGTATGGAAGCCGACTATCAGGCAGATCCTGCTAAGTTTAAAGGGAAAATTGCGTTAATCTATCTAGGCGTTTTGCCAGGTTCACCTGCCGGAACAAAATCACTCCACCGTTCTGAGAAAACTGCGATTGCAACAAAATATGGTGCAACAGGCGTAATCATCATTAACACAGTTAAGAACGGCGTTCTGTTAACAGGTACTGCATCAGTAACCGGGAAGCTAATTCCAATTCCAGCAATATGTATTGGATTGGAAGATGGGATGGCATTGAAGGAGAAATTGAAAAGTCAAACGCAAATAGCACATATTGCCATGACAAATTTCTCTGGATTAATTAAAGCCAGAAATGTTGTGGCTACATTTAAAGGAGCGGAATTACAGAAAGATAAAATTGTAGTCGGCGGGCATTTAGATAGCTGGGATTTGGCAACCGGTGCTATTGACAACGGAATTGGCTCTTTCGCAATTATGGATATGGCCCGAACGTTTAAAAAGCTGAACTTGAAGACAAAGCGCACGGTAGAATTTGTGTTGTTTATGGGTGAGGAACAAGGTTTGCTGGGCTCAAAAGCTTACATTGAGCAGGCTAAAAAAGATAAAAGTCTGAATCAGGTGAAGTTCATGCTAAATTATGATATGACAAATGATCCTAAAGGTTTCTCCACTTCCCGCGGGGAAATGAAAGAGTTATTCACTGCCTGGGGAGCCGATATCGTAAAAATAGACACCGGGTTTAAAAACTTGTTTAATGCGGGTGCGGGTTTGCATAGCGACCATCAGCCATTTATGCTGGAGGGAATTCCTACAGGTGGTGGCTTCGGTGGGAAATTACCAAACAATTCCGGACCATTTTATCATTCTGATGGCGATTCATTCAATTTAGTTGATGAACAGGAATTAAAGAATACAGTTCGCTACAGTGCGATGCTTACTTATGCATTAGCTAATACACCAAAAATTCCTGTAAGTGTGCAAGGCGAAGAAGAATTGAAAACTTTCCTGGAATCACAAAACTTGAAAGAGCCTTTAAGCATTGCAGGCGAGTGGAGGTGGAAATAAAATTCTAAATATTTCAAGATAGATAACCGAAATTAATTTAAAGAGATCTATTGAAACTTAAATAAAATCCTGGTTGATTAGAACTGAACTATTTGACATTCAACAAACCGGGTTGCTCTTTTAAATATTTGGCTTTCACAAAGGGATGCCGTAACTTTGCATTACATTTAAAAACAAATAATTATGTCATCAGTAGAGACAACTTATATCCCTTACAAAGTTAAGGACATTTCACTGGCAGAATGGGGCCGTAAAGAAATCGAATTAGCCGAAGCAGAAATGCCAGGTTTGATGAGCTTACGCGAAGAATTCGGTCCTTCACAACCGTTAGCAGGTGCTCGCATTGCAGGCTGTCTGCACATGACGATCCAAACGGCTGTTTTAATTGAGACATTAGTGGCTTTAGGTGCGGAAGTTACCTGGTCATCATGCAATATTTTCTCTACACAAGACCATGCTGCTGCTGCAATCGCTGCTGCCGGTATTCAGGTTTATGCCTGGAAAGGTTTAAACGAAGAAGAATTCGACTGGTGTATTGAGCAAACTTTACACTTCGGTGCAGAGCAGAAACCATTAAACATGATTTTGGATGATGGCGGCGATTTAACCAATATGGTTTTTGATAAATATCCTGAGTTGATTGCTGGAATCAAAGGTTTATCAGAAGAAACTACTACTGGTGTTCACCGTTTATATGAAAGAATGAAAAACGGAACATTGCACTTACCTGCAATCAACGTGAATGATTCTGTAACCAAATCTAAATTTGATAACAAATACGGATGTCGTGAGTCATTAGTAGATGCGATTCGTCGTGCAACTGATGTAATGATGGCAGGTAAAGTAGCTGTTGTTTGTGGTTATGGTGATGTAGGTAAGGGTTCTGCAGAATCTTTAAGTTCACAAGGCGTACGTGTAATTGTAACTGAAATTGATCCGATTTGTGCTTTACAAGCTGCAATGGAAGGTTATGAAGTTAAAAAATTCGCTACTGCCGTTAAAGAAGCAGATATCATTGTAACTACAACCGGTAATCGTGACATCGTTCGTGGCGAGCATTTCTTAGTGATGAAAGATAAAGCGATCGTTTGTAACATTGGTCACTTTGATAACGAAATTGATGTTGCCTGGTTAAACGAAAAATATGGTTCAACTAAAGTTGAAATCAAACCACAGGTAGATAAATATACCATCGAAGGCAAAGATATCATCTTATTGGCTGAAGGCCGTTTAGTTAACTTAGGTTGTGCAACTGGTCACCCAAGTTTCGTAATGAGTAATTCATTCACTAACCAAACTTTAGCTCAATTAGAGCTTTGGACAAACACAGATAAATACGAAAACAAAGTTTACGTTTTACCTAAGTATTTAGATGAGAAAGTTGCGCGTTTACACTTAGCTAAAATTGGTGTAGAATTAGATGTTTTAGATCAACACCAGGCTGATTACATAGGCGTACCAGTTGAAGGTCCGTTTAAATCAGATGAATATCGTTACTAAAAACTAGTCATGAGTCTGTAGTTCGGAGTCATTTGTCTAAATATCAAAAAGGGATGTGCAAATTGCATATCCCTTTTTTTGTAGATAGTATTAATTATAGGTCGTTAATATATCCGATATGTTGATATCTATCCGTTGAAGGATGTTAAATTCTATCGGAATTCTGTCCGGATTGTTTATTTGTGAATCTTTTTCCTGAAAAAACAAAAATGTTGTCACATTTCAATTCTTCCTGCGTCTTATAGTTGAAATGAGCCGAACCCCTCATCATAAATAAACTAAAACATTACTTCATTTTATGAAAAACTATTTACTTATCATACTTTGCTTATTATCTACGAAAGTCTTCGCACAAGATGGAGCAGCTCTCATTGGCAAAGTCGTTGATGATAAAACAAATATGCCATTGGAATATGTGGGCATCATTTTAACTCATAAATCAGATTCCGCTAAAAAAATTGGTGTGGTAACTAATAAAGCAGGGGAGTTCTCATTTAGTAACATAGTTGATGGAAATTATCTGATTAGGATATCAGCCATGGGCTATCTCGTCGTTTCAAAATCAGTTACGGTTATTGGTAAAGGAGTGGATTTAGGAACAATAAAATTGAAGGAAGATGCTATCGCCCTGAAAGATGTATCGGTTGCTGGTAAGTATGCAACAACAACGATCAAAAAAGATACCGTTGAATTTAATGCTGATGCTTATAAAACCCAACCCAATGCTGCTGTTGAAGACTTATTAAAAAAGCTGCCTGGTGTAACCATCGATAAAGATGGGAGTATTCTGGTGCAAGGCCAGAAAGTAACGCGGCTTACCGTAGATGGAAAAGATTTTTTCGGTACCGATCCGAAAACAGCCACCAAAAACTTACCTGCCGATGTAATTGCAAAAGTGCAGTTAATAGATAGTAAAACCCTTGAAGCGAAGGCTACCGGAATCGACGATGGTCAGCGGGAAAAGGTACTTAACCTAACCATTAAAGAAGATAAGAAGAATGGCTGGTTCGGGAATGCAAATTTATTTGGTGGCACAACAGCACGATATAATAGTTATCTAAGCGCAAATCACTTTACTAAAAAAATGCAGTTCGCAATTTTAGGTATGAGCAATAATGTAAGCAACGCAAGTTTCCAATATGAAGATTTAAGCAGTTTTACCGGTGGTAATTTAGGCAATATTTTTGCCCCTCCGGGTGGTGGAGGCTTTTCAATCAACGTAAATAATGGACGAACCACTATCGGCGGCTCAGGAGTTTTTGATAACAGTGCTATGGGAGAGGTGACTACCCATAGCGGGGGTGTAAATTTCAGCAATAGTTGGGGCGCGAAGGATAAATTAACATTAAGCAGTAGTTATTTTACCTACTTCAGTAAGGGTTTAGGAACGCGGTTTTCTAATGTACAAGACATTAATGAGGATGATGTGTTGAGAACAAACGAAATCTCGAATCGCAACTCTGATAATCAGGCACATCGTTTTAACTTCAAGGTGGAATATCATCCGGATTCATTAACAGACCTTCTTTTTCGATCTAATGCAATTTTAAATTACACCACCAATATCAATAGCCGTGATTTTAATACCACGATGGATCTGGCGGGAAAAACAAATGATGGTAAGCAATTTCTTGATCAGCGAAATTCTACACCTGCCTTTTTTGGCGAACTTTCGGCTACCCGCAGGTCAAAAAAGGGTTCTGTCATTATTGGTTTAAACGGAAATCAAAACACCTTTAATTCTAATTGGCTAAATCAATCCATCATTAATAATTACCGTGCAGGCGGTATAGATATTACTGATTTAAATCAACAGGCAGCCCAGGAAAACAGATCCAGAAGTACTTCTGTTTCCATTAATTATATCAGGCCAATTATTGATAAAAAATTAAATGGTAATATCGCTTATATCCGTAATGATGGCAAAGTAAATGCACAACAATCAACCTTAAGTTATAATCCTTTAAATAATACATATGATACCGTTGTGCCTGATCTCAGTAATCTGCTCGACAACAGAACATGGACACAAACTGCCCGGATAGGGTTAATCTACAACCGTACACAGTGGACTTACAATTTAGGTTTTGGCTTTCAGGAGACTGGATTAGACGCATCGGCCTTTAATAGTTCTGGTGCGAACATCAATAATATTGAAAGAAAATATTACAACATCCTGCCGAGATTAAGTTTGAATTTCAGAAGTGCAACCAATCAAACCCTTCAGGTAAATTACAATGCGAACGTGAATTTGCCCTCGGTGAATGATCTTCAACCAGTGCAAAATAATACCAATCCATTGTATCATCGTGAAGGAAATCCAGATCTGGACGCCAGAAAAAGCCATCGCTTATCTGTGAATTTCAATACATTCAGTCCTGACAATAACAAATACTGGAACGGTTACTTCTTAATCAACTACAGCTTAGATGATGTGGGTAACAGTATTGTTTATAGAGACGGGATTCAATTTGTGCAACCAGTTAATGTAGATGGAAACTATTATATTAATACCGGTACAAACTTTGGACAGCCTACAAAAATCAAGGGCTTGAGAACGGGTTATGGCATTAATTTATTCGTATCGCACGGTACGTCTTTTATCAACAATGAAAAAAATGTTACTAACCGTTACAATTTCGGGCCTAATGCAAATTTAAGTTACGATATCGATGATAAAATAAACGCTGGCATTTACATTGGTGTACAATATAGCAGGGTAAATAATTCGCAGCCGGGGGCTATTGATAATAAGTATTTTAATTTCTCTAACAGTGCAAGTCTTAGCTATGAATTTATCAAGAATACCCGTATAAGTGGCGAGTTGCAGCATAATGGCACCGCCGGCAGGGCCGATGGATTTAATAATAATGTGTTTTTATTGAACGCAGGTTTTGAGCAATATTTTATGGATAGAAGAATAACCCTCGCGTTGAAAGGATTTGATATTTTGAATCAGAATACAAATATAGACCGTACCATTAATGGAAGCAGGATAGAGGATATCCGTTTCAATACCATTACACGATATTTTTACTTGTCGTTAAATTATAAAATCAGTAAGGCCGGATCATCAAAAGAAAGAAGTAATCCCCGCAGTACAGTGAATTAACGCTAAAGAGAATGATGTAAATGAGCATTAGTAACTTTCAAAAAAATACAAATTAGAAATAACCCGGGTTTCTTTTTTAATATGACGAACATGTATGGTCATGAAACATGCAAACGATAGACGAATAACGGTAAACGAATTATAACACATCAACTAACTGCTGCCAACTGAAAACTTTTTCACTTAACCCCTTGATTCTTAAAAAGAATTGTTCTACTTTTGCAGTCCGTTTTATAGGCTATCTGCGAAGATGCCGGGGGAGCGGTAATTTTTTAATAAAAACATAAAAAAGCACAATGCCAACCATTCAACAATTAGTTAGAAAAGGTAGAGTAGCACTGGAGTTCAAGAGTAAGTCTCCAGCGTTGGACAGCTGTCCACAGCGAAGAGGTGTATGTAC
>Ga0157370_10002292_pt1 | contig 23190 bp, 32 predicted proteins | sample C35metaG_FD_113463 | JGI IMG/M metagenome (GOLD analysis project Ga0157370, IMG submission 113463) | Corn rhizosphere microbial communities from Kellogg Biological Station, Michigan, USA - C3-5 metaG | ecosystem: Host-associated > Plants > Roots > Rhizosphere > Soil | place: USA: Michigan...
GGTAGCCCTTTATGCCGCTTGGAATCAGCACTGCATTCGATCAGAACTACGCCTGTAACACCTGCGATTTGACCGACATGGACAGAGATGAGCATTTGGATCGACGAACCTGGAGGTGCAAAACCTGTAACAAGCCAGTACAGATCTATCTAGAAAACGAAAATGGGGACTCTTACCTGGTTGAGCGGCTACAGGCCTGCGAATTGAAGGTGGGTCAATTCATTACTCTGGAGTACGACATATCTCAAGGTGCTTTCGAAGTGCTTGCATCTGAGCCAGCCATGGGCAAAGGCAACAAATGGTATGTGGCGTTCAGGAGACTGCGGGGTCAGCAGGTTGAACGTGACACGCACTACAACCGCATTATTTGATCGCTGGGCGCTAGCTGGTAATTGGGTCGTGACGTCAGCCTAGGGGGAATCAACCACAAGGAGATTTCTCATGAACAACCACACCCTTTGCCTGAACTGTGGCCTGCCCTTCGAACCTGTTGAATGGAGCGAGGACCTCTCCGGTATCGGTGATGACTCCACCAACTGGGTGACCTTTGTAGACGATGAGGTGTGCCAGTGCGCCGCCGAGGATGACGATGACTGACCTGATGAATATGCCTACCGGCGACCTGCAGGTCGCCGGCGAACGGCGCCTCACCGCTGCCCAGTGTCAGCTTTCTACGGAGCAGGATCCGATGGAAGTGTTCGAGCCGATCCGCGATTTTTTCCAGCCTCGCCAGGCCAAATGGCTCGATGCGCAAGCGACCCCGGTCCAACTGTTAACCGAATACCGGCCTTCTCAGCGCGATACCTTCGTGTTTCCCGGGCAGAACGGCGCCGCCACGATCCAGCGCGATGGCCTGCGCGTGGGGTACGTCGATTTCAGTATCAACCCGCTACGCGATCGGCTGTACATCGACATGATCAAGATCGAGTCGGAACATCAGCGCCGTGGGATCGGTCTCGCGGTGCTCTGGCGGCTCTGGCAAGAACACCAGCTGCCAATCGTGCCGATTCAGCAATACGAGATGTCCGGGCCATTCTGGTCGGCGGCGCGCAGGCGCTTCGCCGCGGCCGGCGCACGGCTCGAAGCGCAGCTATACATCTGCCAACTGGAGGACGCGAAACAGCGTTGGCAGCACCTGGTACCGGAATCGGAGGTTGACCGGTCGATCCGTAAATACTGGGAATGGGTTGCGGCCGAGCACGCGGCAGGTCGTCCTGCAGGGCCGGGTATCCCATGAAAGATCTCATGCAACCAGGCGCTACCGACGTTCTACAAACCGTGGGCGAACGCCGTTTAACCGCGGAAGAATTCCAGCATCTGGCCACGGTACCGGCGGCGGTCGAGTGGTTCGCCAATATCGACAACCCGCGCACTCGCCGCGCCTATCAGAACGACCTGGAAGACTTTTGCGCTTTTGTCGGTCTCAGCGGAACGGAGGAGTTTCGTGCCGTCACCCGTGCCCATGTATTGGCCTGGCGCGCCGCTCTGGAACAGCGCGGGCTGGCCGGCGCCACCATCCGTCGCAAGCTCGCCGCGCTGGCCAGCCTGTTCGACCACCTGCTGGAAAACAACGCGGTGGCCGGCGGCAACCCGGTGCATGGGGTCAAGCGGCCGAGAATCGACAGCAACGAAGGCAAGACCCCGGCCCTCGGCGATCATCAGGCCAAGGCGCTGCTCGAGGCGCCCGATCCGGGCACCCTGAAAGGTCAACGGGATCGGGCGATTCTCGCCGTGCTGCTGTACCACGGCTTGCGCCGCGAGGAGGCCGCGCAGCTGATGGTCGCTGATATCCAGGAGCGCCACGGCATCAAGCACCTGAGGGTGCATGGCAAGGGCGGCAAGCTGCGTTTTCTGCCGTTGCACCCAGTCGCTTCCGAGCGGGTCTACGTTTACCTGGAGGCATCGGGGCATCACCAAGTAGACCCGAAGGCGCCGTTGTTTTTGCCGCTGCGGGGCCGGTCGACCGGCGCCGGCATCAGCGCCAACGGCCTCTATGCCCTGGTGGGCCAGTACGCCGAGGCTGCCGGCATCGAGGTCGCCGGATTGGGCGTGCACGGCTTGCGGGCGACGGCGGCGACTAACGCCTTGGAGCATGAAGCCGACATCGCCAAGGTGCAGGACTGGCTGGGGCACGCGAATATCAGCACGACCCGACTCTATGATCGCCGCGAGCAACGTCCTGAAGACTCTCCAACGTACAAGGTCCGCTATTGAGCAGGCCGCGGTAGCCGGTCTCGAAGCTCGGCTATATTTTGGTTCGAAATCTAAAAATAACTCGTCCTATTCTGAGTTTTCGCGCCCCTCTTCCCACACCCTACACCCTCGAGCACGGTGAGCACATACAGCACGCCGAGCACGATCAGCACACCGAGCACCGAAAACCAAAAATAAAATTCGAGATTTCAAGCATTTACAAGATTTTAACGTGCGATATCACGCAATTCGATTAGCTGAGCTACGCTTAAATCATGCATCTGAATGGGCTATATCGTCGATTCAGGTACTTATAAGTGCAGGATATGAGCATCAAATGACGGTTTGCCAGTGTCAGCAAATGCCGGGAAACTGGGCTCAACAGAAATCGGATCAGGGCTTAGAAATGGCCAACGCAAAACAATCAGCAAAGCGCCGTTTGACGATGGCAGAACGCGCTCAGCAACTGATGCTGGTGCACTTCCCCGACATCGCAGACGCTTGGAAATGGACGCGTAAAACCCACGATGGTTTTAGCACAATTCCTCGAACCCTCCCCATTGCCATGCAAGCAATCGATGCCCAATCGAAGGGACAGCCTGCCGGGCATGTGCTGTTTTGTCTATGGGCCCGATCTCCAGATCATCCGGTCATCACCATCGAAAACCCCAGCACCTTTGCAGCTGAGGCGGGGTTCCTCGGGGAGCGAGCCGTGGACACCTGGCGCCGGCGAATGAAGAAGCTGCGTGAACTCCAGTTCATTCTCACCAAGCCAGGGGCATCTGGTGAATTCCACTACGTGATGCTCACAAACCCCAATGCTGCGGTTGAATGGATGCGCAACCACGGCAAAGTTCAGGATGGCCTCTACAGCCGCTTCATCGAGCGCCTACCTGAGGTCGGCGCTTATGGAGATTTTGAGGCAATCCGTAACTATTGGGCGTTGCAAGCAGCGATCAAGGCTGAGGCGGAAAAGAATGCAGCGACCGCATCACCTTTACCGCCTCCGGTTCCACTTGCTCCACCAACCAAGCCCAAACGGATCAAGAGGACGAAAGCAAATGCATAGGAGAAGAGTCAGGGGCATCGAGTGCCATTCCACCCACCTCGGTGCCTTCAAAATTAAAGCCCTGGATCGACTGAGGATCGAATTTTGATTGATCAGGGCTGTGGTGGTGCAACTTCATACTGACAATAGGTACAACGAAGAGGTCTGGTATGCAGATATTGAAGAGAAGAGCTTGGGGCATCGAGTGCCATTCCACCCACCTCGGTGCCCTCAAAATGAAAGCCCTGGACCAGCTGAGGGTCGAGTCTTAACTGGTCAGGGCTGTGGTGGTGCCGTGTACATCGAGGTTCGCGTCTCGATTTGAAAGTCTAACAACGAACCAGGTTGCTATGAAAGGACCTGGTTTTCTGCTCGTGTCTAGAGCATTTACCTATTCTCGTCGTCAAGGTCCCGGTTTGGCTGCGTGCCGCATCAGCACGCCCGGGCGCCTCGATCGCTGCAGCTACGGGCAGAGGGTTCACCGACTTCAAGAGTAGCTATTGAAGTAGCGCCGCTACCTTGCCAAAAAACCAAAAAGGATAAGCAATGCAAGCACTAGATGAACTGCGACTTAGGTCACCGGTAACGGCATACGAGATGGTTCCCATAGAGGGCACACTGCCTACTTATGTACTGATTGAGGGGAGGATCAATTCGCTGGCTGAGACCGAACTGAAAAAGGATCAAGGTTTCCTTGAAAAGCTCGGCCGACAATTAGGCCTCGTTAAGTCGCAGCCTAGTTGGGAAGGTTGGAAAGGTTGGGGAGCGGGACGTCAATTGAAATGCGCCGCTTTGCAACACGCCGGATGGACTTATGATGAAAGTCATCGCCCTTTCGAGCAGGCAGCACGCGCATATGAAAGAGTACGGCAAGCGTTGCTCTCGCCGGAGTGTCGATCCGCGGAGGATTTATTGAGGCTGCTCCAATAGGCTTGAACGCAGTGCAAGACCAGCCCTAGCCGCTCATCAGGCGAAAGCCAGTTCGACACAGCTGGTCCTTCTTCTATACCAATACGGATACCGTCAGCCGAGTGCTGACGTTGAAGAGCCTGATCGATATATGGGACCTACGCGCAGGTGGCAGGCGCGGTGGTGGCCGAATCCATGCAAGAGGTTATGAAGGTTTGTCAACGACTGGTCGTTTTCCGATAGTCATAGCCTATTAGGATGACTCGTATATCACCGACATTCCAATTAATGTTTGACGTCCTATTTGTCCCTGTATAGGCTTTGTTTTACTGGGTAAAACCGGATAAGACATATGAGCTATACCGAAAATCTGAAAATCATTAGTTTCAAGCTGCCAGCAGACAAAAAACTGGCACTTGAAACCCTGCTGCGTAAGCGCGGCACGAATACCTCAGTTTTTCTGCGGCAGGCGGTGATTGAGTTTTTGGAGCGCGAAGATGAAGGTAAGGAGCAGTTGAAGCTGCCCCTTGGAGAAAAAATGAGATCGTAGAAACCAGAAAGCCCCGCTTGCAGGCGGGGCTTTCTGGAAAATTAGTGAAGGGCCTTATCTTGGCAGAGCAGAGCCCTTCAACCACTTGGTGAGCAGATTATGGCTTTCACTGCGGCTTCTTGCAAGTTGCAAAAAGCTCTCGATCATATGCTCACCGCCGGATGGCGGGGAAAATGGAATCAACCTCAGAAGCGTATGGCGCACACGTCCAGCGGGACGACAGCCATCGTGACAAGCCCGTAGTAGGGGCATATTCGCCATCAAGGCGATTCTTTGAAGACGGCACGGCCTTAAACCGCGTTGTCGTTGAAGCTCCCTATCTCGCACGTTGCAGCGATAACAAGACCGCTACGCTTGTTCGTCCACGTGAATACGCGCTCCGCTATCCCTACATGCAGATCAATCGCCCTGGGATGGTGTCATGGCTGATATTCGACCTTGATCACACGAACTCGCTTGCGTGGGACGATGCGGGGCTTCCCCCGCCGAATCTGATCGTTCGCAATCGGAACAACGGCCACTCGCACCTCTACTACGCGATTCCTTCGGTCTGCACGACTGAGAACGCTAGAGACAAGCCGATCCAGTACATGAAGGCCGTCTACGCTGCCTTTGCGATCCGCCTCGACGCTGACACCGAGTACAACAGCGGCCCTGTCGCCAAGACTCCAGGGCATCCATGGTGGTCGACCACAGAGCTACACAACCACGTCTACGAGCTGGGCGAACTGGCCGATTGCGTGGAGCTGGAAGTTACCCCGTGGAGCAAAGGCCCCCAGTTCGACGAACTCCCACACTCCCGGCACTGCATTCTGTTTGAGCAGATGCGTTATTACGCTTACAGCATCGTCAATCGCGAGCGCGAGAACGGCACGTTCGCTTCTTTCATGCGGCGCCTGGAAGCATTCGCGCACAATCACAACAAGTTTGCGCGGAACGGCTTCACGCACGACCTCATGCAATCGTCGCTCAGGGCGACGGTCAGATCCGTGGCCCGGTGGTCGTGGACGAAGTATTACGGCAGCACCAATTGCTGCCGTGGAGCTATGGAACTCGACAAGTCGTTGCCCCTGGCCGAGCGTCAGAGCCTTGCAGCCAGGCGCACACACGAGCTACGTCATAAAGCCACCGAATCGAAGATCCGCGCTGCGTGCAGAGGCCTCCAGCAGCGAGGCGAAAAGCTGACACAGGCAGCGATAGCCACGCTTGCGCGTGTCTCTCGGCAGACGGTGGCCAACTATGGCCACGTCCTGAAAGAAGTCTCCCGGCCACAGACTATTGCCGTCCTGCGCGCCGCTCCAGGAGCAGCACAACCCCCCAAAATGCCATCAAAACCCGTCGCCGGCGCCGCCGATCGAGGACGCGAATGCAATCATTCCGCGACCCCTGCAAGCCCTACCTCGGATGTTAAGCATGGTGTACATCAGGTAACAGCCCGCTCTGCGGCCGCTTTTGATCTTGCTGGGAAAGGCTCTGAAAGTGAGGATTCTTCATAGTGCCGGGGAGTGATGTACGGGTGCTGCATTGTCTTAATGCACCTATTGGCATTGCCTTAATTCGTAAGCCTAAGGTGTCAGAGTGGGATGTCTTTCCAAAAGTGACTGTATCCAGTTCCTCGGATTAGCCAGATTTCAACGTAGCGCAGCTTTTGGTGCCGCGGCCTTTGCCTGAGAGGGTCCCCGGTGACCATTCATAAGCAAGGGCGATGAGTCAAAGTCGCCTAGCCGGCGGCGGGTGCTCGATCACCAGCGACCTTCGGTCACTGATGTCCGATCACCTTTGACGTGGCCTGAACTGGATGCTGCATGAAGTGCGTTTTGCAACGCGAGGCTATTCAAACTGAAGGAAGAGTCTCATTGAATTCATAATTAACAATTCACAATTATGAATTGCTAACGCGTGTCCTTCGGACTCAAGAAGAGAACGATGAGTACATGGACACTAGCTAAAGAGCTCTGGTGCGAAGCCGGTAAACTCAATGTCGCATGGCAATTCGCAAGTCTACTTATCTGGAGCGGCCGGCTGAGCGTGCTCTGCAATCCAGTTCCGAATGTAATCCAGAACGCGGTTCGCGCCTTCGACTGTTTCCGCGAGATCGATTGGGCTTTCCCCGTTTAGGTATGGGTTCGGCTGTTCCATCCATTTGTGGGCCGCGGCACGACTTCCACGAACAGGGATGGCGAGCTCCATTATCTCCTTCAAGAGCTCAGGCTGCCCATACCAGGACTCCGGCTTGGTTGTCGGACGCTTGCCAGGGATGACTCGGGGTAATTGGCAGGCCGCAAGCTCGCTCGAGTTGATATGTCGACGTGTCCAGTGTGCCAGTTTCACTAAGTCGGTGTTGGGGGGGCGGGTGTGATCAGTTGTCGGGACGACTACACCAATCAATACCTGAGTGTGTGTCCTGATCATTTCCAGTGCTGGCGCGATGTCCGTGTCGTTAGTGACAATGACAGCATGGTCTATCTGCCCGGTGATCGCGTCGTGGTACGCCTGCAGGGCCAGGTTTACATCGCTCTGTTTCTCCTCAACCTTCCATGCCTGAATTTCTTGGCACTCTCGAGGTGGCCGGTCAGGTTGCTCGGCGTCGACGATTTTGACCTTCATCTTGTTGACGGCGTAGTAGCCTTCGATTAGCTCGATTCGGCCGTCATGTAGTTTTCGCAGAGCAGTGTGATAGCGAGCTTGGGAGGACACAGAGTCAGGAGCTCGCGCAACGGACTCGATGATTTTCGCGGTGAAGAACTTGATCGAGGAGGAGGGCAGAAGGGCCGATTGCCGGATATGGCCATCACCATCCTTAACCAGAGCAGACGGCAGGATGTGCTTTTCGAAGAGAGGCAGCAGATCCAGCCACTTGTAGGGTGTCCCCCGTAAGCAGCCGTAATAGAAGTTATATCCGTCGATGTAGATGCGAGTGCGCAGAGGCTCTAGCTCAGGCGATCCCTGCATTTCTCGTACTCCAGAAACGAAAAAACCGGCTAGCGCCGGCTTTTTCCCCCTCCAACCAGATGGTCAAGCCACGCCGGTCGTGAGGGTTAGTTGTTGAGCGAATTATTACGCAATGGCGTAAATGATGCAACTAATTGATTAGCGGGAGCTAAACATCAGGGGAAGCATCTGCTTGTTTACTGGTCTTCTCCATTTGGCCTCAAACGACTGATCCAGCAGGTTCGGTCACTTGCGGTAGGGCTTTCGGTCAGGGGCGGGCTGCGCGGCATACGTCACAACTGTACGTACACAGGGTTATTAATTCATAATTCATAATTATGAATTAATAACCTTCACGCTCAAGAAGCTCACGAATAATGCCGCTGACAGTCTTCTGTCCGGTGCCTCCGCGCTTGTTTTTTAGCGCTTGGTCTTGAAGCTTTTCGATCATCGCCGGCGGCAAGCTAATGCCGATGGCTTGAGCTTTTTTCTCTGTTTCCAATTCTTTTTCTTTGGCATGCCCGTATGGCTTGTCAGCCAGTTGGCTGGCCAATTTCTCTATTTGGTCTGGTGTTGCTGCTTGACGTCCGGCTGCCGATTGGCTTTTAGGCTTTACCATTATCCAAACACCTCCGCGACAAGAGCGTTTACTTCATCTGCTGCGGATTGGTTGCCAATCTCAAGAACTGATAGACCTTCGCTTGCGGCGTCCTTGTAGGCTTTACGGTAGAAACCCACTGAGTTCAGTACCGTAAATTCGGGGAACTCTTGCAGGTAACCAAGGAATTCCGATCGCTCCTTGGCTTTAACTGCGGCGTTTGTAGATGCCATGGCGTGATAGATCTGAACAATTAGTCCGGGATTCAGGTCACGGATTTTGATTACCTGTTCCTGGAGTTCTTCCAGTGTGTCCAGATCGAACTGGCTGCATTGGTGGGGAGCTAAAATTTTGTGTGCAACGCTTGCGCCGGTCACCAACTCTCTCGAATTTCGACCAGCAACATCGACAATCACATGTTCGTATTTTTCGTCCAGGCTTCGCAAAGTTGATGCGATGTTGTCGCGCTTTTCGATGAGGGTGATATTTGGTTTTTTATCACCGGCTTCGCGTTCTGCATGCCATTTAGCCGATGTGCGTTGAGGGTCTGCATCTACTAGGCAAACGTCTTTCCCTGCCTTTGCCAACGCGACTGCTACGTTAGTGGCGGTCGTGGTCTTGCTTGCTCCGCCTTTGTTGCAACCGACTATGGTGATCATTAGATCTCTGCCTTAATTAGTTATGAATTCGTAAATCATAATTCATAATTCATAAATATCAAGGGTGGGAACGACCTTTTTTAGGGGACGGGACACAACACCGGTCATATGCTGATCTGCTTACTTGCGAAGGATAGGTGGATATCTTCGCTGGCTAGCGATCTGCTTAGACGACGGTAGCAACTTCAAAAAAACCGACTGTGAGGCGCGAATATGCCAAAGATTGGTCGAAACTCCCCTTGCCCCTGCGGAAGCGGCCGTAAGTTCAAGAAATGCCATGGAGTGGTGGCGCAGATTCCTCAGCTGCCGGCGCATTTAGTGCCGCACATCCTCGAAGCGAGAGATCGAGCAATGGCGCACCAGGTGCAGCGAGAGCGTCAGCAGGGGTTGGGGCGCCCAATTGTTTCGACCGAAGCGTTTGGGTATCGGCTGGTTGCAGTCAAGAACAGGCTTCTGCACTCCCAGAAATGGCGAACATTTCATGACTTCCTCTGTGACTACATCAAAGTCGCGATCGGCGTGGATTGGGGGAATGCTGAGTTGGCCAAACCACTCGACCAGCGGCATCCGATCCTGGTTTGGTATCACCATCTTTGCTTGTACCAGCAGACGTTTATAAAAAAGCCAGGGGAGGTCAACTCCGCGCCGATGATAGGGGCGGTTGCAGCGTACATGCAGCTTGCTTATGACCTGTATGCGCTCGATCACAATGCCGAGCTGCAAGCAAAATTAATTGGTCGCTTGAAGGACCGGGACAACTTCGCCGGAGCGCGGTATGAGGTTTACGTTGCAGCAACACTCATTCGAGCAGGATTTGACCTTGAGTTTGAGAACGAGGATGACAGGAGTAGCTCACACTGCGAGTTTGTTGCCACTCACAAGCGGACGGGCAAGCGCTTTTCGGTTGAAGCAAAACACCGAGCGGGCACCAAGTTTCGGCTCGGTCGTCAGCTCAACCGAGCGCTGGCCAAGGAGGCGAATCACCAGCGCATTGTTTTCATCGATATCAACGTCCCAGACACTGCTGTAGGAGTCGACATACCCGATTATCTCCAGACTGCATTGGATGATTTGAGGGCGTTCGAGGGACGCGTAATCAACGGCAAGCCTTTGCCGGCAGCCTACCTGGTCGTGACCAACACGCCGTGGCATCACCATCTTGATACGGAGGCGTTTCGATGCTCCACGATGGCGGATGGTTTCCAGATCCAGGACTTCAAAAATGACACTCCATTTCCGAGCTTACGTGCTGCGATCGATGCGAGAGAGAGGCATATCGAGATGCACGAATTGTTACGCGCGATTCGCGATCACTCTGAAATTCCATCGACCTTTGACGGAGAGATTCCGGAATTCGCTTTTGGCGAGGGAGCCCCGAGATTACTCATCGGTCAGCGTTATCTAGTCAAAGATGAGGATGGGCGAGAACGACAAGGGTTACTTACCACTGCGACAGTGATGGAGGCGGAGCTCAAAGCTTACTGTGGTCTCAGCTTCGATGACGGAACAGCAGTGATCTGCTCTTGGGAGCTATCGGAAGGAGAGATGGCGGCATGGCGACGACATCCCGATACGTTTTTCGGCACGCTTGAGCAGCGTAGGACGAAAGCTGAAACACCTCTTGAGCTGTATGACTTCTTCCTTTCTAGCTACAGCAAGACGCCAAAAGAGCGACTGCTTGAGCTTATGGCCGGAGCGCCGGACATAAGCGAGCTTCACACGCTCGAGCAGTCAGTGCTGGCCAGTATTTATGCCGAGCGTTGTACGAACTCGGTATTGGCGAAGTCCTCAGTAAGTCATGAACATCGTCCAACACCATGTACTAGCTGAGAGCCAGATAGTTGCAACTATTCCTGGTCGGAAATTGCGTCTAGGGCCGGTGGATCCCATCGCCGGCGCCGCTGGCTGGGGTCTTTCTTGCGCATCGCTTCCTTCAAGCGCTCGGCAGATTCGGCAAGGACGGCAGGATCTGCTTCCAGGATAGCCTTCGTCAGCTCATCACGTCGGCGTGCCTTACCTTCCATGATCTCGGCAAAGGTGCTGTCTGTCTGGTGAAAGCTGCGCATCTCGGCAACCTCGCGGTAGGGATCTTTTTGAGAGTATCACGCTGGCCAATGCTTCGCGTTTTGGTTCGGCGAGCTCTCATCATCGCATAACCAGGTCATACCGATTCAGCCCCACTGTCATCCTTGAGAACTAGCCGGATGCTTTTTCTGCGCTCGGCAACCTCTAAATCTTTGACTTGTTCCTTCAGCGTAGCGGCATGCATCTTGGCTACATTCGCTGCCACGATATCGCCGGCATCCTCTAGCTTTTTCCGGTGCCATTCCAGCGCCTCCGCAGCGGCCTTCAATGCTTGTGTCGAAGGTGTTTTGCGGCCAGGTATTTCTTTTTCCACGTGAATGATCCTGTTCTTATCCAAGCGGTTGTACACGATAGTCAACCAGCATGCTTCCTGGATGGTGATTGGAACACCTTGCGCCATGCTCTCGGAAGCATCCATTTTTTTGTCATGTCAGCCTTCCCCTTCCCTTGATGGATTGTTGCTGTTGTTCGCTCACCAGACCTGCATCAGAACCATTCACCAAATCATCCCTGGCTTGTAACCGAGCAGTCCTAGATGCCGTTCAGATAATCCCTCAATGGCTTTGGGGCAAGGTCCATCCGATTGCCTTTCAGGATCTCCGCTATCTGTTCCAAGGAGTAGTCACGTGCCTGCAACCGCGTGATTGTCTCGGCAATCATTTTGCTGTCACCCATAGCGTCACCAATGCAATCAGTAACTTTCACCGGCGGAAGCTCTTTTAGCGTCATCCTGAGTACTTCGACCTGTTCCAGCGTGATTCTCTTTTTCGTCATTAAGGCGACCTTATGGCTGTTCCCGCGGTTGTATTTTTGTTTGTTTTTGATCTTCCACAGCTTGGCGAAATTTGCTGCATAAGCGTATGCTTACAGTGTAACAGGATGGCCCTTGTCTGACACATGAAAGCCTTCGGTTTCATGGTCAGTCAAGGGACGACACCACGTTCGGCGCTTCGCTTCTCACATGGCGTCTCATCCTGCCAAGGGGAACCTTGGAACCCATTGATCGGCGCCGAGCGCCTCGTTGGAGTGGGCTAATGCCATTCGAAGTAAAGGGTGCGGAACCGCTCAGCGAGAAGATCGCTGTACGGTTAACGAAGGATGAGAAGGAGCGGTTACGCGAGGACGCTGACCTGGCTGGTCTGAGTGTGTCCGAGCTGGTTCGCCGGCGTTACTTCGGGCGCCCCATCGTGGCCAACATCGACATGGTGATGGTGCGTGAGCTACGCCGTATTGGCGGTCTGCTAAAGCACGTACACACCAGCTCGAAGGGTGCATACAGCCGTGATACCGCACAGGCGCTAAATGAGCTGACCAAGCAGCTCGAAAGGCTTGAGCAATGATCTTCAAGAAGGTTAAGGCCGACCGGGTGAAGTCGAAGGCGAAGCACGTTCGTGATTTGACCGACTACATCCGGGACCCGGCGAAAACCAACCCGGGCGAAGAGGTTGCGTATGCCGGTGCGCGTGGTTTTTTCAGCAGTAGGCACGGAACGCAGCAGAACGAAATGATCGCCCTGGCCATGGACGCGCCCAAGAGTAAAAACCCGATCAATCACTACATTCTGAGCTGGCGTGAGGGTGAATACCCAACCCCTGAACAGATCGAACAAGCGGTGGATGTTTTCCTGGTCGAGCTGGAGTTGTCTGAGCACCAAGCCATCTATGCCTTACACCAGGACACGGACAACCAGCATCTGCACATAGCTGTAAACCGTGTACATCCGGACACCCTGCGGGTGATTAAGCCGAACAAGGGCTTCGACATCGAGGCCGGACACCGCGCGATCGCCAAGATTGAATCGCTGCAGGGCTGGCAGAGCGAGCAGAACGCGCGCTATCAAATGGCGGACGGTGAAACCTCTCGCCGTGCTGCTACGGGGAATGAGAAACAGCCATCACAGCCACGCCGAGATATGGAAGTCCGGACCGGTGAGAAGAGTGCAGAACGGATCGGCATCGAGCAGGCCGGCCCGATCATTCAGGCGGCGACCAACTGGTTGGAACTGCACACCAGGTTGAATGAGTGCGGCATGCGCTATGAGCGCAAAGGCAGCGGTGCAGTCATATGGATTGGTGATGTAGTCGTGAAGGCCTCGAGCGCTGACCGAGGAGCCTCCCTGGCTGCGCTGCAGAAGCGTCTGGGCGAGTTCCAAGCAGCCGATCAGGTGCAGGATCAAGCGCCGGCGATCGATCCGGTTCAACTCAAACCCGGTGAGCGCTCTCCACGATGGACTGAGTATATTCAGGCTCGTCGTACACACTACGATTCCAAGAACCGAGCGCAGATCCGTATGCGTGAACGGCAGCAGATTGAGCGCAACGCGGTGGCTAAGCAGCAACGCGAACAGCGTATCGAGCTAATGGCCGGCAATTGGAAGGGGCGAGGAGATGCGATGAATGCCCTGCGCAGCCTAATAGCAGCCCAACAAGCCTCGACCAGAGCAAACATGACGGATCGGTACCGTCAGCAGCGGGAAGACCTACAACGTCGCTACAGACCGTTTCCTTCCTACGAGGAATGGCTGCGCGCCGAAATCTCTGATCAGGCAGCCGATCAATGGCGGTACCGCGACAATTATTCCGGTGAGATCCCGGCCCGGCTTGTCGGCGATATACACGTCCCCCCACGCCTGCAGGATATTCGGGATTATGTCGGCGAAATACGTGGGAGTGATGTCGTCTATCGGCGGGCCGGCGTCGACAAGGCTTCACCCGCCTTCCTGGATCAAGGGCGCCAGGTGACGGTGTACGACCACAACAGCGACGCGACAATCTTGGCCGCGATGCAGCTCAGCCGTGAGAAGTGGGGCAGCTTCACCGTAACCGGTACCGACGAATACAAGGCGCAGTGTGTCCGCTTGGCGGCCCAGCATGGCTTCACTCTGAATAACCCTGAGCTGCAGGATGCGCTGCGCGCTGATCGCGAGTTACTTAACCAAGACCTTCCGGGCGTTCCGCAATCTGGTCAGGCTCCATCCAGGACGAGCAGGCCACCGCGTATGCGGTAAGAGCAAGATTGGCTCCTGCAGGTGTGCTGCAGGGGCTATAGGCGCCCCAGCGCTGTGCGCCAACACAGCACTGGGACTTCCATCAAGCACCTACAACCGAGGTGACCAATGGCAACTATCAATGCTACCAAAGACCAGGCGTACCACGCCGATATACAACGCTTGCAGCAAGCCAATGCGCTGATGCGGGCGGCCAATAAGGCACTGGTCCAGGGTGATGACGCAGCGCTGCAGGCGCTAGGGTTTAGTGCTTCCCACATTGCCGAGTTACGGCAACGGGGCGGTTTCCGCGCCTCCGCGATCGGCCAAAACACACGGATGATTTCGCGCCTACGCCTGGAGGTTACTGCTCATGATCAGTAATCCTGCACCCTTGTCGATAGCAGCCAGCGTACTGGCCAGCAGCACCCTGGAGTGCGTACGGCGCTCGCCGTCGTACCACCACCGCGGCTGGCAGATCCTTGATCGTTGGGCGCTCGATAGCCCGGGGCAGCTGCAGCGCCTCGAGGCGGAAAGCGAAGTGATCCTGTTGGGGCGTCTGCTGGAACAACAGGAGCTCGAGCACCAGGTATTAAGTTCGGACGCCGCTCTGGAACAACGGCACCAAGGGCTCACCGAGCACGAGATCTTGATGCTGAACGAGGTCGCCACCGCCCTATAAAGGGAGGCTAAAGAACTCGGAAAAATCGTACGCTACTAGGACCGTAAAATGCTTCCACATACTAATGAAGAAAAGCAACATGTTGAAGATTACTACTTGGGGCAGTCTCCTAAAGCCACGATAACATTTCTCCAAAAAGTGTATTCGGAGAATGTAATCGGCCATCGCCACGATGTGTGGGATGTTCATGCTAGCGATGGAAGATGGTGGGTTATTACGAATCCGACCAACCTGTATTCACAGGATCAGTTTCCTAACATGGACTATGCTGTAACGTTCCATATGGGGTTGTGTCTTCGAATTCCCAGAACAGAGGAGCAACGCCAGAGCGACTTTAATATTAAGCCTTTTGCCGAACCGTTGAGCCAATTGGGGCGGCTTGCCGATGCATTAAGGCAATCTCAAAATGTCGATGATTATCAATCTATTGGCGTGCGTTGCCGCGAGTCTCTTCTGAGCTTCGTAGGTGCTGCTCAGGATATTGCGGAATGGGTCACACAAGATGCCCCGAAGCGAGCGGATTTCCGTGCATGGACCGACATCATATGCAATGAAATTCTAGGTGGCCGAGATCAAAAAGAACGTCGACATTTATTAAAAACACTGCTGCTAGAATGTTGGACATATTCTAATTGGTTAACCCATGCTAAGAGCTCATCATGGCATGATGCGGAAATGGCTCTGACGACAGTCGAAAGCGCGATCGGTATGGGTGTAAGCACTATCATGCGCCATATCAAGATGGTTCCTGATGCTTGCCCGAAATGCAGTTCTCCAAACTTGTTCCCACAGACAGGTGTACGCAAGGATATGACGGATGTTTTATGGGAGCGTCCAGTCTGCGAACAATGCGGATGGACTGGCACACCCGTTGTCATCCGAGAGCTAAATCCTGAAGAGGCCGAGATTATCACTCGTGAAGGTGGAGAGAACACGGGCGAGTGTATCGTTCCGGATGTTCCTCTATACAAGCTTGAACGACCGGAAGAAATGTAAATCGTGGTGAAGAAAAGGCGGCCTGGTGGCCGCCTTTTTTATGCGTATGGTTGATGAGGTTGAGGCCTAAAAAGCAGATCTGTAGTTCAGGGCGTAGTGCACCTTGGCCTTCAGATCCTCAAGCGTGCCACGAGCCACCCGGATTGACAGTGCCGGAAGAGCGTAGTCGTTGAAGCGTAACGTCATGAAGGCCTGACGCCCGTTATCCTCGCTGGACCATTGCTGAACGAAAGCGATTGGCTCACAGCGGGCGACTCTTTTTTTGGTATCTACGATCACTACGGTGCCCGCGTCCGGATCTGCGCCGAAGTATTCCAAATGATGTGGACTTTCCAGCTCAACTTTCGGATTGAAATTAGCCGGGGCAACAGTTCTGATTTTTTGGATTAGCGCCTGCTTTAAGCGCTTTTCCCAGGCTTTGATCATCAGCCAACCGCCAATGATCCAGCTTAGGGCGAGGATTAAAACAATAGTCTCCGAGGTTGCGTGCAGAAATTTCAGATCCCATAGGGCGTAGGCTACCACCGGCATGGCGAATAATATCGCACTCAGGAAATAGGCTATCTGCAAAAACGTTACGCGCACATACATGAAGTTTCTCCTTATCCTTTCATGCCATTGCCTTCGGTGGATTGCGACTTACCACCGTCGCTTTTGCCACCTCGAGGCATCATATGTTCAAACTTGTTGGCCATTATATTGAACGAGCTCTTAATCTGATCGTTTGCTTCACGGCCTAGAGTAGTCGGTGTGTTACCCCCTACCCAGCTAATAACGTTGTCTGGAACAATGAATACTAAGTTAAAGCAGGTGTGTATTAAATTCAAGCACATCATGAAATAAATGCCAATAAAAACGATGACGCTTACTAGACCGGTAATTGAATCGAATTGAACATTAGCTACAGCAATGCCGTAGAGTTCATTGAGTGTTGTTCCACCTACTACCAGAATTGCACCACCGGCAAAAAAGCCAACAACCATAAGAATGGGGCGAACCATCACATTTAGTAGGAAGACGTAGCCATGGCCTGTGCGTTGCCCCATGCCATCACCATCATCACCTAAGTGTGTCATTGCCCATAAAGGCGCTGCGATAATGGCTTCGCATACAATAACTAGCCAGTTGATTATTGCACCGAACCACACAATAAATGGAACCAGAGGCAAATAAATAGAAAGCCCAGCACCAACTACAAATAATGGGATTAATATCATAAAGATAATAGGCGAGATGGCGTCTAATAGACCTTTTATTCCATCGGTCACACCGGTGAAAAAATTGGCGGTTTTAGCCGCGACACCTGCTGCGTTGATGCCATCGGCTACCGAGGTTGCGACCTTGGCCGTCACGTAAATGCCTACAGCGGTATCGGCGGCGCCAAGAGTGTAGTCACCGAGGTTTTTCATCTTGATCAGTGGATTAATGGTCCCACGTGCCTCGGCGCCGGCATCGATGCTGGTCATATAGTTGACGATCTTTTGGCCCGGTCCGGAGAAGATCGACGAGATAATGTTATTGGTGTCGGAGCCTGCGGTTGAAGCCATTCGGCCTAGCGGGGAGGCATTGAGCGAGTTGGCTTGCTGGGTTTGATAGGCGTAGAACACGCTGTTTCGTAGGGTGTTTATGCCGGGATCGCCGCTAAACGATTCTCCAAATACCTTGGCTTTACCAGCGATTGCGCTGGTGAGCTTGCTGTTGGCCTGGGCAAACGTCTGGTACCAAGCGCCCAGTGTCCACCAACCGCCTTCTTTGATGGAGCTGCTGAGATGACTGGCGAGGTTGGCAATATCGCCTTGCTTGGTGCCGGCATCATGGTTCAGCAGGTTCTCGTAGGCCAGGGCCGCTGATTCAATGTTGGCTTGGGCGTCGGGGAGTGTGATGCTGTCCTGCTGCCCTTGTATTACTGCTGCAACGAAATCCTGAGCCGATTTTGATAGACGCGACTGCATTTCTGATAGTGCACGCAGGTGCGCCTGATAGATGGTGCTGGTGTCGATCGTCTCGCTGAACCAGTTCGTTGACTGGGCGGAGGGCTCGAGCTGGGTGATGTCTATTTCTGCCCCCCCACAGACTTTACCCTCCGCATTTTTCAGCATGAAGCCAGCGCTGGTGGTGGTTTGCTGGATGTACGCGCGGGGGGATTGGAGCCCTCCGGCCGCCACGGTCATGGCGTTACCCGCATTAATCGCGTGTAGGCACAGATTTGCCTCGTAGAGGGCGCGTGCCAGGGTGACGGTGCTTGGCATCGCCGGCTGGATGACCATGGATTGCCCATTATCGAAGGCGGCAACCGCACCATCAGTGCCCAGGTTGGCGATGCCGACGCCCATGACCGAGGCGGCCCAGAGCATCAGTAACTGGGATAGACACCATCCGTTGGCAGTGGGAACCAGGGAGGAGACGCCCAACACCAACCGAATTGGCCCCCACAAGGTGGTCTTATCGCGGCTGAACACGTTACCGTCATGGGCGATTTGGGTCAGCCGGCGGAACATGATGTAGCCGGCAAACATCATACCCACGACGAGCAGAGCACCATTGATTACCTGGAATAGGCTGGCCAGAATGGTGTCGCCGCCGTTGTTGGTGCCACCGGCGAGAGGGTTGTTCACGACCTGGCCAAAGATCGACACCAAGGCCTGCCGGCTCTTGTCTTCGCTGCGATGCGCCGCCTGAGCGATTTCTCCCAGGCTCGTGGTGCTGTTGGCCAGGATGGTATTGCTCTGCAGCAGGCAGAAGAGTGCGACCAGAGCGCCAAATGCTCGGCCCCGGTTCATGGTTGCGCTCCTTTCTTGCGTGACAGTTCTGGATTTAACGCGGTCCACCACCAGCCGCGGATCTCCGAGATGAAGTCCTGCAGGCTGCCTTTCTCGGTTTGGGAGAGACGTCGAGTGCGCAGTTGCCAGAGGCGCAATTGCGCCGAGAGGGCGACCATGAAGAACACTGGAGTGCTGGCTAGCAGGGTGGTCATACCCAACCAGGTGGCGTTGACGATGGCGTAGATTCCCAGCGTGATGAACACAGTGCCTGTCGCCAGAGCTAGGCGTTTTTTGAATAGAAACAGATCATAGAGCGCTGGAATACTTGGCGAACCAGGTTCGCGGTTGTTCATCGCCTCCTCGAACGTGCAATCCGTCCGGGATGCTTCTTTAGATTCTGGTTTGCTGCTCTTACGTACTCCCTGATAAAGCACACGAATGTGTTCCCAGTTTTTTTTATGTTGTTCGTACGAGCTCCTGTTGTGCTCGATCGTCTTTTTGATCGCTGCGCCAGGCCAAATGAGTCGTAGGGCAACTTGACCGGCTTTCTTGCCTGCTTGTTTAGCGCTCATGCTTTTGGCTCCTTCTTAAACTCAAAATCGAGCAGCTTTAGCCACCAATAAGGCGTCCGATAGAAGTCCAAAGCATGGGCGCCTGGGTTGCGCGCTAACCACAGTAAGCCAGAGACAGACACTAGCCAGAGCAGGCAGGTAAGGAAAATGGCTAACCAAATAGCTGACGAATAAAGCCATCCGCTAATTAGTCCGATAATTGAAAAAATCAGCCAGAACTGACTGACGCGTTTGCTGTGAAGAAGTTCAGGGGTTGATGTTTTGGTTTGCGCTCTCATTTTGTATTCCAGATGTCATACGGAACAAGTTGAGGGCAGTCTAGTATCGAGGATATGTTCTGTGAAAGTATATTCTGCGGGAAATTTTAGTTGTACGTAATTGCGTAATTACGTAATCAAGTAGAAGTATTTTGCATCGTGTTGGTTTACGGAATTTAAGTAAGGCTAACTGGTTGACTTATAATATGAATTCTATTTTTTAGAATTATGTTGGATTTTGTGTTCTAGCATTTTATGGAACCCTATATCTCGGCAGGTCGGAGAGCCCCCGTCCTGCAGTCGTGGGGCATTGGTCAACTTTATCGAAGGGCCAGAATTGCGTTGAGCGCCTCGTTAGGTTTATTTGGATTGTCGAGCATCTGAGAAACCGTCTCAGCATTGAGGACAGTCATACCTTCCAAGTCAACGCAGTCGGCAAATTGAGCCGGCTGGTCGTACACGATAGAGCGAATAACGAGAGCTTCGACGATTTTTTTCAACTCGCGGATCTCTCGCGCCATAATTGAAAGACGAGGAGCGCGTTGGCCACGAAAGGCTCTCACACGACCGGTCTGCCTCAGAACACCGCGAGCCAGAGCCTCCGCGACTTGCCTCTCCACAACAACATCCGCAAGCGAAGATAGCGCCATAAGCCGAGCATCATCGTCGTGAATGACGAGCTTTTTTGTCTTTGGTTGCTTTGGTCTGTATTGGGTTGGTTTGGCCACAATAGTATCTCCCTCTGGCAGACGCTATGCCTCGATAAAGACAGTAGCGTCCCCCAAAATATAACCATTTCCCCCGGTATAGACTGCAAATCCCTTCTTGCGGATCAGCCCCAAGGATCTGTTCAGGTCAGATGCAGTCCACTTGAGAGGCCACCTCGATCAACAACGGTGCGGTGCAAAACGACCTCACCTGGGCGGCAGGGGCCGGCCAGTGGGCCAGGATAATACCGGCCAACACATTGATAAGGACGCCTTGGCGGCCAGTTCGCTAAGGCTGAACAAGCCCGCGTAAATGAAGTAAGGATTTAGCGTGACGCACGGTTGTGGTGTCTCATTTCACGAATGAACACTTATTTAGTGGTCACGACTTTCTGCCGTCTTCTTGGGCTTTTTCCAGGGGCGGTGGTGGTCGTCACGACCCATCGCAAAGCAAGCCCCTGAAAATATTTTTTAGCCAGGCGGGCCAACGGTTTTTCGCGTTGTCTACCCAACTTTACCCAAGTTGTCGCCTTGTCAGCGCTGTTGCTCCCCGGGCAAGCTGTCTTTACCCGGCCCACTCAAACCCACAACAAGAAGCCGGGAAGGAGCAAAAACGATGAGCGATGATCTGATTTTCCTCAAGGCCGCCGGCTGCCTGGTGTTGGTCTACAACCTGTTGCGCGGCTGGCAGCGGTACGAAGCGCGTAAGTCGACGGACAACGACCCGTGGAGCGGAACCGAACACCGCTAACGCGCGCAGGGCCACGGACGGCCCGTGCGAGCTGTGACGGGTCACGGCGACAAAACGCAGATAAAAAAAAGCCGCCTTAGTAGGGCGGCTTTTTCGTTGCCAGTCCGGTTAGTGGCCGGTCCGGCGCGCTCACAGGAAACGCGTGGTGTGGACAAGAGATTACAAGGTGGCACTTGCAGTGGCAATAATTAACGATTGACGGTGTGTGACGTCTATCTAGTGTCTGTCTGGTATCAGTTTGATACCGGCGCGTAGAGCCCCCGGTGGGCAAGGGCTGGCGGCTTTCTGGCTATTTCTTGAGCAAAAAATACCGAAGCCAAATAAACATAAAAAAAAATCTTTCCCCGCCAACTCACGTCAAAGCCCCGTAAACCCACGCTCCGACCGAAAAACGGTCGCCGTCACCCGCTCTGTGAGCCATTTCGCCGCACCACAGCTCAAAAAAATTCGTTAACATCAGGCCAGATTCACGCGGTGTTCAACGTGAATCCGGACCTCTCCACACGGGCCTAGTAATCCGTGCCGGATTAGAGAGAGGTTACAGGCTTAGCCACCTCACAGGAAACGCGTGGTGTGTTTCCAAAAGGCGTGCGTGTTCCGGGATAAGCGCGCTGGAGGTCTGGCCCAACTACGGGAGGGCCAAGCATGTTGAAATTGAAACGTGCGTGGGACTTCGTGGTGGTTTGTCTGCGTGTGCATCACGTTTTCGAACTGCTACTAGACCACTTCAACGACGAGTAACACGGTCGTAAAGATGGGCCGCTTCAACTTCGGTTGAGGCGGTTTTTTTTGCCCATAAAAAAGCACCCGCTAGGTGCGGTGGAGGCTCATACGCCCTGAGTGCTCGCGGCCTTGGCCACGGCTTCGGCGAGGATTTGCGCGCAGGTGTTCAGGCCGCTATTGATGCGTTGATGCTTGAGCGTCGAGGCGCTGGCCGGGGTTTCGCGCTGCTGCTGCAGCAAGACGCGGAACTGCTGGAGAATCTCCAGGTGATGGTCGGTGAGGTCGAGGGTGATATTCATGGCTTGCCTTGCGCGCGGCGCGGTGACGAGTCACAGGTTAAAGCTGGCACAAAAAAGCCGCCTTAGTCGGGCGGCTTTTTCGTGGCAAAGCCCGGTTAGTAGCGGGTCTTGCGGTCCCACAGGGAACGCTTGGTGTGTAAAGAAGCTTACTATAGATTTTCCTGTGGGCTTACTGGCCCCAGGAATGTATCCCGATCAGATACAGCCTGTTTGGGCGGCCACCTTGATCAGAGTCGGAGCACTACAGGACGGACTTACCGGTGCTTCAGGTACGGGCACGTAGACCAGGATAATCCCGGCCAGCACTTTGATCAGGACGCCATGGCAGATACTCAGGCACCAGAAACGCAGGTCAAACTTTTGCATCGGTCGTACTCAGGGTGGTTGAACACGACCCTTACCATAACGACCGAGTTGGACCTTTCAAGCAACAACCAAATTATTTTCGGCATGCCTCAGAATGGTCCCGTGTCCCCTAAGAACAGGACGATCCATGGTTTTATGCAGGCTCAACCCTTTGAGTTTCCCCTTTCGGATTTTTGGTCGGGCCCTCCGCTGATCCAGGATCACATTCCAGATACTCAACAATGACATCTACCTGTGTTTCCCTGCCCCAGGGCGTGTAGTACGTCAGTTCTCTGATGCGCTCATGCCTCTCATATGTTCTCCCGTCTTCGTGAACCACAATTTTCATAGCGTTTACCTCGTTATTGAGTGAAACCCATTGTGGCCCCAAAAAAACACCCTTCCTGGACGGGGTTTGCATCCCCTGTGCGTCATCTGGTGGGTGCAAAAAAGCCCGCATTTGCGGGCTTTGTCGTGTTTAGAAACGCACGGGCGGCTTCAAGCCAAGCACCATGGTGAATTTTTTATACACCGCGTGCCGTGATGTGGTGGTCCGCACGTAGCTCAGCCCAAAGGACTCCGGTGCAGCTTTAACCTTCTTCCCGAATTTGACGATGCTCGAGCGATCCAACGTGCTCCAGATCGCTGGCCCCAGGATCTGCGGAATTTCGAATTCCATATCTTCTGGCAACACCGCGGCTTTTTCGCGCAGCGCAACTTCGGCTTTCATGGCTGGCGTACTGTGCGCGGCGACATGAGTCTGTAGCACCTCGATGATCGCTGCCGTCACATCAGCCTGCTGTTTTGCCCAGGCGCTAACGTCAGTGGGCAGTGTCAGTGAAATATTCATGCGGGACTCCTTGCGTTTCGAGATGCGTGCATGTGCCGTATGCAACATGATTTGTAAATCTATAATTGCATTTTAAAATGCAAATTGCAATGGCGAAATTCAAATCGGTTCGACAGAAACAAGTCGGCGTTAAACTAATGATAAAATACGTTATCACCAATTAAGGTAGCCCTTTATGCCGCTTGGAATCAGCACTGCATTCGATCAGAACTACGCCTGTAACACCTGCGATTTGACCGACATGGACAGAGATGAGCATTTGGATCGACGAACCTGGAGGTGCAAAA
>Ga0157370_10002294_pt1 | contig 23184 bp, 23 predicted proteins | sample C35metaG_FD_113463 | JGI IMG/M metagenome (GOLD analysis project Ga0157370, IMG submission 113463) | Corn rhizosphere microbial communities from Kellogg Biological Station, Michigan, USA - C3-5 metaG | ecosystem: Host-associated > Plants > Roots > Rhizosphere > Soil | place: USA: Michigan...
TCCGGCAAGCTGGCCATTGAGCGTATTCAGCTCGGAAATATTGATCCCGACTTGTTCAGGTAGTCTGCCGGGATTCGCCTGCCGGAATTTCGTCAGCGTCTGATCCAGGCGGTCGAGATTGGCTTTCGCGTCCGCCACCTGCGAACTGGTAAAGCCATTCACTGTCTGCTGCACCTGGCGCTGCGCCGTCTGGTTCGCGTTCGTAAATTTCGTAACCAGCATGGCCACGGTGTCATGCGCCTTCATTCTGTCCGGATAAGAAAAAGAAATCCGGAAGGCTGATGCGTGCCTGCCGCTTGCATCCAGCCCGCGTAGCTCCACATGAACATTCTTCTGCATTTCGTCGATCACATCGTCGAGCGGAGCCTTGGCCCGCTCCCTCCGATACAGATCGAGCTTCGGATCCTGAATGATCTGAGAAAGACTCGTGCGGCTCAGAATCTGGTTTTCCATCGAAATGATCCGATCCGTGAGCTGCTGGGTTACAGCGGCCGGTACCAGCGCATCGGAAACCTGGGCCGGCGTAATCTCGAGTTCGGCGGTCGAAACGTAAGTGTTCGGGATCAGAAACGCCACCACAATGGAGATCACCAGCCCTGCAAAGGCGGGCCCGAGGATCCACCCGATGTGGCGCCGGGCAATATCGATGTAGTCCTCGAGATCGAGGTTTCGCCGGGTTATAGACAAATAACCGGCGGGGGAAGCTGCAGTCATGAAAATACCTCCGATTACGACGCCCGGTACCTGATTATTCGGGAACGAATATCCGGTCTCCGTTCTGCAGGTAGATGTTCTGTTCCATATGTTTTCCCCTGCTCACGTCTTTGTAGTTAAACAGGAAGGTCTGGGTTCCGCGCATGATCCGTATCTTTTTGGGATTCGCGAAGTCTTTGAATCCAACGTTCGAAAGCGCGTCGAGCACGGTCATGTTCTGATAAAGAGGCATTTCTCCTGGTCTCAGCACTCCGCCAAAAACAAATATCCGCTTGCTGTTGATCTTGACCACCTGAATATTCACTTCGGGGTCATTGATCAGCGTGCCCAGCTTGTCCTTTATCACTTTGGTCAACTGCGGAACGGTGTAGCCGTCCGCTCGAAATTCGCCCACCAGCGGTAGTGAAAGTATTCCATCCGGACGTATCGTGTAAATGCCGCTGAGCTTCGGGTCGTTCCAGATGCGAACTTCGAGGACGTCGAGCGTACCCACCACATAGGGAGTGCGCGGTTCGGGCGGGCTCGTGGACGGCGTTGTTGTAACCCGAGGCGATCCCGTGGACGCCGCGGGAGCGTTTGGATTCGGAATCGGTTCGGACGGAGCGGGCGCGCCGTTCTTTTCAGGTGATGTCACTGCCGGCGTTGCCGAGTCCGCCGACGGCTTCGCGGCCTCAGCCGGATGCACCTGGTCTGGTCCCACAGTCACGGCCGGCGTGCCCGAAGAAGCTGGCTCGCGAGACTGGGTGGAAGACGCGGACGCCGGTTGAGATCCGGCTTTCTCGTCAGTCGAACTCAATGTCGAGTTCGCTTGACTTGACGGAGTTTGCTGGCCCTGAACCCCTCCGGCGAACAGGGCGGCAACTCCGGCGAAAACGGCCAGAGTTCTTACTTTCATAGCACTTTATAAATCGTAGCAAGCTGCGGGGGGCAACGCCGACTATACTGTCCTCTATGCCCGGGATACCCCTTGGCGGGAAACGGTATTTTCTCGCAAAAACCGATCCGGAAACGTACTCAATTGAACAGCTCGAGAGGGAAAAGCAGACCGTTTGGGACGGAGTACGCAATCCGCAGGCGCTGAAAACCATCCGCGAGATGAAACCCGGCGATTGCGTCTTTATATATCACAGCATGGGAGACCCGGCCGTCGTCGGCGTTGCAGAGGTGTCCTCTCCCGGCAGACCGGATCCGAAGGACGCAAAGCTGGCCGTGGCGGACTTCCGCTTCCTGTGCCGGATCAATCCGCCCGTGACCCTGAAAGAGATCAAAGCGTCGGGGAATTTCGATGATTGGGCGCTCATCCGCCAAAGCCGGCTCTCCACGATGCCCGCGCCGGAAGCTTTCGTGGAATGGTTGCGGCGCGAACGGCCGCACTGCCGGTTCTAAAGAAGGGATTCCCAGGCACCGCCAGGCGGTGGCTGATTCCAAATTTGGAATCGCTCCATTTTGGAAGAGAGCTAACTCTTTTGATCTCAGTGTCACAGCCAGTATGGTCGGACGTTTTTCGTGGCCACCTAACTGCACCTGTTCGACCGTTGCGAGTGTGCCCGGAATCTGCCGTCGTGGGCAAGTGCTGAAATGCTTCAGGAACTAAAATTCCAGTTTTCGACGGCGATCCTGACCGTCCTTACGGTCGCAGCTGCGATCGCGGCGATCCTGAACTTCAAGCAGATTCACAAGTTCCCCCTGCCCGATGACGGCGTAGTCTGGGTGGAAACTCACGGCAGCGTTGTAGCGGCACGACTCGACCCCGGCGGGGCGGCCGAGTTCGCCGGCATCCGAGTGCAGGACGTTCTCAAGAGTATCCAAGGCACCCCCGTCACGGATGTGAATGACGTTCCACGCCTCCTTGCGCAAGTCAGCGCGTGGAGGCAGGCCCGGTACATCGTCCGGCGCGCCGGTGTCGACGTGCCCATCACCATTACTATCCGGGCCGCCCCGCGCGGCTTCGGCATCTCGTGGCAGTACCTGGTGGGCGTCGTCTACCTCGGCATTGGTTTTTTTATTTATCTGCGCCGCGGCAGCGCGTACAAAGCACGGCACTTTTATCTTTTTTGTCTCGCGTCGTTCATTCTCTCCTGCTTCCACTACACCGGTAAGCTGAACGCGTTCGATCAGGTCATCTATTGGGGCAACGTCGTCGCCGGCTGGCTCTCCCCCGCCCTCTTCCTCCATTTCTGCGCCACTTTTCCCGAGCCCCGTTCCTGGTACCGGCGGTGGATGGCTCCCGCGTTCTATGTGCCCGGCGGCATTCTGCTACTGGTGCATATCGGCTTTGCCCTGGGGCTCCTCGCAACGCCTCGCGTATCGCTGATTGCGAACCGGTACGCTCTCGACCGCGCCTGGATCGGGCTCTGGGCGGGTTACTACATCCTGAGCGGAATCGTTCTCGCGACCGCCTACCGGCGCACCGAAGACACTGTAGTCCGGCAGCAGATCAAATGGCTGCGCAACGGCGTAATCTTCGGAATCGGCCCCTTTGCGCTGGTCAACGCCATCCCGTATGCGCTCGGGATGCCCGTCGGCGAGCACACGAATTATGCCGTAGTCACTCTCGCTCTTGTTCCACTCACCATCGCCTGGGCGATTGTGCGTTACCGGCTGATGGATGTCGATGTCATTTTCCGGCGCGGCTATGCCTACACACTCGCCACGCTGTGCGTGCTCGCCGCCTTTTACGCCATCGTCTTCGGCGTCGGCAGTATGGTGCAGAAGAATTTCAAGGATGTCGGCAATTTCGGGCTGATCACCGTGATGCTGATCGCCACCTTCCTGTTCCAGCCCATTCGCAACTGGATTCAGCAAAGGCTGGATCGCTATTTCTATCGCGAGCGCTACGACTATCGCCGCACTCTCATTGAATTCGCGCGCGAGCTGAACTCCGAGACGGATCCCGACCACATGATGCAATCCGTCGCCGACCGGCTGATGCAGACGCTGTCGATTCGGCACGTGGCTTTCTTCTTCGCCGATGGCGAGAGTTACGATTGGCGGCTGCGAATGTCGATGGGCTCCAGCGCGCGGCCGCTCGAGTCGCACGAAACGCTCGATCTCAGCTTTCTCAACTGGCCGCAGCGCGCCCCGTACATCTTTTTCGAGCGCACCCGGTATCATCTCGACGCCATGGCCGCCGCATGGCCCGCATCGGTCCGGAACACCATCGCCGATCTCGACCTCAACTACTACCTCCCCTGCACCGCGCGCGGCCGGGTCACTGCGTGGCTGGGCGTTAGCCGTACCGAAACCGGTGAATTTCTTTCGAGCGAAGACGTCGAGTTGCTGCAAACTCTCACCAACTACGTCGGAGTCGCGATCGAAAACGCGAACCTCTATCGCTCGCTGCGCCAGAAGGTGGACGAATACGAGCGTCTGAAGGAATTCAGCGAAAACATCGTCGAATCCATCAATGTGGGGATTCTCGCGATCGGCCTCGACGACCGCGTTGAAAGCTGGAATGCCGAAATGGAACGGCTGAGCGGCATCGTACGCGCAGACGCCATCGGACGCTCCCTTTCCGAGCTTCTGCCGGGGCCTCTCATCGAACAGCTCGATCGCAGCCGCGGCGAGAAGCGCATCCATCATCTGGATAAATTCGCGCTCGATACGCCGCGCGGCGAAGCGACCATGAACATCGCGATCGCGCCTCTCGTTACGCGCGACATGCAGCGGATCGGCCGCCTCGTCATCTTCGACGACATCACGGACCGCGCCGAACTCGAACGCCGCCTCGTGCAGGCGGACAAGCTGTCGAGCATCGGACTGCTCGCCGCGGGCGTGGCTCACGAAGTGAACACGCCGCTCGCCGTCATCTCCACTTACGCCCAGATGCTGACCAAACAGGTCGCGGACGACGAACAGAAGTCCCGGATGCTTGAAAAGATTGCGCGCCAGACGTTTCGGGCCAGCGAAATCGTCAATTCCCTCCTTAACTTTTCGCGAACCTCCTCGAGCGAACTGACCGAAGTTCAACTGAATCGCGTGATTCAGGAAACGCTATCGCTTCTCGAGCATCAACTGAAGAAGGCCGGTGTGGAAGTGCGTACCAACCTCGATCCCTCGCTCGATACGGTAAAGGGCAACGCGGGTAAACTGCAGCAGGTCTTCCTGAATCTTTTTCTGAACGCCCGTGACGCGATGCAGCCGGGTGGCGTTCTGGAAGTGACTACCAGACGCCGATCGGGCACAGCAGAGGGTTCGGGCACAGCCGAAGTCGACGTCAGTGATAGCGGCCACGGCATCGCCCCCGAACACCTGAGCAGGATTTACGATCCGTTCTTCACCACGAAGGGCGCAAAGAAGGGCACCGGCCTCGGTCTCTCGGTTACGTACGGAATTATGCAGGAACACGGCGCATCCATTGAAGTCATTTCACGGCCTGGCGAGGGGACGCGTTTTCATCTCGAATTTCCTGCCATCCACAAGGCGGTGCACGCCTGATGATGGCCGCACGAGACAGGGCGATCGGTCTTTCCAAAGGTCGCATTCTGGTCATCGACGATGAGATCGAGATTCGCGAAAGCCTCGAGGCCCTGCTCGATCTCGAAGGCTACGAAGTAGATCTGGCGCAAAACGCGGCGGAGGGCGAACGCCGGCTTGAATCGCGCGCCTACGACCTTGTACTGCTCGACCTGATGATGCCGGATAAATCCGGCATGGAAGTGCTGCGGGACGTGCGCGAGCGCGATCGCCACACGCCCATCTTCATGATCACTGCATATGGCACCGTGGAAGCCGCCGTTCAGGCCGTCAAGCTCGGCGCCAACGACTATCTCCCCAAGCCGTGGGACAACGAAAAGCTTCTGATCGAGATCGATCGGGTGATCGCCGGGCAGCGCCTGATCGACGAGAACACCCAGCTCAAGCGAGCGCTCAAGCAGCGCTACAGCTTCCCCAATATCGTGGGGAAAAGCGACCGCATGCTGCGCGTGCTCGATCTGGTAACGCAAGTCGCCTCAAGCCGCTCAACCATTCTCATCACAGGTGAAACCGGTACCGGTAAAGAACTGATCGCCAAAGCCATTCATGCCAATTCGCCGCGCGTGGATCACGCCTTTGTGCCGGTGAACAGCGGCTCGCTTCCCACCGAACTGCTCGAATCCACGCTCTTCGGCCACGTGAAGGGCGCATTCACCAGCGCCGTGCAGAACAAGAAAGGCGCGTTCGAGGTGGCGCACAAAGGCACCATCTTTTTCGACGAAGTCGGCACCATCGGCCCTGAGACTCAGGCCAAGCTGCTGCGCGTCATCCAGGAAAAGGAGTTCACGCCGCTCGGCTCGAACGACGTCGTCAAGGTGGACGTCCGAATCCTCGCAGCCACCAATGCCGATTTGCGCAAGATGGTGGAGGAGAAGAAATTCCGCGAGGATCTCTACTACCGCCTGAACGTTATCAATATCAATCTTCCGCCTCTGCGGGACCGCCGGGAAGACATTCCGATACTGGCGAGTCACTTCCTCGAAAAATTCAGCAAGGAAAACGACAAGTTTGTGGATGCGAACGGGCGCACCACGCTGCGCTTCGATCCGGAAGCCATGCAGTTGCTGCTCGACCATAACTGGCCGGGCAACGTTCGCGAACTCGAAAACATCGTGGAGCGCGCGGTGGTGCTGGCGTCCACCTCCGTGATTCCGCTGGATGTGCTCCCGGATTATCTCTTGCACGCGGGAGGGATCAGAATTCGTCGAAATGAAAACGGCGCGCTTCCGGCCGACGCGTCATTATGGGAAATCGTGGCCGATTTCGAGCGCCGCACCATCATCGAGCATCTGGAACGCTTCAACTGGAGCCAGACCGAAGCCGCGGAAGCCCTGCGCGTTCCGCTTTCTACCTTGAACCAGAAGATCAAAAGGTTGAACATCGATGTCAGGCGCAGAGGCGTCTGACATCTCGCGGCGCAAACTGCCCTGTCTGACTTGAGACTTCTTTCGATGGGGCGCGTCCGCGTTAGACTTTTTCGGCCGGGGCCTCGACCAGCGCTTCTTCGAGCAGATTCGCGATTCGCTGCGACTTGTCGGCGTAGGAGCGCAACTGGCGCTCAACCGATCGCAGTTTATCGGCAAGGTGAAGGCAGGCGAGCACGGCAACCCGCGTCGAATCCGCGGATGCCGCCCGGCTGGCAATGGAGGTCATCAATTCGTCCACCTGCGCGGCGATCTCCTCGACGTCCCGCGCTTCTCCGTCCGCCAGCAGCGAATAGCTCTGGTTGAAGATTTGAACGCGAACGGATTGTCTCGGGTTGGCCATCGGCGACCGGACGCCGGGTGCGGCAGTTCACGCGCGGCGCAGTGCTGTCCTCATTCTACGCAGTTCGGCCAAACACGCAAGAACTTAAGGCGTTCCGAGCTCATCGATATGGCCGAGAAGCCGTTCGATGCGTTCGCGAACCTGCCGCCGCTCCTCGCGCATCCCATCGAGTTCGTTCGAGAGGCGCTGGTTCTCTTCCTGCGACTGGCTCAGGCTCGAGCGTGTCTCGGCGAGTTCCCGGACCGCAGTCTCCTTCTCCTGCCGGAGACGGTTCACCAGCGCCACGGCGCGTTGAATCCGCTCCTCGAGGTTAGCCAGCGTATCGACTTCGGGCTGTTGCTGCATTGTGGCCATGGTGGGCGACCCCTGGGGTTGTTTACTTGCCGGCTGCTGCGAGCGCGGCCTTCGCTTTTTCCGCAATCTGCGCGAACTGGGCCAGATCGGCCGTCGCTGTTTCCGCCAGCACTTTGCGATCGAGATCGATCCCCGCCAGCTTGAGACCATGCATCATCTTGCTGTAGGAGAGGCCGGATTCGCGGGCCGCGGCGCCGATGCGCACGATCCAAAGCGAGCGATACTCACGCTTCTTGTTCTTGCGCCCGACATAGGCGAACTTCAGCGCCCGCTCAACCGCTTCCTGTGCTGCCCGATGCAGCTTGCTTTTGGTTAGAAAGAAACCGGACGCGCGCTCGAGCGTTTTGGCGCGATTCTGCCGGCGTTTGGTACCACGTTTTACTCTGGGCACGTTTCTTCTCCTGGTTGGATATTAAATATGCGGCGAATCGGGCACGTGCGGTGGCTCCGTTCGCTCGCCTCCGGCCTCGTCAAACCGGGCCGGGCCGCCGTCTGATATTGCAGCTCAGTACGGCAGCATTCGCTGCAGAGTCGCCTGATCGGCGTCATCGGCTACAACCGAGCGATGCAGCTTGTTCTTCCGCTTGCGCGCCTTGGACGTGAGGATGTGCCGCGCAAAAGCATGCTGGCGAACCACCTTCCCCGTCCCGGTTTTTTTGAACCGTTTAGACGCACCCTTGTGTGTCTTCAGTTTGGGCATGACAATGTTCCGGGAAATAAAAATCTTACCACACCCCCAAAACTCACACTCGGCCGGCGAAACCACCGAGTGCCCATCGACTTTCGCTGAAGGCCCATGCCTTACGGCTCACCGCATGTCATCCGAGAATTCCGGTCCCCCGGGGGGCAGCGATTGCGTCATATCGCGCGCATTCCGAACTGGATCGTCCGCTCCGCGGCGATCGAGTTTGTGGAATCCGATTGCGAAATCGCACGCGGTTTCGATCCGGTGGCGTGGGAATTACGGCGCCAAATCAGCCACACGGGGACTCATGTACCGGAACCCTCCTGAAATCCCCGGCTTTGTTTACGTTACGCTCGAGGATTTAATATGGGCATAGATAATGTCGATTGCTCGAGGGGAAGCTCGGACCGTCAGCCAGTTCGCCCTGGTCAGTTACGTGCCCGCTCCGCTTTCTCAGTTTCTCGATAACCTTCGGACCCGGCTGACCCCGCAGGCCAAACCACATGCCCACGTCACCATCCTCCCGCCACGTCCGGTTTATGCGGATCTCGAGGAGCTGAAAAAACGCCTTGCCCCGGCGCTTCGGGACGTGAATCCCTTCCACATTGAACTCGGCTCCATCAAAGTCTTCCCTGTTTCGAACGTGATTTATCTGAGCATCGCTCAGGGCGATACAGAACTGCGCACGCTCAACCATGCGCTGGATCGGGGCGTCCTGCGCTTTAAAACCGCGTTCTCCTACCACCCCCATATAACGCTGGCCCAGGATATTGAGCCGGCGCACGTGGAAGAACTGCAGCGTATCGCGCACGAGGAATGGGACAGTTACAAAGGCGACCGCGGATTCGGAATCGATTCTCTGTGGCTCGTCCAGAATGTGATGCCTGACGTCTGGCTCGAATGTGGCCTGTTCCCTTTGGCCGTTGAGGCCCCGGTCCCCGGCTAGACCGGCAGCCTCGCGCAGTCGTACAGCCGCTCAGATCCGTGTCAGCGCTTTATACTTCCGCAGCAACTCATACAGCACAACGCCGCCGGCCGTCGCTACATTCAGGGAATGTTTCCTGCCGAGCATGGGAATGCGAACGTGGGTGTCCGCCAGCGCGGCCGTTTCCGGCGTGAGCCCGTCGGCTTCGTGGCCGAAAAGAATGCAGACGGGAAACCGCGGCTGCCACTCGAAAAGATCCACCGCGTGAACGCTGGTCTCGATGGCGGCGATCTCATACCCGGCGTCGCGCAACGAGCAGACAGTTTCGCGCGCATTCCACGTGTGCTCCCAGCGGACCGTCTCCTCGGCGCCGAGCGCGGTTTTTGAAATCATCCGCTGCGGTGGATGCCCTGTAATTCCGCCGAGAATCAGACGCCTCAGCCTGACCGCATCGGCGGTTCGGAAAAATGCCCCCACGTTATAGAGGCTTCGCACGTTCTCGAGCAGCACCACGACTGGAAGCTCTGAAAGCTCCGAGTAAGCCGTGGCGGCATTCGTCACCCGAAACGGCAGCCGTTCCCGCGTCTCTTCAGGAGCCGAACACACACTCGATCTCTCCATTCCCCCACACCGTATGGCGGCCCACGCCCGTCCAGCAGGCGGCCCGCAGCCACGGCGCAAACTCGGCCAGATCTCCCGCGTATTCCGCGGCGCCCTCGAATCCGCCAATGCCGTGCACTTCACCCGTACGGGAGCTTCGCCGAAAAATGCGACGCTGCCTCAGATTCGCCCGGACCGTCCGGATATTCTTCGCCCGCTCCCCCAAACCCCGAAAATCGGCCTCGAGCGGCCCCGCCCCGTAATACCGTCGCAGCGTCGCCACGCGGTCGCGAATTCGCGCGAACAGCATCGAAAATGCCGCCGGATCCTCCGCCGCCGCGCCCTTCAATTCCGTCGCCGTCAGGAACCGGACCACAAGCGACGAAGCAGGCTCGGGCGATGCAAGATCGATCGAGAAATCGCCGCGCATCACCACCTCCTCGAGTTCGAAATTCGACCGGGGAGCCGCGGCAAAACCTCGCGCAATCTCCGCTGCGATGTTTCCTTCGGGGTCGAATGTGTGGACGTCGATATGAAACGCGTCCCCCGGCGCGAACGCGCTGCCGTTCAGATGAGATGCCCGCAGAATGAACGGACGCGGCGGATCCGCAAGACCGCTCGGGCCGGCGTGCGAGCGCGGCCGGAAGATCTGCTCCGCGAGCCCTGTTCCCAAAAATCCTCGAATCGTATTGCCAGCCCTGTCACCCGAAAAACGCAGACGCTCAACGGCGCGAAAGTGAAAACGATGGGCCCGGGCCCGGAATATCATTTCTTTCTGTTTGAGGCGGCCGTTGCCCGATAATTGGGGCGGACATAATTGGGACTGATGCGAATCCTCGTAGCCGGAGCGCTCTCGTCGATCGCCGCCATCGTGATGGGCTGGTTCTTCACGGGCTGGCTGTTTCACCGATTTCAGCGTCGCACACCGGCGACTTGGCGCGATCCCTCCTGGCGGCGAACTCTCCTGGGAATCGCGGTGAACGACATATTGTTCGGTTTCGTGTTCGCCGCATTTTTCGATCTCGTCGGCGGCATCGGCCGCTTCAATATTGATAACTGGATCGGCATGGGTATTACTTTCGGGGCGGGCTGCTGGGCCGCCATTGCCCTGCCCATGTGTCTCGCCATGCTCGTCTTTATGCAGGTACACCGCGGCGTTATTATCGGCGTTCTACTCGATTGGCTCGCGTCCAGCATTATCGCGGGCCTTATTTGCGCCTTTGTATTCGCGCGATGATATTTTGAAACTCTTTGATTTTCCACCGCATCTGACGTTTCAGCCGTTAAAATGGGAGATGTGCTTTCGCTCTCGATTGTAGTGCCGATCCACAATGAGGAGCATTCGATTCTTCCTCTTTATGACCGCCTTACTTCGGTACTCTTTTCAATAGGCCGTTCTTACGAAATTCTCTTCGTCGATGACGCCTCCTCGGATCGAAGCCATGAATTGCTGGCGAATCTGGTGCAGACCGATCACCGCCTGAAGGTCATCCGTTTGCGGCGGAATTTCGGGCAGACCGCCGCGCTTTCCGCCGGATTTAACGAAGCGAAGGGCCGCGTCATCATCGCCATGGACGGCGATCTGCAGCACGCCCCCGAAGATATTCCCGCGTTGCTGCGGAAAATCGATGAAGGCTGGGACATTGCCAGCGGCTGGCGCAAGGAGCGCGTCGATAACGCCGTAACCCGAAAAGTTCCTTCCAGAATCGCCAACTGGCTGATGTCAAAAGCTTCCGGCGTCGAACTGCGGGATTTTGGCACCACATTCAAGGCCTACCGGTCTGAGGTCCTGAAAGACGTTCATCTCTACGGCGAATTGCACCGCTTTATCCCGGCTCTCGCGAGTTTCTACGGTGCGCGCGTGGCCGAAGTTCCGATCCAGAACACGCCTCGCGCATCGGGCGCTTCGCACTACGGCCTGAGCCGGACTTTCCGGGTCCTCTTCGATATTCTGACCATTCGGTTCCTCCTGAAATATTTCACCCGGCCGATGCATTTCTTCGGCGCCATCGGGCTGACCGGTACCGCTCTTGGCAGCCTCCTGCTCGGTTACTGCCTGATCGTGAAGCTGTTCTGGCGTCTGGACATCATTCAGGAACACGGCCCCATGCTGATCGCCGGTTCGCTTCTTCTGATGGCCGGCCTGATGATGTTCAGCACGGGCCTTATCGGCGAACTGCTCATTCGGACTTATTTCGAGTCCCAGGACCGCCGAATTTACGCCGTCCGGGATATCCTGACGCAGCGCCGCCGCGAACGCGTCGACGAGCGACGATAGACCGTACTCCGGATTCGAAGCGAATCCTTCGGGATTCGTGGGCCCGGTTGATCGCTCGACCTTTGCCCGCCGATCGCCCGCACTCGCTAAAGTGAGTATCGATGGATCGCCAATCGGGCTCCTCGCGCCGGGATTTTCTCCAGCAGGCCGCCGCTGCCGGCGCCGTATCGAAAACGAATCCGCCGGCAGAGCCGAAGCAACCCCACGCAGCCGCGGCTCGCCGTTCCGCCGCCATCTCTTACCCGCGCCAGTTCGAAGGCCCGCATCTCAAGATGATTTCCTTTCCTCTGGGAGGCGTGGCAGCGGGCAGCATCGGGCTCGGCGGGCGTGGCCAGCTCCGGGATTGGGAGATATTCAACAAGCCGGATAAAGGCGGCGCGCCCTCTTACGCTTTTCCTTCCATATGGGTTCAGGCGCAAGGCCGTCCGGCGGTCGCCCGGGTTCTGGAAGCGCGCATTGAGCCGCCCTACGAAGGCGCATCCGGGCTGGGCGCGAACAATGCCCCCGGGCTCTCGCGTCTTGAAGGGGCGCGGTTCACAGGGGAGTACCCGCTCGCGCGCATCGACTTTTCAGATCGTGATCTGCCGCTGAAAATTTCGCTCGAAGCCTTCACGCCGTTCATTCCGCACGACGCTGAAGAATCCGGCCTGCCGGTCGCGATCCTGCGATATCGCGTTTCGAATCCAACCCGCGCGCGCTCTGAGGTCTCGATCGCGTTCTCGATCGACAATCCGTTGCGCGTAACGGAATCTTCGGGCGGGGCCGCCGCATTGCACATCGATTCGCGCAGCAACGAATTCCGCGATTCGGGCGTACTCGCCGGGCTGGTGATGACGAACCCCGCAATCGCCCAGGATCATCCCATGCACGGCGAATTCGTGGTAGCCGTGCTGGACCCCTCGCATGGCAAATTCACCCACTGGCGCGGCTGGGCCCAGGCCCGCTGGTGGAATTCACCCATGCTCTATTGGGACGATTTCTCGGCCGATGGCGAACTGGGCCCGGAGCCCGACCCCCGAAACCCCGTAGGCGCCATTGCGTTGAAAAAATCGATCGCGCCGGGCGCTTCCGCCGACTATACCTTCCTGCTCGCGTGGCGATTCCCCAATCGCACGCCCGCCTGGTGCGGCTGGACCGCCCCCAAAGGCCAGGAGCACGCCAATATCGGCAATCACTACGCAACCCGCTTCGCCGGCGCCTGGGACGCGGCCGAGTATGCGGCGCGCAACATGGCCACGCTCGAAGCGCGCACCAAGACCTTCGTGGCCGCCTTCCGCGAAAGCACGCTTCCGGCGCCCGTGAAAGACGCCGCCAGCGCGAATCTCAGCACTCTCGCCACCACCACCTGCTTTCGCACGGCGGATGGCGAGTTTCACGGCTTCGAAGGCGTAAACGATCATCTCGGCTGCTGTTTCGGCAACTGCACCCACGTATGGAATTACGAAACGGCCACGCCGCATCTCTTTCCATCGCTCGCGCGATCACTGCGTAAAGCGTCTTTCGGTTATTCGATGGATGATGCCGGCGGAATGCGCTTCCGGCAGATGTTGCCGGATGGGTCGGATCGCTTTGGCTATGCCGCCGCCGACGGCCAGATGGGGCAAATCGTTCATGCCTGTCTCGATTGGAAACTCTCTGGAGACAACGAATGGCTGCGCGCCAACTGGCCACGCGTGAAAAAGGCCATTGAGTTCGCCTGGATTCCCGGTGGTTGGGATGCCGATCGCGATGGCGTGCTCGAAGGCGTGCAGCACAACACCTACGACGTGGAGTTCTACGGCCCGAATCCGATGTGCGGCATCTACTATCTGGCGGCGTTGAGGGCCTGCGAAGAGATGGCGCGCGGCGCAGGCGATGACACCGATGCCGCGGAATACCGGCGCCTGTTCGACAACGGAAGCAAATGGATCGACGCGAATCTCTTCAATGGCGAGTTCTACGTCCAGAAGATCCGCGCCTTTCGCAACGACCAGATCGCCCCCGCGCTCCGCAGCAACATGGGCGCGGACGATCCCGAGCACCCGCAGTATCAGGTCGGCGAAGGATGCCTCGTGGATCAGCTCGTCGGGCAGTATCTTGCCGAAGTGGCCGGACTCGGCCCGCTCATTTCGCGCGAGCATGCGCGCTCGGCGCTGCGTTCCATCCATCGTTACAACTACAAGCGCTCTCTCGCGCATCACGATACCGTGCAGCGCACCTTCGCGCTGAACGATGAAGCGGCGCTCGTGATCTGCGACTATGCCAGGGCCGAGCGCCCGCGCATTCCCTTTCCTTATTACGCCGAAGTCATGACGGGCTTCGAGTACTCCACGGCCGCGCATATGCTTTATGCCGGCATGGTCCGCGAAGGGATTGAATGCATCTCGAACATCCGCGCGCGATACGACGGCGAAAAGCGCAATCCCTGGGACGAGGCCGAATGCGGCCACCACTACGCGCGCGCCATGGCTTCATGGAGCGCTGTGCTTGCGTTGAGCGGCTTCCGGTATGACGGAACATCGGCCGCCGTGGTCGCGAGTCCTCAGATAAACGCTGGCGCAGGCGAGTTCCGTTGCTTCTGGTCGTCCGCCACGGGCTGGGGGACATTCGGCCGCCTGGCAACCGAAAGCAACGCGCGATTGCGTCTTCGCGTGATTGAAGGCAGACTGCCGGTTCGATCGTGCGATTTCGCCGCCGGCGGCGCGACCACTATTGCCCGGCTGAACGGACGGGAGATCGATCACCAGATGCGTGGGCCGCTGTTTCTTTTTACGTCGCCTGTTGTCATCGAAGCGGGCGGTGAGTTGAGATTGCAGGTATCAGGAAGGCGCAGAGGGTCATCGGTATCACCGTTGTGAGAACGAAACCATGGCTCGCACTGGTCGGCGGATTTCTCGGCGCTGGCAAAACCACCCTGATTCTTGCCGCGGCCCACGAGCTCGAGCGCCGCGGAATGCGCGCTGCCGCCATCCTGAACGATCAGGGCGATGGTCTCGTGGATACGCACTTCACCCGCGCAAACGGAGTTCTGGCCGGGGAGGTAACGGGTGGGTGCTTCTGCTGTCGGCTTTCCGACCTGATCACTGCGGCCCGCGACCTCGCGACGGCTTCCCCGGACGTAATCTTCGCCGAACCAGTGGGCAGCTGTACGGACATATCCGCCACCACCATTCGGCCGCTCCTTCGCGATCATTTCGATGAATTTCGCCTCGCGCCCTACTCTGTCCTGATCGATCCGGCGCGCGCTGTTGAGCTCGACGCGTTCGACATGAATGACGACCTCGGATTTCTCTTTCGCAAGCAGATCGAGGAAGCCGATCTGGTCTGCTGGACTAAAAGCGATATTCGGGCCATTCCGGATTCCGTATTCCCTCACGCGCGCCGGCTGAGCGCAAAAACGGGTGAAGGCGTCGCCGCCTGGGTCGATGAGATCCTCTCGGGCGAACTCGCAGCTGGCAACACGATCCTGGAAATCGATTACGCCCGCTACGCCCGCGCGGAAGCCGCGCTCGCGTGGCTCAACCTGGATCTCACGTTCGACGCGCCCCAGCCGCTCACGCCCGCGCTGATTATCGGTCCGCTGATGGATGAGATCTCAACGGAGCTTGTGCAGTCCGGCGCCGCGGTTGCGCACCTCAAAATCACTGGCGAATGCGCTTCCGGAGTTCTGAAGGCGGCTCTATGCGGCAATACCGGCGACCCGGAACTGGAAGGCGCACTCGACGCCTCCCCCGCCCTGCGACATCAGCTTCGCGTGAACCTGCGCGCACGCGGCGCTCCATCGCTGGTCGGCGACATTGTCAGGCGCGCGGTGGAGCGCCTGCCGGGCGAAATCCGAATCGCCCGCTACGCCTGTTTTCAGCCGGCCGCGCCGAAACCCGAGCGCACGGCCCGCTAATTGAGCGGCGTTGCGCGCGATGAATCAAGCCCCGCGTCACAGTATCATCTTTATTTGAAGCTGTTTGTCGCTGTCTTGCTGGTCGCGGCCGCTTTGCCCGCGCTCGCATCGGACGACTGGATCCGCCTTTCCACGCCGCATTTTGAGGTCTACACCACCGCGGGCGAACGCCGCGGCCGGGACGTCGCAATCGAATTCGAGAAGCTGCGGGAGTTCTTTGAGCGCGCCTCGCCTCTCAAACAACCGCCCGATGCGCCGGTTCGCATCATCCTCTTCCGAACCGAGCAGCAATATGCGCAGTACGCCATCAACGGAATCGCCGTCGCGTTCTATGCGGCCACGCCCACACGCGATTACATCGTCCTGCAGGATTCGCCCGAGAAATACCCGATCGCCATTCACGAATACATGCACCTGCTCATCCGCCACAGCGGACTCAAAATTCCCTTGTGGCTGAACGAAGGATGGTCGGACGTGTATTCCACCTTGCGGCCCACTCGTGACGGGGCCGCCGTCGGCGATCTCCTGGCCGGGCGCGCCGCCACTCTCGATCAGGGCACGTGGCTCGATTTCGACACCCTGACTTCCGCCACTCAGTCATCGCCTTTTTACAACGAAGCCGATCGCGCCGGAATGTTCTACGCGGAGAGCTGGGCTCTGGCTCACATGCTGTATCTCGCGCCCGAATACAAGGATCGCTTCGGGAAGTTCATCAACGCGCTCCATCACGGGTCGAGCACTGCGGCCGCCTGCCAGACTGCGTACGGAAAAACTTCCGCGGAAGTCTATTCCGATCTCCGCACATATCTGGCCCGGCGCAAACTTTACGGCGCGGTATTCGAAGCGCCGCTCGCGAAAGCGGCCGAAGAACCGCGGATCGAAAAATTGTCCAGCTTCGATGCAAGTCTCATGCTGGCCCATTTGCTCGCAGCCACCAACCGCAGCAACTTCGCCCGGCAGGAGTTCGAAAAGCTGGATAAGCTGCGCCCCGGCCAGCGGGAGATTGCCGAAGCGCTCGGTTACATCGCGTTGAACGTCGGAGATCGTGCCGGCGCACGCGCCAGATTCCGCCAGGCGTTCGACGAGGGCGCGAACGATCCGCCAATGTGTGTCCAGCTCGCGCAGCTCGAGACCGAGAACCACGCCGGGCCGCTAATCATCATCCCGGTTCTCGAGCGCGCCCTGAAAGTCAGGCCGGATTATCCCGAGGCCCAAATTGTACTTGGCCTGGCCAGGCTGGCAACGCGCGACTATCCGGGCGCGATTTCGACATTAACCGCGATCCGCACTGTACCGCCGGGTCAGGCGACGCCGGTCTTCAGCGCGCTCGCTTATGCCACCACGCAAACCGGCGATCTCGAAGCTGCCCGAGGCTACGCGAAGACCGCGCTCCGATGGGCCACTACCGATCAGCAGCGAAAATCCATCGAGCAGTTGAACACGCTGATTGAGGCGCGCGCCGCAATTCCCGTGCGCAAAGGCGAAAATCTGGTCCACGTGGATGGCAAAGTCATCAATGTCGTGTGCGCCGCTTCCGGCAACCAGCTGCAACTTCTCTCCGGGGGACAAACCCTCAACTTTGCCCTGCCGGATCCGCGCGCCGTCGAATTTGTCCAGAGCGCCGGTGGCGCTTTCGAAATGCACTGTGGACCGCAGAAGCCGCAGCCCATGCAGGTGGAATATGTGCCCGCCCCGGCTGGCTCGGTAATTGCAGGTTCCGTTCGAAGAATCGAATTGCAGGCGGCACAATGATCAAAATCGGACAGAAGCCGGCGACCATCGATCGCCCCATCGAGCATCTGACGGCTTGTCACCGGCGCATTGAAGATCGCCTGTCTACGCTCGAACGCGCAGGTGAATGGTTCGGCTCGGAAGACGAAACAAAGCAAGCGGAGGCAATGCAGGCCATCGCCTCCGCGATTCGTTTTCTCGATTCCAGCGGCGTAACGCATACGGTAGATGAAGAATCGAGCCTGTTCCCGCGTCTGGCGCCACGGCTCGATCAGGGCGAAAAGGATTACGTGGAATCTCTCGAGCGCCAGCATCGCGAAGTGGATCAGGCCTATGCGGAACTGAAAGCGGCAGTCGATGCCCGCGTGCCCGATCGCTACAGGGCGGCGGTTTCCCGCGTCGCGCAGCTCTACCGCGAGCACATCGCTTCCGAGGACCGCGTGCTCACGGCGATCGCCGGCCGCCTTCTCTCCCCTGCCGATCTGGAAGCGATCGCCGCGGAAATGCGCGGCCGCCGGTCGCATCTGGCGAAGTAATCAGCACGCTTTGGCGTCATGTAGCTGCAGGCTGCAGGAAGGCCTTGACGCCCGCACAAATCCGGGTATCATTAAGAGAGCTTAATGGTTGCCGGAAAGCCAAATCGTTTTGCGTCGACGGCCGCGCTGCTCGTGCTCCTGGCCGCCAATGCTCTCGTCGTTTCCGGCCACCGCCTGCACCGAACGCGGCCGGAGAGCCGGCACACTCATGTTGCGCTGCAGTCTGCTCAGCGAACGCTTTTCTCACGGACCGGCCTGCGGACCGGGAGTCAGAGTTCGCCCGAGCAAACCACGTTCACCCTGCCCGCTCTTCGGGCACATTGGCCGGTAGCGGACTTTTCGGGATCGTTGCAGTTATCGCGCGCCTCCACGCGGAGCCTCGCCAGTGGCGTTGAATCCGCAAGCAGTCGCGCGCCTCCCCGGTTCCTCTGATTCAGCAAAGCTTGTCGTTTTTCGTTCCCGCCTCGCGCGCTGAGGCGCGTTGCGGGCTCACGCATATCAGTAACGAAGATCATCAGCTAATCAGGAAGGAATCGTGGAATCATGTCTTTCAATCGACGCGTTCTGTTTCCGGTCGATTTTTCGAATTACCCCTTCGCCGTGCCTCCGGCAGTCGAAGAACTCATCGACGGCCCGAACGTAGAAATTGTTTTGCTGCATGTGCTGGATGCAGCTCGTCCGTCGGCTTCCAGGCTCGCGTACCGCATGGATGGACTCGATCTGCTGGCGCGCAGGCATTTCAGACACTGTAAAGTCAGCCGCCGGGCGGATTATGGAGAGCCCGCCAGCCGGATACTGGAGTACATCCGCAGCAACGACATCGGAATGGTGGTTATGCCGGCCCGGGATTCCGGGGGGTTCGGAAAAGGGCCGCTCGGTCGTGTTACCACTCGGGTTCTGGCTGAGGCATCCTGTCCGCTCTGGCTGGAATGGCGGTCCGACGCGCCGAAGAAGCGCGCGCGGTCTACGGGGGCATCCGTCTGCTGCACAGTCGAGGGCACTCCGCCGGATGAACAGATAATTCGTGAAGCTGCGGCCGTTGCGGACCGGCTTGGCGGCAGACTGACGATCGTATCGCCGGTCGAACCGGAGCCGAACCGGTATACCGCGCCGCTCCCCCGGCCGATCACGCCCGCGCCGGAGTTACTGCGGGAAACCGATCGGATCAACCGATTACGGGCCCGTATCGCTCCGTGCGCCGAGGTGATCGTAGCCACGGGGTGGCGGGAAGGCGTTATCGACCGGGCTCTGAGGGACCGGTCTGCCGACCTGCTTATCGCGGGCGACTGCAGGGCGGCAGTATTGGCAGCCGAGGGGACATGTCCGGTGCTGCGCCTCAACGTCCAACAGGGTGATGTCACCTGTTTTGGCAGCTCTTATCCTCGAGAATACCGGAGGATCGCATAAATGCCCGGCGAACATGGCAGTGCTCCTGAGCAGTCTCAACCGGGCGCCAAAGAGCAGGTGCTGATGACTCTGAAGATCCTCGGCGTGTTGTTTGCGATCTTGGCGCACTCTGGCTGTTTGAAAACTTCGTGACGCCCTGATCCGGGGGGCCGTTCGCGCAACGAACGGCCTTCACCGCCAGCGACTTGGCTGGCGCCCAGGATAGTCATCTGGAGCAGTGCGATGTTTCATTGCCGTAATTGAGGAACAAACTCCGGCGGCATGCCGTTCGAATATCCCAGTTCGACAAAAATGAGAACGCCGGCTATTCGCTCTTCGCTTCACCTGAAACCGACAAGCGGTAGATGGCGCCGCCAGTGCGAAACATCCGTGTTCAGCCCGCTTTGTGCAATCGCCGTCACAACCAGCTGTCCAGCGCTGTCCCGCCGCCAAAGGTCCGGGCTGCCCTCACACCCGGCATCTTCCCCAGTCACCGATTTCAAACTTTATTTTGCCCGCGTTTCGAACAGCTTACCGGCCCTCCCATCCTCGCCTCCCGCGCCGGATTGTATCCTCAGCTCAGCGGTTCCACTCCTGGCCAGGAGACACGTTAATAAACGCTGGACTTTCGCCGGCTTCAACCGGCGAAAGCTTGAAAATCGATTTTCATCGCATCCAGCCCGGGTGACAGCCGGGTTCGGGTTCCAGTAAATTGTTTGTTCTTCCAAAATTGATGAAGGAAGTTCGGCCGGCAACCCGGTTTCAGCCGCGCGAAAGAGGTCTTGGGCGGGCCTCGCATCGGCGGTGGAAACTGCGCGGCGGTCGAACTTCCCGAATCTCCCGACCTCTTTTCCTCTTCTTACGGCCGTAGTGTGTCCATACGATTTATGCCAGCGCCGCGGCGGTATTCCGCGCACCTCTCATCACTTACCTCTTCATGCGGACGATCTTTCCGACGGTCACATTCCCTCTGAATCTTCATCCACCCGGCGTTCAACGACTTACGTAAAAATCCCTGCTCCCCTGCGGTTTTCCCGTTGTAGCCTGCTTGCAGCAGTTCCGGTGCTTTTACTGCCGGTTCAATCAACTTCAAAACGAAAGGAGAAACCCGAATGGCCGTGACCCTTACTGGAACGAAGACGGTGACCGTCAGCGTCGCGCCGCATCTGACGGCGTCCGTTCTGACGTCGCTGCTCGCGACCCCGGTAGAAAATCTCACCGTGGCGCAACTCGATCGGCTGCGTGACGCCGTAAATCGCGTGTCGCAGGGCGCTGCGCCGTCGAGCACTGTGGGCTCGCTGCTCCGCTAGCTTTGCTACTGTAATAGAGATGGCGCGGGCCACGGCATCTGCCAGGGTCCGCGCCTGCTGTTCCATCGCTATACCGGACGCCGCGTCCATTGCCGGTGCCCCGGTCATGTTATTCTCGATAGAGAATACGGAGTTTCCCTTGACCCACGCCGATTCTGTCTCACTCGACGTCCGCGAATCTTTCCAAAAGCAGCACGATGCTACGGTCCGCGCCGAAATCGAAGCTTTCCGCCTGAAGGCCCAGGAGTTCCTCGCCGGTCGTATTACGGATGATGAATTACGTCCCTACCGCCTTCGTTTCGGCTGCTATGGCCAGCGTCAGCCTGGCGTACAGATGATGCGGACCAAGATTCCGGGCGGCATGTTGAGCGCCGAACAACTCGAGCGGCTGGCTGATGTCGGTGATTTTGTCGGCTCCAAAGGCCATCTCACCACGCGCCAGAACATGCAGTTCCATTTCGTGCCGCTTACCAAATTCCCGGACGCGATGCACATGCTGCACGACGTGGGAATGACCTCGCGCGAAGCCTGTTACAACACCGTCCGCAACGTCACGGCGTGCCCCTATGCCGGGCTCACCCGCCATGAGGTGTTCGATGTGCGGCCTTATGCCCGGATCACCGCCTTCGCGTTTCTGCGCAAGACTCTCACCGACGCAATGCCGCGCAAGTTCAAGATCGCTTTCGATGGCTGCACCAACTCGGATTGCACGATCGCCGCAATTCACGATGTCGGCCTGAAGGCTGTGGAGCGCGACGGCAAACGCGGTTTCCGCGTCGTGGTCGGCGGCGGCCTTGGGCCGCTTCCAGTCGAGGCGCGGCTGCTCGATGAATTTCTGCCGGAAGAGCGCCTCGTCAATCGGATCGAAGCCGTTCTGCGCGTCTTCAATCAGTACGGAAATCGCAAGAACAAGAACATGGCGCGCTTTAAGTTCGTGATCCGCGAGCGTGGGTTCGAATGGGTAAAAGAGCAGATCGATAAGGAATACGCCGACATTCTCGAAAACGGCGGCATCACTGTTCCTACTCAGGTGCCCGATGGCTTCGGCGGATACCAAACGAACCCAAGACCCCTTGGCGTGGGGTCGCTGCTGCCGGTAGTGGATCGCGCAGCCTCCGGCAATCCGGAGTTCGATCGGTGGCTTGAGTCGAATGTGCAGGAGCAGCGCCAGACCGGCTACGCGATGGTCACCGTACGGGTGCCGAACGGGAACCTGACGACCGCGCAAATGCGTGAAATGGCAAAGATCGCGCGTGAGGCAGGGGACGGTTATCTTCGGGTCACTCTCGAGCAGAACCTGGTGCTTGGGTTCGTTCAGCTCGGTTTGCTGCCCCGGCTGCACGCCGCCTTGAAGCAGATCGAACTCGGCGGCGCCGGCGCGCGGGAAATTCAGGACGTGGTTACCTGCCCCGGCGCGTACTCCTGCAATCTCGCGCTCACCAAGACCATGAACCTGGGCGCTGCGCTGCACGAGGCGGTTCGCGGATATGATGATCCGGCTGTGCGGGCTCTGCAAATCAATGCCTCGGGCTGCCCCAATGCCTGCGGCCAGCATTGGACCGCGGAAATCGGTTTCTACGGTAACGCCCGCAAGATAGAGGGCAAGGAAGTGCCGTATTATCAGATGCTGCTCGGCGGCGGGTACGACGAGCAGGGCGTCATGCGTTTCGGTCTCGCCGTGCAAAGCATGCCGGCCAAATACGTCACCACGGCGACGCAGCGCGTCATTGAGCATTATCAGGCGAATCGACGGGAGGGCGAAACCTTCCGCGCCTACGTTCTGCGTTTCAAGGTCGAGTTTTTCCGCAAGGAACTGCTGGCCGATCTCGCAAAGCCGGCTTCGCTCGATCCCGATCTGATGAAGGATTGGGGCGATACTGACGCCTTTTCGCTTCAACTCGGTCGCGGCGAGTGCGCGGGCTGATCACGAACGAGCGCGCCGCGATATGTGGCGGCGCGCTTCGCCTCCACCTGAAGAAACATCCAGCCACGCAATAGTTTGCAGGCGGTAAACATTTGTAAGCCGCAGTAACGTCACCCCCGGCCGGTGGCATCATTGTTCACATGAAAACAACCTTCCTGGCCCTCGTGGCCTTTTTCTGTCTTTCAATCGCCGCTTTTGCCGCCAGCGCTGATGGCAAATGGACCGCGGATGTTCCGGGTCGCGGCGGAAACACCATGCAGACCACCTTCACGTTCAAGACGGAGGGCAACACCCTCACCGGGACCGTCGCCACCGAGAGAGGCGAAAATCCGATTCAGAACGGCAAGGTGGATGGCGACAACATCTCCTTCGAACAGGTTCTGAATTTCAACGGCAATGAGCGCCGCCTCAACTATAAAGGCACGGTGAAAGGCGACACCATCGAGATGACGCGCGAAGGCGGTCGCGGCCCACAAACCTTTACAGCCAAAAAAGTCCAGTAGCGGAACTTTACCGCCGCGCCGTTTCAACTCAGGCAGAAGATCACCAGGGACAGCACGGCCCGGGGGCGCTGTGTTTTGCGAATGGAAAAAGGAATTCGTGCCAGCCAACGGCTGAGAA
>Ga0157370_10002295_pt1 | contig 23183 bp, 30 predicted proteins | sample C35metaG_FD_113463 | JGI IMG/M metagenome (GOLD analysis project Ga0157370, IMG submission 113463) | Corn rhizosphere microbial communities from Kellogg Biological Station, Michigan, USA - C3-5 metaG | ecosystem: Host-associated > Plants > Roots > Rhizosphere > Soil | place: USA: Michigan...
CCAAGCTCAGCAACGCCAACAAGCCGCTGATGATGCTTTTAATGCTTTTCTTGCAGTTGACAATGATGGCAAAATTAATGCTAAACCTGGAAGGAACGTTAGATATTTGTAAATAAAAATAATATTTTTAGTAAGAAACCTCTTCAAAGACAAAATGCTTCTGCTCACTTGTTAAACTCTAATGGTGATGACTTTGTTAAAAACGAAGATGAAAGTAATGTTAGTTTATATGACGAAGATGGAATACCTATTCGTTATTATTAAAAAAAATAAAGTTTTTTCTGTAATGTCTGATAACGTCCCGCTCTACGTGAACTTGGGTATCTCCTTTTTAAATCTCCTTGGTATTTTGTGGATGGCTCTTCAACATATCTCGTGCAAAAGCAGCTGCTGTCAAGGAAAATGTTGCCAACTGGAGGAAATAATTGATTTCAAAGATCCTAATTCAGTTAAAACTGTTAGCAAATAAATGATTGTTCGGAAAAATCAAAAGCCGAAACGAACTCGACATCATTCAGTGAATAACACCCCGGAGGGATATATAAGCGGTAGATCCCGATCAAAAATAAATCACAAAGTTTATGAACAAGATGCCTAAGCAGTTGAAACTTACAAGAAACGAAGTCTATGATGCTGCCTATGCTATGAAACAAGATGTTAAACGGATGCAACGTTGTTGCACAAAGTTAAATGATGATATTGCTCTTCTCGAAATGACAATGATCAATAAGAATGAAGTTTTTCGCTTATCTATCGAAGAGTTCGAAGCATGGAAGGCTGATTATGAAACTGTTGACGCAATTAAGAAGGATAGAGATAATTATCTACTTCGAATTTCAAGGAATCGTAAACTTTATCAAAGAATGTTGGATTTTGCCGATGGAATCAATACTCAAGACGACGAGGCAAGCGAATCACAGGAAACACAACCAACACAGATTGTTAATTCTATGCTATCCGAAGATAGTGAGGAATCAAATTTTTAAAAGAAAATAAATTAATTTATTATTCTAATTCTTTATATAAATATGAAAAATGATCTTTCACTGGAAAATTAAATAACATAGTTCTCCTATGACCAATTGTTTCATATAGCCAATCAAAATCGTTTATAAACAACAGTGCTATGAAAATTGATATTTTTCTTTTCAATTCAGCAAATAAATCAATACAAGTTAATGCTCTAGTAAAAAATGTCCATTCACTCAAGTATTTAGCTCTTAAATCATTATCCATTTCTTCATATACGAAGTTAGCTGACTTATAAAATAAAAAGGACAACGTTGGGCGGAGAGGTTTAGATAATGGAAAACGACAAACACAGTTATTTGGCATTCTATGTCTACATTTGTAACAAGTAATAATTGTTTCGACATTGTGCTCCCCCTCCATGATGATTTCACCACATACTTGTATATCATCTTTTCCCATCTGCTGATCATATATAACAACATTAGAAAGAAAGATTTTACTTCTATTATTTTTGAAAAGTGGCGAACAAGGATCATCCAATTCAGTTGTCGATAAAGGGCTATGTCTATTATTATAGAAATTTAAATTAGTTGTTATAAAGAATGGACAAGGTGTCAACATCTCCAAATCAAAAAATTAGGAGTTTATTTTTTATTTAAGATATATTTCTCCTTCTTTTTCCAAATTTCATATTTCAATGAAGCACCAGTCCAAAAACTAAGTTCATCCAAGAGATCAGACCATTGACGATGTAATGACATATCTTCAACATCTTCCAAGAATAACGCCAACATAAGGTAATCAACAACATTTACATGTTCAGTCTCAGGATTTAAAAAAATATCAAACCAAATTGATCCTTCAAATCTAGATAAATGATCAAAAATCTTGAGTGTTCTCCAATATGATCGACCAAAAAAGAAAAAGTATGTTTTAATTTTGATATATGCATAAAAACAGAAAACAGACCTCTGGCCAAAAGGTGTTTTTAATATCTGTTCAATTTTTCTCTTCTTGAAAGCTGGATCAACTCTTTCCACATGGAAAAATTCTTGACTATCTCTTCGATCTGGTATACTATCCCAAATTCCAAATCCATTATGGTTACATCTTGGACAAGCAACGATAAAAATATGACTTAACGAAGGAGTGACAATCCACTGTCCACAAGAACATAAGCATAGAGTAGCAGCGCCAAATCTCTTAAAACACCAGAGGCGAGGCAATGTGTTTCTTGTTGTGTGCATCCAAGAATATTCTTCAACAGTAAATGGATATTTCCAAATAGCATCGTAAGGTATCTCCATTTCTTCCCACTTACATCCGCCAGGAATGAGGGATCCATATTTTCCAATTACATCATCAATTTCTTCATCTCCTTCAATATCATACAAGCCCTTTCTTTTACCTTGAAGAGGATAAGTTTGTTTGCCAGGATTTGGTATTGAATTAAAAATCAATCCAGCAATTCTTTTTGCTTCCAATTTTGGATCAGATTCGACCGTTTTAGAAACATAAGGTAGATAGGTGCTTAGGAGGTGTCGTTGTTTGTGATCGATTACTTTTTTTGCTTCATCCCACCAAGTGTTATATTCATCAAGAGGGCAGCTTTTAGTACCATCATCCAAAGTATCAATCTTCTTATCCACACTAAAACTTGGTTCGAACTTTCGTTTCATCGGAAATGTTTATAATTGAACGACTCCGTTGCGCATTTTAAAGGTAGACTATTCACTGAACGGCGCCTTTAAACGTCGATCATTAAGTGAATAACACCAAGTTAATTAAAAAGAATCGGAGTTGGGGATATAAAAGCTCGGATTTTTTTCAAAAAAATAACCGCTTGGTGGTGTAACAATCTCTCTTAAATATGGATCCAGGATCTCCTTTTGGCTCTCAACCTCCTCAGGATTGGCTTGATACTATGAATCCGCGCACTCCGCCTATTGCTGGTCGATTGGAAAATATTCCGCCTGTTGTTGCTCAACCGCCGCAAAATCCTCCACCTGTCATTCCTCAACCAGTTCAAACAGCTGTACCAGCTGCTTTTGCATTTGATCGTTTCCCATATCAAGTGCCTCAAATACCTCAAGCAGATGCGCCGACTGCCTTTGCGTTTGATCGTCTCCCAAGTCAAGTGCCACAAATACCTCAAACACCTACTACAAACCAAAGCCAAGTACCTCAAATACCTCAAACACCCGCTCCAGGAGGCAAACGACCAAGATCCTTTGAACCTAAAGAACCATTACCAAAGAGACAATCTATTCAATCTGCTGCTGGAGGAAATGTACACATGCGAGATGAAGAAGGAGGCTATGGAAGTGATGGAAAGCCAATCATTAGCGAGGAAGATCTCTATAATCTTGTGTTCTTTGCAGCTTTAATAGGAAGAAACAAGGATAGAGAACGTCAACCAAGAGAATATATCGAAACTGTTAAAAGTTTGCTGAATCCATATTTTAGTAAGGACACAAAGGCCTATGATTATTACTTGCAATATCTTCCAACGATAAGTTTAATCAATCAATTTTTAAATAGATTAAACTTGACATGGTATAGAAATGATCTTCTTCCTGAAAGAGTGAAGGCGTTTTATGAAATGATGAACAAAGTCATAAAAATATTGAGAAAACGATTGGAAGAGGGGGTAACATCGTTACCCGAACCTGGTACAAATGAAGAATTAGACGATCTTGGACGAGAAATTGGAACGCTCGCTCCCGTCAAATTTATTGCAAATCCATCCAATCTCCCTACTCCTGCTGCTGCCACTGCTGGTCGTGGTGCTACTGCTGGACGTGGAGCTGCTGTTCCTACTAAAACTGTATCTCGTGGTGGTGCTGCTGCTACTGGACGTGGAGCTGCTCGTGGTGGAGGACGTGGAGGTGGACGTGGTGCTGCTCGAGCTAACAACAATCCTGGTGATACTGGTCCAGATATTCCTCTTGTTCCATCTACTCGTGGTTATGAAAAGGAAAGTGATGCTGCCGATCCATTGGAAGGTCTTGATGATCCATGCTTTGAATTACTCAAAAACGCTCTATACCAAGGTATGATTTTTCTTTTTTTTAAAAAAAGCGGGTCTTTTTTTCGGTCATAGGAGGAGAGGAGAAGTTGTATGAAATAAGGTCAAATCCTATTCCACAAATTGTTAATCAAAGATCAAGTCAAATTCTTAAATCTTATGTCATTGGATGGCAACCGGAAGCAGTATCAACAGCTTATGAAGAATTTGAACCTCATCAAATTTATTTTTTTCTTGGCGACATTTTCTTAAAAATAACTTCAGTAAACTAATTTTTTGTCTTAGAGCGTATTATTGTGTGGAGATTAACGGTGGCCTTACCAACTAGTTTTTTATGGAAACATGATCCTGTATTACCAACTAGTGGAACGTTTTTTAGAATCACGATCGAATTATCACTCCAAGGACTAATTAGAAAGTTCCCTGTAAATCGCAAAAATATTATTCCTGGTGAATCTTTATCATTTCAACAATTTATCGGATATGCTATACAAGAGGCAATTGAAAATCAAGTTTTTCGACGGTTAACTCATGAAAATTATGAAAATTTATATTTTGAAGATCAAGAAAACGCGAGAGAACATTTAAATAATTTTGACTTCAACCAAGCTGGAAATTTAAGAAATTTTCCTATTCGAATGCAATGGTCTTCAACAAAGTCAGGGGTATTTAATATTGTTTCTTATCCGACTCCAGTATGGTTATCCCTCCTCAATGACCGAAATAGAGACCTGCGAGAGCGAAATTTTATTTTAAAGTTTCAATAAACTCACTCTTTAAATAGGTTACACTCGTTTCTATTGGATGGGAAACAAGGCAAAGTTGTTGACAAATTCTTATAAGGTGAATAACTATGGTTTCAGCAAAAAGTTGGTGAATCGCGTTCACTATTTTACTCCTTGTGATAGACATGAATTGCATCCAGTAATTCAGTGTATTCATATGTTAAAGGATGGAAAATTAGGTTTTTTCTCCAAAACGAAGCAAGATTTTTTTGATGTTTTTCCTGATGGTATAGCAAACAATAGTTATATCAATGATGAACTATTTGAAAGAATTGCAAATTTTTATGAAGTCCAAATTACTGTTTTTAGTATTAATAGTATCTATGGAGGAAAACAAATTCAACTTGGAAAGATTAATCCCAAGCGTGATCGAGTCTATGGTAAAAGTTGTGAAAGAATTGCTCTTTTAAAGTCTGATTATGATCCAAAGTATTATGCTGCAATCTTACCAAGAAAGGATGGAACTATTGATTTTTTACAAGACAAGATTTATTGTAATTGTCATGGTGATTGGGTTGATTGTAAATTCCAAAATTGGAAAGATCATTTAAAGGATTGTTTTAAATGTTCTTGCGGTCGTCAATATTGGAGAGGAGATAATCATCCAAATGAATGTGATAAAGAGCACTATGCTGCAAAACCAAAGACAAAGAGACAATTGGAAGGTCATATGACTCGAGCTTGGAAGAAAAAAGAGGGAGAAAATCCAGCAGATGAAGTTAATTGCTATTTTGCTGATTTTGAGACTTTAATTAGACATGATAGAAAGTATACTGTCTATGCTGGTGCTTGGATTGATGACCTAGTTCAAAATGAAGAAGCCAATGTTTATTGTGGTGAAAATGCCATGAATGATTTTATGAATGCAATCATTAAGGAATGTAATGGAATAATGTGGTTTTTTAATGGATCCAAATTTGATAATCTTTTTATCATTCCTTGGTTATTACAAAATAAGATTCCAATTAAAGAAGGATCAACAATTATTATTGGAAATAGCATCTTAACTATTACTTTTGAAACAGAAAAAGGTGAAGTAACACTCAAAGATTTATGTAAATTTCTACCTGGATCTCTGAAAGCAAATTGTAAAGCTTTTGGTTTAAAAGATGAAGCTTCAAAGGGTGAATTGGATCATGATAAAATGACAAGTTGGGAAGTAGTTCATGAGTGTGAAAAGGAAATACGAGAATATGTTGGAAGGGATGTTACTTGTTTAAAGAAGATCTTTAATCTTTTTCGAAATGAAATGCTCGAACAATATGGATTAGACATGGTAAAATGTGTTACTGGACCTCAATTTGCCTTTAATTGTTGGAGTACAACTTTAAAAGGTAGAGGTTCTCATCTATTCAAGACACCAATTGAAGATGAAAAGATGATGCGAGAAATGTATAAAGGTGGTCGCGTTATTTGTGGTAGACCTATTTGGAAGAGTAAATATTTTGATGAAGTAAAACGAACTATGGTTGATTATCCTCATGTTGATAAGGAAGGTTTTGTTACAATTGGTCCTGGCCATGGTATTACAAGAGAATTATACAACAAAATTGATGATTATCAATATTATATTGATGCTAATTCACTTTATCCAGCAGCTCAAATTAATCGTGCTTATCCTACAGGAAAGTATAAAAAGGTCATTATTGAACAAGGATCCTTAGCGGAAGCTAGGATTATGAAACACATTAATGAAAGAGTTGTGGGCATGGTAAAAGAAAATGTTTATAAAAGTGGATTCTTGGTTGATGTTACATGTCCTAATGATCTAACTATTGCTTTTTTAATGACCAAAAATGAAAAAGGTGAAGTAGAACAAAATCTCTTACCAAAAAAGATGAAATGGTTTACAGGACCAGAATTATGGGAAGCATCCAAACTTGGTTATAAAATTACAAGAGTTTATGAAGTTATTAGTTTTGCGTCATCTAAATCAATTTTTGATGAATTTGTCAAATCAACTTATAAAAAGAAGCAAGAAGCAGAACGAGATACTCCAAAATATACATGTGCAAAGAACATGTTAAATTCCCTTACGGGGAAATTTGGTCAACATTCAATTGCAACGATTACTTTATTATTTGTTATTGGTCAGATTATTGAAAACCATATACAAAACATTACAGAAATTTATGATAATTCTGGAGAAATCCTTGGTTGGTATGCAACAGCTGAGAAAATTAACGATTTTGCTCCATTTCCAATTCATTTATCTGCTTGGATTTTAGCATGGGCAAGAATTTACATGTCCAAAATGTTAAGAAGAATGAAGATAGAGAGATCAGATCAAGAATGTCCTATTTATGGTGATACTGATTCACTCATTATTCATGTTAACGCATGGAGAAGATTAGAAAAGAAATGGAAAGGTGATAAAGAACTTGGTCAAATGAAGAAGGAAGTGAAAGGAAAGATTATAAGAGTTACTGTTCTTGCTCCAAAAACATATGAAGTCACTTATATTGACAAGGAAACTTTAAGGATCTTAAGTATTGTTAAATCAAAGGGTATTCCACATCCAAGTGATAAATGTGATGCTTTTGAACAATATATAGATACAACACAAGAAAAGGAAAGAGCTGTAAAGGAAATTGATTTTTTAAAAAATAGAGAGACTTCTCTCAATTTTTCAAAGACTGTAAAAATAGGATCAAAAAACTATATTTTTAGAGATCTGGAAGGCAATGTTACCGAAGCATGTACAAGAATCCCGCCTGATCGATTTGAAAAGATATTAAACCGAGAAGAAACAATGGAATGTGTTTTTGGAGGAATGGTTCGAAAATTTGAAGCTGGAGAAATTGATGGAATCTATGTTGCTCCAGATTCAAAGATGCGTACATTCAACAAAACAGATTGGTGGGGACGAGGTTTAAGAAAACTATCTCCTTTTGATTCAAAAATTCCTTATCCAACAGCTTATCCACTTGGACATTGGAAAATTGAACCTACTAATTCTACTAATTATTTAGTGGTTTGGTCTCTTGTAAAGCCATACCTAAATCAAATGTATAAAGATGAATATGTTTTAAAAAACAATCTTATTAGAGCACGTTTTTCATTGGAAGAAGAACGAATCAAAAATAAGTTTATTTGGAGTGATGATATGCTTTCAACTGTATTTTATAATTACATTGAACAGGCGTTGCTTAAAAAAGATGCTGATTTACGTGAAAACTATGCAAATTTGACACAACAAAACATGTGGATGCAATTAGTTTGTAAAAAAGATCCGAATCAATAAAAAATATTTTTTCACTTGATGGCATCACTTCCTCCGACCTATCTCAATTTCAGCAATGGTTACTTAGTACCAACTATCGAAGAATGGAGAAGACCTGTTAATATGAAGTATGAAAGTCGTTCCATCAATCTAAGGGGACATATTAATGAAACAGAGGAAGAAGAACTTGTAAAAATCTATGCTTCTAAATTTCAAGAAAAAATTTCATCAACAAAGAAATCGGAGAAGGAAGAGAAAGATCCGAATCAATAAAAAATATCTTTTCACTCGATGGCAGCACTTCCTCCTCCGACTCAGGATGCGAATGGAAACAACTTTCCTGTACACTATCTCAACTCCGATAATTTTTATCCAACAGAGGAGATCTTGGATGATTATTTATTAAGAATCTGGACCAACCTATATGAAAAAGCACAAACTAAAGCAATAGGAGAAGAACGCGCATTTATATCTGATTTTAAGGAGATTATTTCGAAAGCGATGCATCCTTTAACCCAATTGGGGCCGGAGAAGGGAACCGCCCGAAAAGCCATCACCCCGATCCATCCCAACGGGCCTTTCCCCGTGGATGAATCGATTTATAGCATTACTGTACATCAAAGAGAACCTACTCATAGAGAAGTTCAAGAATTTTCATTATTTTCAAAAATGGTTTTTCCTTATCAATTTCAATGAAAACACGTTTAAAGTAATAATAAACTTTATTTTTATGAGCATAAAATCTGGCAGTGTAAAATTATTGCGCCATCACAGCTGCATCGTTCTCCGGAAGGGGTTTTTCTTGAGCTTCATCAATAGAATGATTATCATCTTCTTTATGGTCTAAAACTTGTACTAGATAAATTGACTTTTCCTTCTTTTTGGGCTCCAAAGCAATGGTACATAAAAGAGTAACAACAAAAGTAAGGATTAATTTCATCACATTCAGATCCATTTCTAGCAAAGATGATTGGAATGTTTGATTAAATTTAATCAGACAATTACTGCATTTGGAAGAGACACCCACTTCATCAACATAGTCAAGAACAATAAAGGTTAACCATCCAACGAAGCATGTTGCTGGGACAAATTTTACAGCTCTAGCACCCATTGTTCTTTGTTATAACAATCTTATAAACAAAAAATATCTCTGGCTTCTCCGCAAAATCAACCATTTGAAAATAGTCATAGATTATCTGAACCTCGGAACCAATTGGATAATCTTTTTGAATTATCGGAGTTAGACTCCAAAAAATGCATCTCGTTGCAGGTTGATTTGTATTGTCAATGAGTTTAAAAAAGGCATATTTTCCATAGAAACCAATATAATCAATTTTACCAGTTACCAAGTTGTTTGGTCGTAAACGAATCTTTTCTCGTTGATCCACCAAGGATAGCAAGAGTGTTTGGATCAGAGGGAGGCTTGTAGGCGATTCCAAAAACCAGCACGTAGAGGTCATTTGTTTTTTTCTTGTTTGTATTTTTTTTCACCTTTACCACTACATATCAGCTGATTTCACATAATTCAAAAAAAAGTCAATGGCATCATCGACAACAACAAGTAGCACATCATCCTCCGACGACTCCCCTTCAATGGAGATTGAATCCCAACCAACTACCCCAACCAAATCATTAAAACGTGATCGTGAAGAAGAATCCATCAGCCAAGCTCAAGACGAATTTGACCTCTCCAAGGAAAATCCAAGTGGTCAAGATGGAACTGAACCACCAAAAAAGAAACAACGAGTTCTACGTAGAATGGAAACAAAGCCAATCGAAGGTTTTGTCTTGAATTTACAAGGAATTCCTCGCAAGATTGCAGAAAACATTATCAATGAATTCAATGATCCAGTACTTTTAAAAGATTTTCCTGAAGCAAAATGCTCTGAAATTGAAACAAAATATTTAAAACGTCTTCCAACAGAACAAGAAAAGAAGGAATTTGCTCAAGAAAGTAAAAAACTTGCTCAAGAAAGAGCTCTTAAAGAAGGAAGACTTCCAAAAGTAAAAACTGAAGAAGAAAAGAGAATTGCAAGAGAAAGAGCAAATAATCCAAAATATGTAATTAGAAAGAAAGAAATGGCAAGAATTAAACGTGAAGTAATCAAGAGAAACAAAGAAATTGAAAAAGCTTATCGTGAAGAAGTAGAAAAACAACTTGGTAAACTGGAAAAACCAGAGAGAAAACCAAGAAAAAAAACTGAAAAGAAAGAAGAAGTTAAAGTTGAGGAACAGAAAGAAGAGGAAATTAAAGTTGAATGAAATAAATGTTTTCAACAATTGACAAATAGTTAGCCGTGACTTGACCACAATTTTTCTAGAGTTAGCCCGAAAAAACGTCAATTGACTTTACTTGACCGTCAATTGACTTGACTTGACCATCAATTGACTAGTCAATTGACAAAAAGTTAGACGAGAGTTGACTTTTTTTTATTTATTATTTGCAACTTTTTTCAGGATGAGCCAAAACGTATTGTATTTCCTTGCAAAGGAAATCGGCTTCTCGAGCAAGAAACTTTCCTCTTCTACAATCAGAAGCAAGAGTAAGTCCATCAATATTTGCAAATCTTGTATAAGAATAGGTATCTGTAATGGTACGATATTCATTACGATTTTTAACCAAACGTTCCTGTAAACGCTTTAATTGATCAATTTTCTTGTCAAGCTTGATTAAAATATCAGATTGTTGATCAGAAGTATAGACACCATTATTCATCTCTATGAATTCTGCTTGCCAAAAGTCTTGTTTGTCGACTTTTCCAGTCAACGACAAATCGATAAAATAGTCATAACCGGAAAACTGAAGTAGAGCTTCATCATCATCCTCTGACAATCTTTTCAAGAGTAAATCCTTCTGTGGTTCATCCATGAGTTGTTGATTTTTTACAAAAAAATATTAGTACAATGGAAGAAAAGACAACGGCACCAGCTGTTCATGAACTCCCCAAGCCCACTGATAGGATGGCGAAAGCACGCGCAGCATTGGCACAAAAACGTGCTGCCGATAAACTTATCACTCTTCAAAGAGAAGCTGAAAAGATTGAAAAAAAGATTAAAGATGCAGATGATTATAGTAAAACTCATCCTCCAATTCCTATTGAACAACCTATGCAACTGGAAGAAACTATCCAAACTCCTATTATTAATGAAGAAAAAACAATAGAGAATGAAAAACCTCCAATTCAAGAAGAGCCAATCCCTGCCGAACCTATTCAACAAACAAAGCCAATGTCGTCTTCTGAAGATATAGTTATTACACCAATCAGTGAAGAAAATCGGATTGAAGCTCCGAAAGAAAAGAAAAGAAAAAGAGATTCGGAGAATATCAAAAAAAAGAAGAATGGACGAAGACAAAACAAACGAGAGATTTCAAGCTCTACGTCAGAGGATGAAGGATCCGCAATTGAACGAGAGGATATCCAAATCCTTAAACCAGCAACCAAAAAAGCAAAGTTGGACCCAATACTTTCTCAACCTGTACAAGAACCTTCAATCTTTTCTCGAATCTCCGAGAGAGCTCATCAAGTCTCTAATGGGATTCGTTCTATCCCTATACCTGATCACGTCACTAATTTTGCACGCGATACCGCAACTAACTGTGGTTGGGCTTGTGTTGTATTTGCTGGTGTGCTCCTTCAAAGATATGCTGTCAAAGTTGGGACAAACTATCTCTTCCCTGGTGGAAGGTACCCAGGCCACACTCCGAGAGCTATCGACCATCCACCCCCAATGTCCACCCAACAGCCCTATCCAACCCCGAGCCAAGTCCCGACTTGGCATCAAAGTCAACAACAACAACAACAAGCGTTTGGCCAACCGAGAAGCACGCATACTCCTGGTGGCAATTTTGGATGGAATGCAATACCTAACCAAACTAGCTTACGAGGACCTCAAGGATCAATTCAGGGATCAGGAGGAGGTACTCCTTTCCTCAGCAGATGAAGAAGATTTATCTTCTTCTGAATCAAGTATTGAATTGAAACCAATCCCAATTACAAGAACAAAAACTATTTCACCAACAATGGGAGCTTATATTGACGTAAGAAATAATCTTTCATGAGAATAAATGTTTTATTTTTTTAAAATCATCAACAATCTAATAGTTTTGTCTTAGAGATCTAAGTGATTCTCCACCATCAGGAAGAGAAGCTCCTTGTCCAGTGAGTGCCAAGAGATAATCTTGTCGAAGAGTGTAGCTGAATCCATTCATGAGAAATCCAATAGCCATGTTTCCAGGAAAGGCTTGAGATGCCCAATTATCGATTGAGTCTTCAATTTTGGAGAGTATTCCATGAAAAATGATGGAGGGATAATCTTTCATCAAAACACTTGGTGTATCTAAAAATGCTTGCCAGTGAGAAGAGGCCATGGTTCAAGAAAGCGTTGCGCAAAATAACCAATATGAAAAAAAATTTTTTATTTAGTTTAATTCTCTGTAGGTTCTTCCATTTGAATCTAAACCAATAATCATCGAAGAGGTAGTGTAATGTAAAAAGGCAGTATTATCAGGAGGGGTAGAGTTGAAATTTGCATAGAATCGGATATCTGTTGTTGAATTATCTGTGTTAAGAATAGGATTAATTGCTTCACGATATCTTGTTGAACGGAAATCACAAGTCATCAAGAAACAGCTAGTGTTGAATGTTTCTAGATCAATTGGAACATCGGCAATAGCATTCGGATAGGTTGGTTGATCTCCAGTTGGGAAACCATCAATCTTCCAAGCATTCAATAAATTGAGATAGGTTTGATAACATTCAAGAGCATTATCATTACATTCTACAGGTTGTTCAGGATAAAATTGAGTAAAAATCTTTAATTGATAAGTAGAAATGTCGTTCTTTGGGAAAGTAATCATGGTATCGTCAATAAGGGTATTTGACAAGTTGGCAATGTTGGTCATTACAGTTTGAATAGTGTCAATAGCAGCTGTTTTTGATGGAATAATGTAATCTCCTCGGATTAAAACTGGAGCATTTTGATAAAAGTCAACTGTCTTCACCATTACTCTCCATTGACCAGCTCGAATCATTGCAGCAAGTTGTTCTTCCCATGGGGAAACATTAAATTGCATTAATGTTCCAGGCATCCCTGGTAAAAGTTTATAAACATTAAATTCGCAATGGGAGATGGCAAAGTTAGGGAGAATCATGTTTGTTTCGATACAAAGACTTGGATCTTCTAAATCCATTTCAACGATTTGGGTATTTGCCATGTATTTGACTGGGAATGGACCAGATCGAATAAAGTTTAAATCAATAGGTAATACAAATTGAACTGGAGTAGGTGATGCACCCCAGGCATTTCTCATTGCTTTGGTACCGATTCCAAGCAAATCAGGACCAACAGCATTTCCATAAACTTGATTTTGAAATAATCTCCATCGCATCGAGTAAAGTTGATTGTAAGGGTAAATTTCTTCAATGGGTTGATTGTTATCGAGATGTCTCATTCTTCGAATAAGTGACCAGACACCCATTCTAAAACGAACATAAGGAGGATCGGTATTTCCAGGGAGATTGGAGTTTCCTGTGGAAAGAGAGACGAGAATAGTAAGGAATCCGGAGGAGACATCATAAACACAAGACTTGTCAAAAACAAATTGAATTCGTTGATTCGCTCTTCCAGTGTAGGTGTTATTGTCAACAGGAAAAAATTTCCAGGGTTGGCGATACACGTGTTGCCCGACCTTTGGACAAGCATAATTGTACTCATCGGTCTGTTGAATGGGCAAACTTGAAAATAGTCTTGGGAGGGCAGACATCCACCAAAAAAGAGACTAGAGAATATGTTGTTATAAAAAAATACAAATGCTCAATTTAAGAAGATGAGCGGCAAACCATCACAACCAAGTGACTGGATCGATGATTTTGCAAATGAAAAGAAGGAAATCCTCTGGGGGAATGGAAAGGTGGAGAACCAACCCTATCCTTCCTTTTGGCCTCCGGCATGGCCAACCCCTTCCCAATCTCGTGGTGATATACGATTTGGAAGAATCTATCAATTCCCAGTAATATCACCTTCTTTGCTTCAAGATGAAAAATTAATGTCAATTTTACCAAAAATCGATTTTTCAAAGGTAAATGCTCCATCACCAAAAATGATGGATGTATTTTATACTATGGATGTTGTTGCTGCCCATTGGAATAATTCTCTTGAAATGGGAAGTATCTTTCAGCTAGTATCTTATTTGTGGGTCTTTTTTCAAGAATTTGGAAAGGAAATTGATACTTATTTGTTGGAAAATTTTTATGAATATCTAAATTTTTTTGGACTGATGGATTATAAATCTGGAACAAAATACTTTGATAGAAAATTAAACTATCTTCCAAATCATTTCGTTCTTTCAACAACTTTATTTATTCTTTTTAAAATTCAACTTCATTTTAAGAATGATAATGCTCCTTTCTTGGAATGGAAGAGATTGTCTTGTATCAAGGTACCTGATAATATGCCTGCTTATAAAGATTTTAAAAAAATGATTCCTGAAATTACTGCGCAATATGGAAATTTTTGGATTGGAATGAATAATTTTTTAAAAACAAAACAAGATGTACACAATTTTCTCGCTAAAAATAAGAAGATTATGGATTTGTTTCTCTATTATCGTTCTGCATGGAGAAATGGTGAATTGACATATGAAGGAGATACCTGGACCGATAATTATTTTGTACGTCTTGATTTCTTGAGGATACTAAAGTACAATGATAATGGAAAACGTTTCAATTTTCCACTATTTATGGATTTTGCTGGAGATAGAGGAATTTATTGTAATGTATCCATGGTAAATCATTTCATCTTTCTCTATTTGGAATTAATGGTTGATAATCTTAATAGTATATACCCTGAAATATGGGATACTAATCTTGGAGTTCTTCACCCAACATTACCACCTGGAAAGATTGCACCAATTGATGATAACTATTTAATGGGAAAATTTGAATGGTTTAAGAAGGAATGGGCAATGACCGCAGAATATGCCTTCTTTGGTTTTAATAGAGCTCCATGGCCACCAAATATACCAAAGGCAGATTGGGATATGTGGGAAGAGTATAGTAGTAATGAATCTTGGTTTATTATTCTTAAATTTATGATGACTCATCCTCCACCAAGACTTAAAGTACCTCCTTATGATTTTACAGAATGGAAGAGAAAAACAGAAGGATGGCATCGAGTATTTGAAGAACAGTGGAGATCTTATTTTATATGGGCAAGACATAATGCTTATGCTCAAGATAAATTAAATTGGGTTATTCCTGGAGAACAGCTGAAAAATATAGAAGGCGAATTATTATTTTACAAGGATGAAAAAGGTCAACAACAACCTCTTTTGAATACTTATCCTGATTTTGGAATTATGGATTTGGATCAAAATTATGGAAAGCCTCTCAAGTATCTTTTACCCTGGGCAGCTGCTGCAGATTGGATTTGGGGTGATAATTTTTGGGATTTTGTGAATGGATCTGTTCGAAAACTTTTTCAATTAGTAATTGACGCGTTAGTTGCTCTATATGAACTGGCAAAAGGCATATTTCCATTTATTTTACTTGGTCTTGGTTTACTTGGTGGGTATCTCGTCTTTGGGAGGAAGGGGGAGGGTTATCCAGTAAACCAAACTTGATTTGTCGATATCCACCACCAAAAAGTACATAATAAGCCTTTGATTTTGTTGAATAAATAATGTGATGTTTCATTTTTTTCCCTTGGAAAATGTAAATGATATCTTCTTTAAAAAAGTAATCGAAACGTTCATAGTATTCTTGATCAAAGGTTGCATCCAACATTGTGTTAAGTGCTTGATGAATCATATTCATCTTTTTGGATTGAGGAGATTTTGTTGGTTTTCCTTGAGGTTGATCCTTGATTGCAGCACAAAAATCTTTCATTACGACATCATGAAGAGAAATTTGATTAGCTTTCTCTACTTTAGGCAAATCGTCAAAATCTAAACAGACGATAGGAGGTTCACTCATTAAAACTGTTTGCTTTATTTACTTGTATGCACATGATAAAAAAATTCAACGGTTACAGTAAGTCCATTTGATAGATCAAAGTTAATATCATCAAAACTCTGATTAATGAATACTTTGAAACTGAGACGATTAAAAAAAGATGGTCGTTGCAGCCAAAAAATAGGTTGTTCTTGATATCGGAGATATAAATCAGTTGCTGAAGCAACACCTTTTTTGAACTCCCATGTTGCGATGATTGGGAATTTATTGGCTTGAGTGGTTCTAATATTCACTGAATCAGGAATAATAAAGCAGGATTGGTTAACACAATTTTCAGTCAACTCTTGACTCACAAGTTGTAATGTTGTCCCTGTTGCAAAGGCTTCTGGTGTGTTTGTCCAAGATAGAGATTTGATTCGAAATCCAATAATATCATATAGACAAGGTGGAAGATAAAGCGGGACTTCGTTTCCTGAAACAAGAATAACGCTAATTGTACTTGTTACATTGTTTTTATTAACGATGGCTTTTGAGGTCGTGTCTAGTTGTGGATAGTTCATATTTGAAATCACCAAAGTAGCGTGGTTTCTTCCTCGTTGGAAACGTGATAAATAAAAAATGCTCACCCCATTCTTCCATATCATCTCTAACAACTCCTTTCCAAGCTTTTTTTACTAATCTTAAGAAAGTCTTTTTCTTCATCATGGCATTATATTCATTATAAAGCCAATCTCGATCTTTTGATCTTAATGTTGGAAAACATATTAGTCCCTCCAAGTTGTCTCGAAATGTTGGCGTTACTCCTGTTGCTTGTTGAGCTAAAAACATGATGGATGTATTCAAATGATTACATCGTACAGTAAAATTTGCAAATGGTGAATGTCTTCCTCCATGAGATATTTTTGCCCCAGACATGTCATCAATAATTACAAGAGTATGTGGAATCTTCATTCCTTTTTCTATACATAATTTTCGTGTTGTTTCAATTTGTTTAACAATTGTCTTGATTACATCGGGATCATCATCAGTAAAGATATCTCTTTTTTGATTAATATGTTTTCGGATTGGAGCATAGGTCTCTTGATCATAGGAAGGACATATCATAATGATGCGATCTGTTTTTCCTTCAAAACAAGCTTTGAATAAATCGACAGCGAGAGTTGTCTTTCCACTACGAGATTTTCCCATGAGTAAATAACGACCAGGGATAGTGATGCTATCCATGCTTATTTTGATATTTTTTTATTTAGGATCATTATCCTTATTAAATTTTAGATCAGAAACATGATGAGCAATTTTGTGTACTAATTGTAAAGGTGCACTCAAGTATTCTTCTAGTGCTGGACATAGATACTCTGCAGCTGCTAAAATCTCATCATCTTTCATAATTTTATCATAAAGCTTTGGTTCACCACTAATTTTTGATAGAATTAGTGCAATTGTTCCTAAAGCATGTTCTGAAGTATTGGTTTTTTGATTAATTGTTGATTTTATATCTTCAATTGTTGTCTTTACTTCATCATGCGTCATTTGAGAGATTTTGTTTCGCAATTCTGCTATTTGACTTACATCTATATCCGGGAAACGTAAATGTAAATTCCTTAATTCCTTCTTTGCAATCTCATGTTCTGAAGAAGATTTAACCGGTTCTTGCAGGATTGCCATAGCCTCTTCAATATCATCTGCTTGTATATCGTCATTACGATCTTTCTTCTTTTTTGATGAAGATTCCTTCTTTCTCTTCTTTTGCTTTGGCTCTTTGGCATCTTCATTATCTGGTCTTTCTCGTACTTCTTTAACAGCACGATCAATCACCTTTTCCATTGTTGAAAATGTTTTTTCTTTTTATGGCAACAAAAAAATATGTTTATTTTTTAAGATGTTCCGGGATAGTATGTGTTTTGGGAAGGTCTTCTCCAAAGATTTTCATATGTCTTAAAACATTGAAGAGATATGGTAAAAGAGAACTATCATGTTCTTGAAGAGCAGCATCAACGGCAGCAAAAAAAGCTTTTCTTAATCCTTTTTCAGCAAAATTGTATCCTTCTTTCCAATCATCATATGTGAAATGAGTAAAATCAATTTCAGCGAGTTCCTTTACTTCTTTTTCAAGTAACTCTTGATCGATTTTTCTGAGCTCTGCGTTTGTTTTGAATTCACACATGTGGGGAAATATTTTTTTATTTACTGAGGTGGACTTTGTGTTTGTTTTCTTCTTTCAAGAATAGCTTTAATTTCGGGATCTTGCATCATAAGTTCTCTTTGAGCAAATTGTTGTTGTTGTCGTTGTCGTTTTGCTAATTCTCTTTCGTAACGAGCAGAATCAAAGTGAACAGGATCATCCAACCAGAAAGCAAAAAGATAGCCAAACTTCATGTAGACTCTTCCAGGATTCTTGGAGTCTGTTCCGGCAAGGCAGATTTGATATGTCTCGGGAGCTTCCATCGGCCATCCAAGCTTTTCAAGTTGATCCAAATCTTCGGCATCAGCAAATCGAGGGACATGTTTTTGAGTGGAGAGGTGTTGTTGCTCGGCCATTTTTTTTGCTTTGGAATACTATCTCCGTTTCGATTCACATTTTTATATTTCCGTAATTCAGTGAATGGAGACGAGGATGTGAATGATTTGTTTTATTCACTGAATAAAAATAATGAATTAACTTTATCGTGAAGCGGCGGCCTTTGCTGCGGCATTTTGGATGGCGATAGCACCGAGATCTGTATTTTTTGGAAGGACGAATTGTAGTCCTGGATCGAGAGCAAGATTCTTGTCTTGTTGAGCAATTCTCTTTGCATATCTTGTGACGAGACGTGCTGCACGTTGTTGACCAGCGGCAGAATTGTAGAATTCATTCCAAACATTTCCAGAAATTAATGTTCTTTCCACCGGTTGGCCATATGTTTTAATGTAATCACCAGGAAGGCCTCGATTTGGATTCCTTGCTTGTGTTTCACCTTTCTTTTTTTGATTCCATCTTCTTTTTTTGCTTGATGGTTTTTTGATGCGACTTGAAGCCATTTTTTTGAAAAAATGAAAAATATTTATTTTTTATTAATAAAGACTTTATTGTTGAATATTTATTCCTCGTACTTCAGCCAATGCTTCACCTAAAGGATTTCCTACTTGTTGTGCTCTTCGTTGAGCAGCTGCTTGTCTGGCACCTGCAAGTCTTTGCTCCAGAGCAGTTATATCACTTCCACCTCTACTAAGTACCGAGCCATCAACAGCAAATCTTGTTCTTTTCCATGTTTTGTAAACATCAGAGTCTCTTTGTGATGCTCCTGAAACGTATTTTGCTGTTCCATTTGCAATCCCTTGATATCTTGCCATTTTGAGTTGATTTAAATCTTTCATTCGATTGAGTCTCGCTTTTCCTTCTGGTGAAGCATAAAATGCTCTCCATGCGTTTTCATTAATTTCGTGGACGGTGATAAATGGACCACCGGCAGCGCCGACTTTTTGGATTGCTGCTGCATCAATACCCTTTCCAACAGGGGCTTCGTTTCTTCCTCTTCTTGACATAGTTTAGCCTTTTTTTAAAAAAATCGTTTGCTTTAAAAAAATATTATTTGGACCATGGACAAAAAGTTTGTATATCCTGGCGTTTACGCTGTAATTTCAGACGCGACAAATTTTACAACCGATTCTGATGCTCAATTTACAATTAATACAAAGAGAATCTTGAACTCTTCTGACTTGCCAAATGGAGGCTCGGATCCTGTTGTTGTTTCAAATACAGCAACACTTGATGTTGGAACAATTACAACAATGACGGTAAGAGGCGCTAGTACCACAACAGTTCCCCTAACTTTTTCAAAATTTGGGAGAGTCGTGACGATGGATTTACCACAGTTACTTTTAACAGCTCAAAGTGGAGCTGCTACTCAAATTCATCTCGCTGGAACTGGAATCCCTCAAACATATCGTCCTTCAGTTCAACAAAATTTTTCAATTGCTGGTGTAAATAACACTGTTACTGCTGATGTCCTTGTTGTTGTCCTTAGTACTGGAGATATCTGGATTCAAATTTATGCCGGCACTGCATTTACCACTACTTTTGGAACAAAAGAAACAACCTTTTCATGGATTTCTGCTAATTAAATAATAAAAAAAATTAAAAAATGGACAAAAAGTTTGTAACACCTGGTGTCTTGACTTGGCATACCGATGCAATCAAATTCTACGGTGCCACTCTTGCTGATTTTACCTACAATGATCTCCAAGTCCTCACTTCACATGATATTTCTGGATTTATGAATCAAATGGTTGAATTACAAAATGTAAATGATGCTGCAGTCACAACAACCCTATCAACTATCACCTTTGAAGGTCCTCTTGTTCCTGCCAGCACTACAGGGATATCCCTAACTAACGGTGGAACTTCGATTCAAATTACAAAAAAAGGACACTATCAATTCAAACTTCAAACGAATTTTAGTACACCTGCAAACACCTTGTTTAAATTAAGAATGGATGGAAATGATGAAGGTCATAATATCGATGATGGAGGTGGTGCAGCTGTTGAAGTTGGTTCTGATGAAAATCGAAATGTTACATTTACCTCAGATTTTGAACAAACAACAGATACAACACATACTTTTTATTTTGTTATTGCAGCTGTTTCAACATCAGATCCACCCGTTTCTGTGAGATATCTACCTGATTTGACAATCTGGCATGTTAATCTAACTCCTTAATAAAAAAATACTTTTTATTTAAATGTTTTTATAAAAATATCATATCATTGGTACCTGCGAGTCTGTGCCATAAATAAGAATTATACATTTCTTGAAAACCTCTTGGTTGGCCATCCCATCTTCCACCAACAACATAATTTGTTCCTGTGCCTCCTGTTTTGTCAAAATTGACGCAATCTTCTTTCCTTCGAACGCCATATCCACAATTTGACTCTATAAAGGGAATAAGATAATTCGACATTAGATATTTTGTAAGATCTGAACCAAATAATTCCAAAATTAACATGAACTTTTTCACATCATCTTTTAACTCATCATTACTATAAAAAGAGACTTGCATAATCATTTCTGCATATGGGAAATTCGGATTGTTACTATAACCTCGAAGCATATCTTCCATACTTAGACTTTGATCATACCATCCATCTCCAAGAGTAACAAGAGAACTAAATTCTTGTTTTAAAAAGAAAATATTAATCCAATTCTGGCGATGGTTAAGTGTGTTATTTACTAAAATCTCTTCTTTTGAAATAAAAATCCCTTTTTCATTTGGACCATGAGCTGTTTTTAAAATCTTACCATTTGCGAAATAAAAAGTATCAGTAATAGCTTTGTCATCAAGAAAAATATTAAATTTAAAATTAGGAATAACCAAAGTTTTTGGAGTTATTTGAATTTTTAGCATATCCACTTCAAAAAACTGTTTTAGTGAAGGTATTCTGAGGAGTTTGCAAAATCTAAATTTATCCCGTCCGTCTGGTAACTCTTGATCATGCACATTAAAGATTGGAGTTCCATCGACAGTCATTTCAACATCATTTTTAATCTTCTTTTTAGTTCTCGATGTTTCTAGATCCTCAGATACGCGTAATCTCTTCATGAGGATGATTTTTTTGTATTAAAGGAGAAAAAAATCAATCACAATCTCTTTTCGTGAATATCTTTTAAATTAAAAACACCAAATCACAAACATTGTGTTAAAAAGAACCGCAAAAAAATTCAATGAATAAGAAGTTTGTCACGCCTGGTTTAGTGAACTGGAATGCCGATGCTTTTCACTTTACCGCCGATAGTTTTGACGATTTTACATTGAATAATACGAGAATCCTTACTACAAGGGATACTTCAACTGGTCCACAGGGTCCACCAGGAGAACCAGGCGCACCTGGTATACCAACATCTTTAGCTGCTGTTGGAACAAGTCCAAATGCAAATGGGGCTTCTATTTCTGGAAATACACTATCACTTCAACCTGCATCACAAACACAACCTGGTGTAGTAAATACTCAAGATCAGACTTTTGGTGGTGTGAAACATATTCCTTCAGGTGTTTGGATATCACCTCCAAATTTCGATTATTCTGGTTTACCGGCTGTTCCTCAATCGCCAATTACAAATTTTGCTTTTTTTGCTGTTACTGCAACTGTTGCATTAAACTCAGCGGCAACAATTACTCAAATTAAACAAAATTTCGGTGTAATAGCAAATGGTGCCATTCAATTATATGTTCAAATTTTTGGTAATATTGTTTCCGTGGCTTTACCAAACTTGGAAATAACTTCAACAGCAACGTCAGGACCTGAGTGGGATCTGATAAATATAACACCAGGTTTACCAGTTGCAAGTATTGGTGGTAATTATAGCTCGGCACCTTTTAGTGCTATTACTTCAGCTAGTGGCGCTGTGGCAGTTATGGGAGAAGTTGGAATTGAAGCGCTTGGATCGGGTGGAAAACTAGAATTTTATACTATGGATGGTTCAGATTGGCCAACTGATTTTGGTATTTCCGGAATTCAAGTTATTAATTATATGATGAATAACACTTACTAATTAAAATAAACAATTTTTAAAAAATATTTTTTATTTAATCATCAATTGAAGATTCTTCAGTTGTTTCGTCATCAATAGTAGTATCAATTACCATTGAATTTAAAATATTATTTGTTTCTTCCAATTTTGTAGCATATTCTTGTTTTTTCTTGTAGCAGAACTCCAGATCATTCTTGAGTGTATTATATTGTCTGACAGCAGCAGCATTCTTGAATGGAACCCTAAGAGGAAGATACTTATCATATTCATTTGTAAATTCTTCAAGATCAGCATCATTGTCAAAAATTTTTCGTTGAATTCTTCTTCTTCTTCTTTCAAATGTTCTGGCAACAGCACGAATAGATCTATTAGACATCTTGATATCACAAAGAAGGTTGTCAATGTTGGTGCATCTGACCGGAAGCTTTGATTTAACAATTTGAACCAGCATTGATTGATCAACAGCAGAGCTCGGAATAGTTTCAACGAAAGATAAAAGTGTTCCAGAGAGAGCATTACTTCTTTGTTGTTCCGTGAGATCCATAAAGACTCCAGTCTCCACAAGAGTGTGATTCGCCAAGAGAGCATGATAATTATCCATAGCATGAAGAGATTCCTCGATTTGTTGTAGAGCTTCAGCAGTTAAATCACGAGCAGCCATTGTTCACCAGCGGTTTCCGGGATATTATTGATTCGGAATCTACCGGCTTATATATC
>Ga0157370_10002296_pt1 | contig 23172 bp, 20 predicted proteins | sample C35metaG_FD_113463 | JGI IMG/M metagenome (GOLD analysis project Ga0157370, IMG submission 113463) | Corn rhizosphere microbial communities from Kellogg Biological Station, Michigan, USA - C3-5 metaG | ecosystem: Host-associated > Plants > Roots > Rhizosphere > Soil | place: USA: Michigan...
AGCCGGTACGTCGCCAGTCGCCGGCCCCGCGCGCCGCCGCACCGGCGGCCCCGGCAACCGGGCTGTTCGCGCGTCTGTTCGGCTGGTTCCGCGCCGCCGAGGCCGCCGCGCCCGCGTCCACCCGGAATTCCGGCAACGACACGGATGGCAGCCCTCGCGGCCGTCGCGACGAACGTGGTGCGCGCAACGCCGGCAGCGGCGCGAATGGCAGTCCGTCGCGCCAGCCGCGACGCGACGCGACATCGCAGCAGGCCCAACGATCCAGCGCGCAGCAACAGGCGCGCAGCAATCGTCAGCGCAGCAACGAAAGCTCGTCGCGCCAGGCCGCGCAACCCCAGGCGCAAACCGCGCGATCGGAGCGTCAGCCCCGACCGGCACCCGGTGGCGAGAACGCCACGCCACGCCCCGAACGCAAGCCGCAGCCGCCGAAGACCGAGCGTCCGCCGCGCAGCGAGCGCGCCGAACGTGCGACCACAGAACCGCAGGACGATGCAGCCAGGGACGCCGCCTTGCTGGCGACACCGGTGGTCGAGTTGTCGAGCGCGCCCGGCCCCGCAGATGACGCCAGTGATGCGGATGGCGGCCAGTCGCGCCGTCGCCGTGGCCGCCGCGGCGGTCGCCGCCGCCGTCGCCATGACGAAGGCACGCCGGGCACCGGCACGCCCGACACTGCGCAGGCACAGGCGCTGGACGACGAAGACCGTGATGACATCGCGAATGCGCCGGCCGCCACCAGGCCTGTGGCGATCTCCCCGGCCGACGACACAAAACTGCCTGCGTCGCCGGCTCCGCGTGCCGCGACGGCGCCCTCCGTACCGAACCGGGATGCCGACAGCAGTGCACCGGTAGCAGACGCAGACAGGCAACCCGCGATCACCTCCAGACTGGCTGAAGGGCCGGCTCCAGCCAGCGTGCAAGCCAGTGCGGGCGGCAACGCAGGCAAGCCGGCCGAAATCGCCGCCATACCCGCGGTCGCCTCGGCCAGCGTGGCGTTCAATCTGCCGACGCTGCCGCCGATTCCCGATCAGGCCCAGTCGACGACTGTGACCGCCAGCATTGCGCCGAAGGCAACGCCGGCAGTTGCAGTCACGCCGATGCCGGCCAACCCATCAGCGCCCGCCAGCGCCGAAGCGGTGCACGCGGATGGTGCGGCCCCTGCTGTCGTCCGACCCGAGCCACCACGCGTGGCCACGCTCGCCCCGGCAAGCGCGCCAGCGGCCACGCCAACCGCGCACGATCCGTTGCAGGCATCAGCCCCGCATGCGGGCCCGACAGCGCCGGCCACGATCCAGCCGCCAAGTCCGATCCAGGCAACACCCGTGGCGACGATGGTCAAGCCGGCGATCGCCTCCAGCGACGTCACGCCGAAACCCTCGCCCGCCATCGTCCCGGCGACAACCGACCGACCCGTTGCCAGCACCGTGTCCGCGCCCCCGCTGGCTCCGGCAACGACTCCAGCCGCGGCCCCGGCCGGCACCATCACCTCCGCCAGCACTGCTGGCGTGGCGGCGCTGCCGCTGCCGAAACAGGGCGACTTGCTGGCTCAATCCGGTTTCCCTGCGAGGCCGGCACATGCCGGGGAGCCTGCGAGCAAGCCCGCGGCTGATCCGGTGCCGGTGGACGACAAGCCCGATCGTGAGTCCCACAGCTGAGCCCGTGGATCATTGAGGACAAGAAAAAACCGGACGAATGTCCGGTTTTTTCTTGTCCAGCTTGCCGGCCCGCAAATCGCAGCGCGAGCGTCAGTTGCCGACGTGGTGACTCGGCGTGTCGATCAACCCGTGCACGGTCATCAGGTGGGCCAGGCTCAGCACGTGATCCACCTGCAGCTTTTCCATCAGGCGCTGCTTGTAGGTGGAGACGGTCTTCGGGCTCAGGTTGAGTTGTTCGCCGATGATCGTCAGCGGCTTGCCGCGCACCAGCATCATTGCCACCTCCAGTTCACGGCTGGAGAGCGTATCGAACGGCGACGCGCTGCCATCGAGGGTGGCAAGCGCGAGCTGCTGTGCCACCGCGGGTGCAAGATAGCGCCGCCCGCCGGCGACTTGGCGTACTGCCGAGATCAATTCATCGGCGCTGCAGCCCTTGGTCAGGTAACCGAGCGCACCGGCATCGAGCAGGCGCTTGGGAAAGCGCGCGTCGTCGACGACAGTGACGATGACGATGTGGGTGGACAGTTTCGAGCGGCATACGCGCTCGGTGAGCTCGATCCCGCTCATGCCGGGCATGTGCACGTCGACCAGCGCGATGTCCGGGGCCAGCGTGCGGATCAGGCGCAGGCCTTCCTCGGCGCTGCCTGCCTCGCCACTGACGTTGATGTCCGATTGTTGCTGCAGGATCATCCGGAAGCCGGTGCGAACCAGCTCGTGATCGTCCACCAGGACAACATTGATCATGTAACTCCCCCTTGGTCGGACTGCTTGAAATTAGGCTGCAAGGCGTACCAATGCAAGCGATTTGAGCCAGGTATCCGCATCAGGTCGCGCAATCCCACGCTCCGGACCTGACCGACGCTCCGCGGCGACGCACCACATGCTTGCCCGGATCGAAATTCAGGCCGCCAGGGCGTGGCTTGCGCGGCCGGCATCCAGTTGCGCGTAACGGACCAGCACGATCTGGCCACGCGTGCCGGGCATGGCCACGCAGGTTGGCCCGCGCAGCCGCTGATGCTCGTCGCTCGCCAGCACTCGGGCCAGCCCGATCGCCTGCTTCAGCGGCAGATCGCTGAACAGTGCCACTCCATCCTGGCAGACGCTCCAATCACCGGACGCCGATGGCCTGAGCGAGATCGTCAGCATGAAATTCGTCCCCTTTGCGCGTTCACGGCGATGGCGCGGCGAAGGGGCCGCAACCGTCGCCCTACCCCCGAGCATAGACAGGGTGTCACGCAGGGAACCCGCGATATGTCGGTCAAATCCTACGGTCGGCGTACGGGATTGTGCCGTGCGCCGATCCACGGCGCGGCGCGACGAGGCCCCGGTTCGAGTCCCCTCTTGGGCACCGAATGCAGGAGGGAAATCATGGAACTGTCGATTGGACAGGCGAAAGCGAAAGGCCGCCAGTCGGCGGCCTTTCGCTTTCGGGATTCCGGCGGATACCCGCCCGAACCAAGTGCTTGGTGCCCAAGAGGGGACTCGAACCCCTACGACTTGCGTCGCTACCACCTCAAGGTAGTGCGTCTACCAGTTCCGCCACCTGGGCAGGTGTGTTGCTTCAGTGCTTCTTCGTCGCCGGCGGCGTCGGTGCCGGCACATCGCCCTGGCTCTGGGCCGGAACGCTGTTGCCGGTTGCCGCCGGTGTCGCCGCCGGCACAGCCTTGCCGGCACCAGCCGGCGTGGCCGAGGGCACTTCCGAGCCCCCCGCGGCAGCAGGTGTCGCCTTTACCGGCGCCGGCTTTTCCGCCGCCCCGGCCATCACGCCAAGGCCACCGCCGCTGGTTTGCGGCACGCCATGGCCGTGCAGGTAGATGCCCATGCCCAGGCTGAGCAGGAAGAACAGCCCGGCCAGCACGCCGGTGGCACGGGTAAGAAAGGTCGAGGAACCGCGCGCGCCGAACACGGTGGCCGAGGCGCCGCCGCCAAAACCGGAGCCGGCGTCTGCCCCTGCTCCGTTCTGCAGCAGGATCAGCACGATCATCGCCGCAGCGATCAGGATGTAAAACACGCTGAAAATGACGAACATAAGTTTCTTGTCGAGCCTGTTTGCTAGCTGGCTTGAGGCGCCTGGTGTGCCGCGGCGCAGATGGCCAGGAAGTCGGGAGCCGTCAACGAGGCACCACCGATCAACCCGCCGTCCACGTCCGCCTGCGCGAACAATTCGGCGGCGTTCGCCGCCTTGACGCTACCGCCATAAAGCAGTCGAGTCAGACGGGAAAGTGTAGCATCTTCGCTTTCCAGTTGGCTACGAATGAAACCATGTACCTGCTGGACCTGCTCCGGCGTGGCGGTATGGCCGGTGCCGATGGCCCAGACCGGTTCGTAGGCGATCACCGCGGTATCGAAACTGGCGATCCCGGAACCGTGCAATACCGCCTGCAACTGGCGCGCGATGACTGATTCGGTCGCGTCGTCCTCGCGCTGTTGCAGGGTTTCGCCCACGCAAAGGATCGGGGTGAGTCCGGCGGCACGTGCAGCCGCGAACTTGCGTGCTACCAGCTCGTCGTCCTCGCGGTGATACTGCCGGCGCTCCGAGTGGCCCACCAGTACCCAGCGTGCGCCCACATCCACCAGCATCGCACCGGATACTTCGCCCGTATATGCACCCTGCCCCCCGTGCTCGCTGAGGTCCTGCGCGCCAATGCCCAGCCCGCTGTCGCCATGTTGCGCCGCCAGTTCGGCCAGGTAAGGGAACGGCGGGAACACGGCGACGTCGATCGACGCCGGCCTGGCGGCCGCGATCTCATCCAGCAAAGCGGTGGCCATCGTGCGGCTGCCGTGCATTTTCCAGTTGCCGGCGACCAGTTTCTTGCGCATGGTGTGCTTCCGCAGCGATCAATCGGCTAGCTTAGCGAGCCCCTGCGATCGCGGCAAACACAACCGTTCGCTGGCGCGAGCCGGCGACCACGGTCAAGAATGTGGTTCGATCCGAGGAAACCCCGATGACACCTGCACGCCCCTTCAGCCTGATCACTGGCGCATCCTCCGGCATCGGCGCGGAGTTCGCCCGGCAACTGGCCGCGCTGGGCCACGACCTGGTGCTGACGGCGCGCCGCGTCGAGCGACTGGAGAGCCTGGCCGACGAACTGCGCGCGCAGCACGGTGCCCAGATCACGGTGCTGCCCCACGATCTCGCCGACCCGGCGGCGGTTCAGTGGTTGTGCGATGCGCTGGATCAACGCGGCCTGCAGGTGGACTGGTTGATCAACAATGCCGGCTACGGCGTGCCCGGCACGTTCGACGCCAGCGACTGGCCCACCCATGCGGCCTTCCTGCGCGTTCTCCTGACCGCACCGACCGAACTGGCGTGGCGCCTGCTGCCGGGCATGCAGCAGCGGGGCCGCGGCCGCATCGTCAATGTCGCCTCGCTGGCCGGGCATGTGCCTGCGCCTGCAGGACACACCTTGTACGCGGCAAGCAAGGCGTACCTGATCAAGTTCTCGCAGGCGCTGGCCCTGGAGAACCGGTCGCGCGGAATCCATGTGTGTGCACTGTGCCCGGGTTTCACCTGGTCGGAGTTCCACGACGTCACCGGCACCCGCGAGAAGATGGACAAGCTGCCCGGCTACATGTGGCTGAGTGCCGCGGAGGTGGTGCGCCAGGGCATCGCGGCGGTCGAACGCGGCGACGCGGTGTACACCCCGGGCCGGGTCAACCGCTTCATCAAGACCATGCTGCAGCTGATGCCGGATCGGCTGGCCTTGCGGCTGTCTGCGCGGCAAGGGAGGCGCTACCGGAGTACGCATCCCTAGATCAGCTTGATCTCGCGCAAGCGCTGCAGCAGGTATTCGTGCGAGCTGATCGAGGTGTCGTAGCGACGCGGGTTGTCCGGCGTGATGCACGACTCGAGCGGATCGAGCATCACGTCCGGGTTCGGATGCAGGAAGAACGGCACCGAGTAGCGCGGCTTGCGTGCATTCTCGTTTTGCGGGTTGACCACCCGGTGCGAGGTGGACGGATACACATGGTTGCTCAACCGCTGCAGCATGTCGCCGATATTCACCACGATGGCGTCGCCCTCGGTGGTGATCGGCAACCAGTTGCCGTGGCTGAGCACTTCCAGCCCCTCGGCACTGGCGCCCACCAGCAACGTGATGAAGTTGATGTCCTCATGCGCGCCGGCGCGCACGTTGGGGATGTTGTCCCGGGTGATCGGCGGATAATGGATCGGTCGCAGGATCGAGTTGCCGACGTCGGTCTTGTCCTCGAAGTAGTCTTCGGCCTGGTCGATATGCAGGGCCAGCGCACGCAGCACGCGGGTGCCGAGCTGGTCCAACGCTTCGTACAGGCCGTAGCCGTAGCGCCTGAAATCCGGCACTTCGGCCGGCCAGATATTCGGCGGCATCACGTCGGCGAATTTCGAGTCGCGCGGAATCTCGCGGCCGACGTGCCAGAACTCCTTCAGGTCGGCGTACTGGCTGTCCTTGGCGGTTTCCACCTTGAACGGCGTGTAGCCGCGCGCGCCGCCGCTGCCGGGCACGTGGTACTGCATCTTGGTTTCGGTGGGGAGCGCGAAGAAACGCTGGAACACGTCGTAGGAGCCGTCGATCAGCTCGCGCGGAATGCCGTGGCCGCTGATGCAGCAGAAACCGAATTCGCGGTAGGCGGCGCCGATCTCGGCAACGAACGCATCGCGGTCGCTGTCGTAACGGCGGATATCCAGGGTGGGAACATGCTTCATGGCTGTAATCCATTCAAGGGGCGTGCGGTCGGTTCATCCGCCACCGCAAGGGCGGGGCACGTCGGGCCAATCCATGGCGACCCACTACAGGTTCACGAGCGTTCGGCTGCGGATTTTACAATCCCGGCGAGCTTCTCCGCCAACTGCCGCACCTCCGCCGCGTCCGCGCCTTCGACGGTGACCCGCACCAGCGGCTCGGTGCCGGAGGCACGCAACACCACCCGACCGCGCCCATGCAGGGTCTGCTCGACCTCGGCCAGGGCCTGGCGCACTTCGTCGCCATGCAGGGCCTCGCGTGCGCCGTCGGCGCGCACGTTGAGCATGACCTGCGGGAGTTTCTTCAATCCCCGGCGCGCAGCCGCCAGATCCTGGCCGCCGTGCGCGAGCGCCTCCAGTACGGCCAGCGCGGCAATGATGCCGTCGCCGGTGCTGGCACGATCCAGGCACAGGATATGGCCCGAGGTCTCGCCGCCAAGCATGCCCTGGTGCTGGCGCAACTGCTGCATCACGTAGCGGTCGCCGACATTGGCGCGGATCAGGGGCACGTCGAATTCGGCCAGCGCCTGCTGCAATCCGTAATTGCTCATCAAGGTGCCCACCACCGGGCCGACCAGCAGATTCCGTGCGCGCAGATACCGCGCCAGGATGTAGAGAATGTCGTCGCCATCGGCCAGCTTGCCATGCCGATCGACCAGGAGCACGCGGTCGCCGTCGCCGTCGAACGCAATGCCAACGTCGGCCGCATGGGACAGCACCGCTTGCTGCAGTGCCTCCGGATGGGTCGAGCCCACGCCGTCATTGATATTGAAGCCATCGGGTTTGTCGCCGATCGCGACTACCTCCGCACCGAGTTCGGCGAACACCTTCGGCGCCACCTGGTAGGTGGCGCCATGCGCGCAATCGAGCACCAGCCTGAGCCCGCGCAGGCTGAAATCCTCGGCCACGGTGGCCTTGCAGAACTCCACGTAGCGCGCCACCGCATCGGCCACGCGCACTGCCTTGCCGAGCTGCTCGGAGGGCACGGTGACGAACGCGGCATCGAGCTCCTGCTCGATCGCCAGTTCGACGGCATCGGAGAGCTTCTCGCCATCCGCGGAAAAGAACTTGATGCCGTTGTCGTGATGCGGATTGTGCGACGCGCTGATCACGATGCCGGCCTCGGCGCGCATCGAGCGGGTGAGGAAGGCCACCGCCGGTGTCGGCATCGGGCCGAGCAGGCCGACGTCGGCGCCGGCGGCGACCAGCCCTGCCTCGAGTGCAGACTCGAACATGTAACCCGAGATGCGGGTGTCCTTGCCGATCAGCACCTGGGGGCGCTCGCCGCCCTCGCGCCGCAGCACCGCGCCCACGGCGCGGCCCAGCCGCAGCATGAAGTCCGCGCTGATCGGCCATTCGCCCACCAGCCCGCGAATGCCGTCCGTGCCGAAATATTTGCGCTCAGTCATCGTGTCTTCCTGGAAGTGGGGATCCCCTGCATGGCAAACCGCTGGCGTTTCAGTCGTCGTCGGGCCAGCGCGGCAGCGTCGGTTGATGATCGCGGCGAGGCACCACGTCGGCGGCATGCACCGCCTGCCATACCGCCAGCGCGTCCACCGTGGGCAGCACGTCGTGCACCCGCACCATCCGCGCGCCGCGCTGCACCGCGATCAGCGCCGCGGCCGCGGAACCCGCCGCGCGATCGGCCGGCGTGGCACGGCCGGTCAGTGTGCCGATCATGCGCTTGCGCGACAGGCCGGCATAGACCCCGCTGCCGAGATTGGCAAAACGTTCCAGCGCACACAGCAGGGCGAGATTGTGCTCCAGCGTCTTGCCGAAACCGAAGCCGGGGTCGACCAGCACCTTGCGCCGATCCATGCCGGCCAGCTCGCAGGCAAACAGACGGTCGGTCAGAAAGCGGTGCACCTCGCCGACGACATCGTCGTAATGCGGATCGTCCTGCATGCTGCGCGGTTCGCCCAGCATGTGCATCAGGCACACCGGCACGCCCAGTTCGGCCGCCGCGTCCATGGCGCCATCACGGCGCAGCGCATACACGTCGTTGATCATGCCTGCACCAGCAGCGACCGCCGCACGCATCACCTCCGGCCGGGAGGTGTCGATGGAGATCGGCAAGCTGGTGCGGGCAGCGAGTTGCCCGATCACCGGCAGCACGCGGCGCAGCTCTTCCTCCACGGGGACTTCGTCGGCGCCGGGACGGGTGGATGCCCCACCGACGTCGAGCATGTCGGCCCCCTCTTCCGCCATGCGCAATCCGTGCGCCACCGCCTCGTCCGCACTGGCATGGATGCCGCCATCGGAGAACGAGTCGGGGGTGAGGTTGAGAATGCCGACCACGCGCGGACGGTCGAGCCGCAACGGGCGGCCGGCGCAGTCGAGTACCGTCGCAAACAGATCGTTCGACATGCTCATGTCCTCGTTGACTGCAGTGGCGTGCGCAGCATCAACCCTCGACCGTGCCGCCGAGCTCACCCATGTAGCGGCGGTAATGGCGCAATTCGGCGATGGAGTCGCGGATATCGGACAACGCCGTGTGCGCCGATTCCTTGCCCACGGCCTTGGCGATCTCCGGCGCCCAGCGCCGCGCCAGTTCCTTCAGCGTGGACACGTCGAGGTTGCGGTAGTGGAAATAGCGCTCCAGCCGCGGCATCTGGCGATGCATGAAGCGGCGGTCCTGGCAGATCGAGTTGCCGCACATCGGCGACTTGCCCGGCGGCACCCAGCCGCGCAGGAAGTCCACCGTGGCCTGCTCGGCCATCGCGTGGTCGGTTTGCGAAATCAGCACCTGCCGCCACAGCCCGGACTTGTGGTGCTGGTTGGTATTCCAGCTGTCCATCGATTCCAGCCGGTCGATCTCGTGGCGTATCGCGAATACCGGCCCGTCGGCCAGCACGTTGAGGTTCTTGTCGGTAACCACCGTGGCGATCTCCAGGATCGAGTCGCTGTCGGTGTCGAGGCCGGTCATCTCCAGATCGATCCAGATCAGGTTGTCTTCGTGGGCTTGGCTCATGGAGTCTCCTTGTCGCCGGGAGTTTATCAGTCTTGTCCGCATGCGATGGCCGCGTGCGATCATCCGCGCATGCAGACCTTCTTCTGGCACGACTACGAGACCTCCGGCGCCGATCCGCGCCGCGACCGTCCGCTGCAGTTCGCCGGCATCCGCACCAGCATGGAGCTGGAAGTCATCGGCGAACCGGTGATGTTCTACGGCAAGCCATCGCGGGAAATGCCGCCGCACCCGGACGCCTGCATGATCACCGGCATCACGCCGCAGCAGGCCGAACGCGAGGGTGTCAACGAAGCCGAATTCGCCGCCCGGGTCCACGAGCAACTGGCGACTCCCGGTACCTGCGGCGTCGGCTACAACTCGCTGCGCTTCGACGACGAGTTCACCCGGCAGATGCTGTACCGAAACTTCTACGAACCCTACGGTCGCGAGTGGGAGAACGGCAACTCGCGCTGGGACCTGATCGACCTGGTGCGCATGTGCCAGGCGTTGCGTCCCGAAGGCATCGCGTGGCCGCTGCGCGAGGATGGCTCGCCCAGCTTCAGGCTGGAGCACCTGGCCAACGCCAATGGGCTGAACCAGGAACGTGCCCACGACGCGCTGTCCGACGTCTACGCGCTGATCGACCTGGCCCGCCTGATCCGCGTGCGCCAGCCGCGGCTGTGGGACTGGTACTACGCGCTGCGACGCAAGCAGAAAGTGTTCGAGCTGCTCGACGTGGTGAACATGACGCCGCTGGTGCATGTGTCCTCGCGCTATCCGGCCAGCCGCCAATGCCTGGCGCTGATCGCGCCGCTGGCAGCGCATCCCGGCCGCAGCGGCGAGGTGATCGTCTATGACCTGGCCATCGACCCGACCGAGTGGCTGGCGCTGGACGAGGACGAGATCGCCGATCGCATCTTCACCCCGCGTACCGACCTGCCGGAAGGCGTCGAGCGCATCCCTTTACGCACCGTGCGTGCGAACCACGCCCCGGCACTGGCGCCGTTGTCGGCGCTGCAGGGCGTCGACCTGGATCGACTGCAACTGGACGTGGAGCGCTGCCAGGCGCATCGCGACACCTTGCGCGCCGTCGACGGGCTGGCTGAAAAACTGCGCCGGGTCTTCCAGCGCGCCGCCGAGTTCCCGCCACCGGAAGATCCCGAGCTGGCGCTTTACGGGGGCGGTTTCCTGCCCGACGCCGACAGGCGCCTGCTCGGCCAGGTGCGTGCCACGCCGCCGCCGGAACTCGGCGTGCGAACATTCCCGTTCCGCGATTCCCGCTATCCCGAGCTGCTGTTCCGCTATCGTGCGCGCAACTGGCCCGAGACCCTGACCGTGGAAGAACAGGCTCGCTGGGAGGGCTTCCGCCGTTCGCGGCTGACCCGGCAAGGTGCGCTGACCACGCTCACCCTCGACGATTATTTCGCGCGGCTGGAAGCGCTGCGCCACGATCCCGCTGCGCAGGACAGACTGCCCCTGCTCGACCAGTTGCAGGCATGGGGCGAGGATCTCGCCGCCAGCATCCCTGCCTGACGGCCTCCACTCCCGATCGATCACGATGCCAAAAACCTACTTCACTCCCGCCACCTTCCGCTTCCTGCGCGCACTGGCGCGCAACAACCAGCGCGAATGGTTCCAGGCGCACAAGGACGACTACGAGCGCCACGTGCGCGAACCGTTCCTGCAACTGATCACCGACATGCAGGCGCCGCTGGCGAAGATCAGCCCGCACTACCGCGCCGACCCGCGCAAGAACGGCGGCTCGCTCTACCGCATCTATCGCGACACCCGTTACTCGAACAACAAGCTTCCGTACAAGCCCTGGCAGGGTTCGCGCTTCACCCACGAGCGTCGCCACGAAATCCAGGCGCCGGGTTTCTACCTGCATATCGAGCCCGGCGACTGTTTCGCCGGCGGCGGTCTGTGGCACCCGGAACCCGATGCGCTGAAACATGTCCGCGAATTCCTGGCCGACAACCCGAGCGCATGGAAAAGCGCCACCCGAAGCAAGGCATTCAGCCAGTACCTGCAGCTCGGCGGCGAATCGCTGGTACGTCCGCCGCGCGGCTACGACCCCGCGCACGAACTGATCGAGGATATCAAGCGCAAGGATTTCGTCGCCACCGCCCGCTTCGACGAAGCGCTGGCCTGCTCGAGCGAACTGCTGCCGTGGACGGTGGCCACCTTCAAGCGCGTCGCCCCGCTGATCGACTACCTGTGCGCGGCGCAGGAGCTGGAGTTCTAGGCGGCGTTCAGGGCCAGCGGGCGGCGCTGCGCAGCCATGATGGACAAGGCAACACCGATCCCGACGCATGCCGTCAGCGCCACGTAGTGCACGGGCGCGAGCACGCCGATGCGCTGCACCAGCAAGCCGATCAGCGGCGGCGTCAACCCGCCGAACAGCGCATACGCCACGTTGTAGGAGAACGACAGGCCGGAAAATCGCACCGCCGGCGGAAATGCCACGACCATCAGCGCAGGAACCACCCCGGTCACCCCGGTGCTGAAGCCCGCCAGCGCATACAGGGCGAGGAAATGCCTGCCGCCTGCCTGCAGGTCGAGGTACAAGGCATAGCTCGCCAGGATCAGGCCGAGCGCACCCAGCAACAAGGTCCGCGCGTAACCCAGCCGGTCCGCCAGCCAGCCATAGAACAGGCAACCCACCGCCAGCGCGAACGACGCCAGGTTGTTCCCGAGAAAGGCCCGCGCCGGCGCGATATGGAATACCGACTGCACCAGCGACGGCGTCATCAGGATCACCACCACGATCGCCGCCGTCAGCATCCAGGTCACCAGCATCGACAGCAGTACGCTCGGCAGATGCCGTGCGAACACCTCGCGCAGCGGCAGCCCGCGAGCCAGTTCCTCGCGCGCATGCATCGCCTCGAACACCGGCGTCTCGCGCAGCCAGCGGCGCAACCACACCGCGAAAAAACCGAACACGCCGCCGATCAGGAACGGCAGCCTCCAGCCGTAATCCAGCACCTGCGCCGGCGACATGCCACGGTTGATCGCTGCCGCCACCAGCGAGCCGATCAGGATGCCGACGGTAAGCCCCGAGGTGAGGCTGGCGCAGGCAAAACCGATCCGCTGCGGCGGCACGTGCTCGGCCACGAACACCCACGCACCCGGCACCTCGCCACCCACCGCGATGCCCTGCACCACGCGCAGCAACAGCAGCAGCAACGGCGCCAGCATGCCGACCCGCGCATACACCGGCAGCAGGCCGATGCACAGCGTGGGCAGCGCCATCAGGAACACGCTGAGCAGGAACATCTTCTTGCGCCCCAGCGTATCGCCGTAATGCGCCATCACGATGCCGCCCAGCGGGCGCGCCAGGTAGCCGGCAGCGAAGATCCCGAACACCTGCAGCTGCGCCAGCCACGGTGCCGTGGTGGGCGGAAAGAACAGGTGGCCAAGCGGGATCGCGAAAAACACGAACACCACGAAATCGTAGAACTCCAGTGCGCCGCCAAGCGCCGACAGCAACAACGTTTTCGCGTCGCGCCAGCCGAGGCGATCTGTTCCTTGCAGGTCGGTCATTGATGGCGCGCTCATGGCTCTGGCGTATCCGGTTTTCGCAGGTGCGCCACCTTAGCAGCGACCGTCACGCCATGGCATTCGCCGCACTATTGTGCGGATGCGTCAAGACGCTCACGTATGGCGCCGGCAAGCATCCCCGCAACGCCGGTAGGCCCCCCCTTGTTGATCTAGACTCCGCCGGTGTCACCGCGTTGCGCGTTCCGTTGCATGAACCTTCCCTCGACTTCGCTGTTGCTAGGAGAGTTTCCATGAACATGAGCAAACGTATGGCCGCCGAATTCTTCGGCACGTTCTGGCTGGTCCTCGGCGGCTGCGGCAGCGCCGTGCTGGCAGCCGGTTTTCCGCAGCTGGGCATCGGCTTCGCCGGCGTGGCGCTGGCGTTCGGCCTGACCCTGCTGACCATGTGCTACGCCATCGGCCACATCTCCGGCTGTCACATCAACCCGGCGGTAACCTGCGGGCTGGCCGCCGGCGGCCGCTTTCCCGTCAGGGAAGTCGTCCCATACGTCATCGCGCAGGTACTCGGCGGCCTCCTCGCCGGCCTCGTGCTGTACGTGATCGCCTCGGGCAAGCCCGGCTTCGACGCCGCCGCCAGCGGCTTCGCGTCCAACGGCTACGGCGCGCATTCGCCAGGCGGCTATTCGATGGGCGCCGCGGCACTGTGCGAGCTGGTGATGACCGGCTTTTTCATCTTCATCATCATGGGCGCGACGCACAAGAGTGCGCCGGTAGGTTTCGCCGGCATCGCGATCGGCCTCGCGCTGACCCTGATCCACCTGATCAGCATCCCGGTCACCAACACCTCGGTGAACCCGGCCCGCTCCACCGCCGTGGCCGTGTTCCAGGGCGACTGGGCGCTTCACCAGCTGTGGTTCTTCTGGGTGATGCCGATCATCGGCGGCATCATCGGCGGCCTGATCTACCGCTATCTGTGGAGCGACCGGGTCGCGTTGCCGGACATCAAGGGCGATTCCGCCTGAGCCGCAGACCATGAGCTGACGCGCGGTCCGCGGGACCGCGCGTCAGGCTTGCGCGAACGGAAACGCCAACATGTCGGCGATCGCATCGGTGCCGGCAAGGCACATCAGCAGGCGTTCGATGCCGAGCGCCACACCGGCGCAATCGGGCAGCGCGTCGAGCGCCGCCAGCAGGCGTTCGTCCACCGGCGGCTCACGCAAGCCGCGCCGGCGCCGGATCGCGTTGTCACGCTCGAAGCGGGCACGTTGTTCGCTCGCGACATTCAGTTCGTGGTAGCCATTGGCCAGTTCGTGCCGGCCCAGGTACAACTCGAAGCGCTCGGCCAGCGGCGGTTCGCCCGGGCGGATCCTCGCCAGCGCGCACTGGGTCGCCGGGTAGTCGTGGATCACCGTGATGCGGTCGCGCGGGAACGCCGGCTGCAGCTTGTGCGTGATCAGCAAGTCGAGCCAGTCGTCGCGAACCAGGCCATCGGGGTCGATGTTGTACTCGACCAGCGGTGCACGCATTTCGTCGATCGGCGCATGCAGCGGGTCGATGCCCAGTTCGTCGAGGAACAGTTGCCGGTAGCTCTCGATCAGCACCTCGGCGCGCCGCCCGACCATCGCCAGCGCCGCCTCGACCAGCTCGATGGTTTCTCCCATCAAACGACGATGATCCCAGCCGATCCGGTACCACTCCAGCATGGTGAATTCCGGATTGTGCCGGCCGCCGGCTTCGCCATTGCGAAATACCCGGCCCAGTTCGTAGCAGTCGCCGATCCCGGCCGCCAGCAGGCGCTTGAGCGGGTACTCCGGCGAGGTGCGCAGCCAGCGTTCGGGTGGACCGGCGTCGACGTGACCGCTGAAGCGGGTGGTGAAGCTCTCGATGTTGGGTTCGGTATTGCCGGCGGCGGAAAGCATCGGGGTTTCCACCTCCAGCACGTCGCGTTCGGCGAAGAATGCGCGAACCATCGCATTCAAGCGCGCCCGCAACTGCAGTGGCGCCAGCAGCGACGGCTCGCTCACGCCGCCGCCCCATGCTGCTCCAGCAACGCCAGCAGGCGCGCTTCGTCCCACACCTCGACGCCCAGCTCGGTGGCCTTGTCGAGCTTGGAACCCGCTTCCGCGCCAGCCACCACGAAACTGGTCTTCTTCGACACCGAGCCGGAGATCTTGGCGCCCAGTGCCTCGAGCCTTTGCTTCGCCGCATCGCGCCCCAGCGATTGCAGGGTACCGGTAAGCACGACGGTCTGCCCTTCGAGCGGCAGCTCGCTGGCCGCGGCCGTTGCGGGAATCGCGTCGAGCAGGCGACGCATGGCGGCATCGGCGCGATCGAGTTGTGCCGAGGCCGTGTCGTCATCCAGGAAATTCGCCAGATTTGCAGCCGCCGCCTGTGGCAAGCCGGCGACGATCCAGCGCGCGGCGCCGGCATCGCGCAGCTGTTGCAGGCTGGGAAAGTGTTCGGCGAGCAGTCGCGTGCGCTTGGGTCCGAGCTGTCCGATCGGCGCCATGTCGAGCAGGCTCGCCAGGTCGAGTTTCCCGCGCAGCTTCGGCGATGGCGCCGTCTCGTCACTGAAACGGATGCCTTCGGCCAGCAGCTCGTCCACCACCTGCTGGTTGCCAGCCTGCGCAAAAAATCCTTCGATCGAGTCGGCAACCTCACTGCCGATGTCCGGCAGCAGGCGCAACACCGGCGCCGGCATGCTGCGCACGAGCTCAAGCCGGCCCAGCCAGCTTGCCAGGGTCTTCGCCGTGCTTTCGCCGATATGCATGATGCCCAGCGCGAACAGGAAGCGCGGCAAGGTGGTGTGCTTGCTGGCCGCGATGCCGTCGACCAGGTTCTCCGCCCACTTGGTGGCTACCTTGCCGGCCTTCACCGTCTCCGGCGTGGTGCCCCCAGCCTTCGCTGGGGCAGGCTCCCGTTCATCCGCACGCCGCTTCATGTCGATGAAATCAGCGACGCCGAGGCGATACAGGTCGGCCGGCGTCTTCACCATGTCGAACTCGACCAGGGCCTCGGCGAAGCGCTCGCCCAGGCCCTCGATATCCATCGCGCGACGCGCGGCGAAGTGGATCAGCGCCTCCTTGCGTTGCGCCGCGCAGATCAGCCCGCCGGAGCAGCGCCACGCCGCCGCACCCTCTTCGCGCAGCAGCGCCGATCCGCACACCGGGCAGTGCGTCGGCATCGTCCATGGCACGGTGCCTTCGGGACGCAGCTCCTGCACGACCCGCACCACTTCGGGAATCACGTCGCCGGCCCGGCGCACGATCACCGTGTCGCCTACGCGCGCGTCCAGCCGCGCGACCTGGTCGGCATTGTGCAAGGTGGCGTAGGTCACGGTGACGCCGGCCACCTGCACCGGCTCCATCCGCGCGCGCGGAGTGGCCGCGCCGGTGCGGCCGATCTGCACCTCGATGTCGAGCAGCCTGGTGCTCTGTTCCTGGGCCGGGAACTTGTGCGCGATCGCCCAGCGTGGCGCGCGCGAAACAAAACCCATCTCGCGCTGGCCGGCGTAGTCGTCCAGCTTGTAGACCACGCCGTCGATGTCGTACGGCAGGCTGTCGCGCTTCGCACCGATGCGGTGGAAGTACGCGATCAGGCCATCGAAGCCACGCGCGATATCGACCTCGGGCGACACCGGAAAACCCCATTCGCGCAGCTGCCGCAGCGTGGCGGAATGGGTCGGCGGCAAGTCGCCGCCTTCGACCGCGCCGACGGCATAGGCGAAGAAACTCAGACGCCGCTTCGCGGTGACGGCCGGATCGAGTTGACGCAGCGACCCGGCAGCACCGTTGCGCGGATTGGCCAGCGGCTTTTCGCCGTGGGCGCGGGCGTATTCGTTGAACGCCTCGAAATCCCTGCGCAGCATGATCACTTCGCCACGCACTTCCAGCACCTCGGGCCAGCCCTTGCCGCGCAGCTTCAGCGGGATCGCGCGCACCGTGCGCAGGTTGGCCGTCACGTCCTCGCCGGTCTCGCCATCACCGCGGGTGGCGCCCTGCACGAACACGCCCTGCTCGTAGCGCAGGCTGATCGCCAGGCCGTCGAGCTTCGGTTCCACCGAGAACACCGACTCGTCGCGCCGCAATGTCTGCTCGATGCGCCGCACGAACTCGGCGACTTCGCGGAAGCGCTCGCGCTCGCTCCCGCCCTCCTGTTCGAAGGCGTTGCCCAGCGACAGCATCGGAATCGCGTGGCGAACTTCGGCGAAGCCGCCATGCGCCCGCGCGCCGACCCTGCGCGTCGGCGAATCGCCCGAGGCGAGTGCGGGGTACCGGGCTTCCAGCGCCTCCAGCTCGCGCATCAGGCGGTCGTACTCGGCGTCGGTGAGATCCGGGTCGTCGAGGACGTGGTAGCGATGGTTGGCCTGCTCGATCTGCGCCCGCAGCGCGGCGGCGCGGGCCAGGGTATCGGCGGGGACGGCGGGTTCGGCCATGCGGGTCTCCTTGTCCCCGCAGTTTAGCGATACGGCCGCCGTGCCGTCGTCGACACAAGCTCAGCGATGCAGATGGCCCGATGCCTCGGGCTGATAGGTGATTTCGAGCACCTTCAGGCGACGCTTGCGTCCATCCGGCATCGGCCAGTCGATCTGCTGGCCGCGTGCCAGCCCGAGCAGGGCACTGCCGACCGGTGCCAGGATGGAGACCGTGCCGGGCGCACCGGCGGCGTTCGGATAGACCAGGGTGAGGGTCAGTCGCTCGCCGTTGTCCTCGTCCTCGAAGGCCACGGTGGAATTCATCGTCACCACGTGGGCAGGCATGGCGGCCGGTTCGACCACCTCGGCGCGGTCGAGTTCGGCGCGCAGCGCTTCAAGCCTGCCGGCTTCGGCGGCTGGCAGGCGCTCCAGCAACGCCTCGATGCGTTCCAGATCGATGCGCGATACGGTGATGGCTGACTTTCTCATGACTTTTCCTGAGGCTCGCGGCTCCTGCCGCACAAAAACACACGCCAGAACGAAAACGTCCCGGCGCGTGGGGTCGGTGATTGGCTGCCACGCCTGGTCGTCCCCGGGTGGCAGATGAAACTGGTCTGACTGTGCGAAAACGCGGCGCGAATTGCAAGCTGTCATAACAGGTATCATGCCCACCCATGTCGCCTCCAGCCGCCGCGGACCCCCTCGCTGCCGCCGCTGCTCCCATTCCAGCAACGGTTTCTCCCGGGTTGACCGAGCCTTCCACGCGCGAACGCTTTCGCGGCCTGCTGTGGCTGGTTGCTGCGGCATTCTTCATGCAGGCGCTGGATTCCACCGTGGTCAACACGGCCGTGCCGGCGATGGCGGTGGCGCTGAAGGTGACGCCACTGGGCATGCGCACCGCGCTGACCAGTTATGTGCTTACCCTGGCGATCCTGATACCGGCCAGCCCATGGTTGTGCGACCGGCTGGGCACGCGCCGCGTATTCGGCGCCGCGATCGTGGTCTTCGGGTTGGGCTCGCTGCTGTGCGGGCTGGCCCAGACGCTGCCGCAGCTGGTTGCCGCCCGCGTGTTGCAGGGCATCGGCGGGGCCTCGCTGATGCCGGTCGGACGTTACGTGCTGGTGCGCAGTATCGACAAGCGCGAATTCGTGCGGGCGATGAGCACGGTGGCCACGTTCGGCCTGCTCGGCTCGGTGCTTGGCCCCCTGCTCGGCGGCGCGCTGGTGCAATTCACCTCGTGGCGTCTGATCTTCCTGATCAACGTGCCGGTGGCGATCGCCGGCATCTGGATGAACCGCCGCGACATGCCGGAGTACCGGCTTGTGCGCGCGAACCGTTTCGACCTGTCCGGCTTCCTGTTGTTTGCCGCCGCCTCCGCGCTGCTGTTGACCGCCTCGGAACTGGCCGGCGACACGCCGGTGCCGTGGCTGCGCATCGGTCAGTGCAGCGCGATCGCGTTGGTGCTGGGCGTGATCTATGTGTGGCATAGCCGGCGTACCCGGTTCCCGGTGGCCGACCTGGCGCTGCTGAAGGTGCGCAGTGTGTGGGTGGCACTGGTGGGCGGCCTGTCGACGCGGCTTGGCATCTCGGGCATGTTCCTGCTGCTGGTGCTGTTCCTGCAGGTGGGCTGCGGCTGGTCGCCGTTGATGGCCGGCCTGATGATGGTGCCGCAGGCGCTGGGCTCGATCAGCGCCAAGTGGGTGGTCAACCGGGCACTGGTGCACTTCGGCTATCGTCGCCTGCTGCTGGGCAATACCGTGATCGTGGCGTTGTTGCTGGCGGCGTTTGCCCTGCTCGACCCGACCACCCCGGTGTGGGCGATCGCGGTACTGACGTTCTGTTACGGCTGTTTTGCCGGCCTGCAGTACACCGCGATGAACACCTTGATCTATCACGACCTGGATATCCGGCACGCGTCGATGGCTTCGTCGATGGCCTCGACCGTGCAATACCTCGCGATGAGCTTCGGCATCGCGCTGGCCACCTTGCTGATGCAGGCCTTGCTGCAAGGGCACGCCAGCGCGGACTACGTCGTGGCATTTCGCTGGACCGTGCTGCTGCTGGCCCTGGTCACGGGCGCGGCGAGCCGGGTGTTCGGACGACTCCCGCACGATCGCCCGGCGTAATCGGCCGGCTCGTCGGCGCGGACAATCCCGCCTCCGGGCCATCGTGTCGGCTGCTACTCTATTTCTCTAATTTCGCGCGTCGGTCGACGCGATCGTTCCGTCCCGAGGAGTGCCCATGCGCAGGCTGTTTGCCCTGGCCGCCTTGTTGGCTTGCTTCCCGCTGCAGGCGGCCGAAGCCGGTGACAACGTCAACTTTCACCTGACGGCACATCCGGTCGGCTGGATCGCGCTGGCCTTGTTCGTGCTCGCCTACGTCGTGGTGATCCTGGAAGAGCGCATCCATGTGGCCAAGTCCAAGCCAGTGGTGCTGGCGGCGGCGCTGATCTGGGGCCTGATCGCGTGGCAGACGGGGGGTGCCGGCGGAGCCCAGCAGGCCAGGCACGCCTTCGAGGCGATGTTCCTCGAGTACGCCGAAATCTTCTTCTTCCTGGTCGTGGCCATGACCTATGTCACCGCGGTGGGTGAACGCAATGTCTTCGAGGCGCTTCGCGACCAGTTGACGCGGCGGCGCCTGAGCTACCGCGCGTTGTTCTGGATCACCGGCCTGCTGGCCTTCTTCCTGTCGCCCATGGTGGACAACCTGACCACTGCCCTGGTGATGTCGGCGGTGGTCCTCGCGGTCGGTGCAGGCAATGCGCGTTTCACCACCCTCGCGCTGATCAACCTGGTGGTCGCGGCCAACGCAGGCGGCGCATGGAGTGCGTTCGGCGACATCACCACGCTGATGGTGTGGCAGGCGAACAAGGTGCAGTTCTTCGAGTTCTTCCGCATTTTCCTGCCGGCACTGGTCAACTGGCTGGTGCCGGCCGTGGCCATGTTCCTTGCGCTGCCCGGGGGCGGGCCCGAGCCAGCCGGGGGGAGCCATCCGATCAAGCCCGGCGGCATCGGCATCTGTCTCACCTTCGGCCTGACCATTGCGATCACCGTGATCGGCCGCCAGTGGCTGGGCATGCCGGCGGCTTACGGGATGCTGACCGGCCTGGCCCTGCTCAACCTGGTCGCCACGCGCATCGACTACCGGCAACGGCACTACGCGCTGGCGCAGGGCCTCGAACCGCAGACGTATTCGATCTTCCGCATCATCGCCAATGCCGAGTGGGACACCTTGCTGTTCTTCTATGGCGTGTTCGCCTGTGTCGGCGGCCTGGCCGCGCTGGGTTACCTCGAACTGGCCTCGATCCACCTCTATGGCAAGCTTGGCTTCACCGTGGCCAATTCGTTGATGGGCCTGCTCTCGGCGATCGTCGACAACATACCGATCATGTTCGCGGTGTTGAAGATGAACCCGCCCATGGATCACGCCCAATGGCTGCTGATCACCCTCACGGCCGGTGTCGGCGGCAGCCTGCTCTCCGTCGGGTCGGCGGCTGGCGTGGCCCTGATGGGCGCCTCGCGCGGACAATATACGTTCATGAGCCATCTGCGCTGGAGCTGGGCGATCGGGCTGGGGTATGTCGCCAGCATCGCCCTGCATCTGTGGATGAATGCGCATCTGTTCGGCGGCGGCTGACCGAGTCGCTCCGACACCACCACCAATGGACTCCATCACGCGATGCATCACGCCAGCGACATCCTGCTTACCCTCTTCGTCATCTTCATCGCCGCCCAGATCGGTGCCGAGGTGGCCCAGCGGCTGAAGCTGCCGGGCGTGGTCGGCGAGATCGCCGCCGGCTGCGCGATCGGCCCTTCCCTGCTGGGCTGGCTCTCGCCCGAACAGATCCTGGCGGGAACGCCGGTGGATGTGCTGGCCGAGATCGGCGTGGTCCTGCTGCTTTTCGCGGTGGGGCTGGAAACCCGGCTGGACGACTTGAAGAAGGTCGGCAAGAGCGCCTTCCTGGTCGGCACGCTGGGCGTGATCGTGCCGTTTGCCGCGGGTGCCCTGTGGGCGCATGGCGAGGGATTCGCGTGGATCAAGTCGCTGTTCGTGGCCGCCGCCTTCGTGGCCACCTCGGCCGGCATCACCGCCCGCGTGCTGCAGGAGCTCGGCGTGCTGCAGCGAACCGAAAGCCGGGTGATCCTTGGCGCCGCGGTGATCGACGACATCCTCGCCATGCTGCTGCTTGGCGTGGTGTCCTCGCTGCAGGGCGGCGGCTCGCTGGACCTGCAATCGCTGGTGCTGACCCTGGCCGGCGCGATCGGTTTCGTGGCGATCATCGGCTGGGGCGGCACCCGCGTGATGCGGAGCAAGTCAGCCTGGCTGGAGGCCCCGATCAGCCCGCATTCGGCGCTGTCCCTGGTGCTGGCGCTGTGCCTGGGGCTGGCCTGGTTGTCGACGCGGTTCGGGCTGGCGGCGATCATCGGCGCCTTCCTCGCCGGCATGATCGCGTCGGACACCCGTCAGCGCGACGAGCTGGAACACCAGACCCTGCCCTTGCTGGCCTTCCTCACTCCGTTCTTCTTCGTGGTTACCGGCGCCAAGATCAACCTGGCCGAACTGGCTAGCGCCCAGGCGCTGTGGATGCTGGCCGTGGTCACGCTCATCGCGGTCGCCTCCAAGCTTGCCGGCGGCTTTCTGGGGGCGTTGTCGCTGGGCAGACGCAGCGCAGTCATCGTCGGATTCGGCATGGTGCCGCGCGGCGAGGTCGGCGTGGTGATCTCCAGCCTGGGGTTGGCCGCCGGCGTGTTCAGCGAGCAGATCTACGCGATCATCGTGGCGATGTCCCTGCTCACCGCGATGGTCACGCCGCCGGTGCTGGCATGGTTGCTGCGGCGCCAGCGCGAGGACGGGGAGAGGGCCCCAGCCCGCGGCTGAAGCGCACGGGTTTCTCGCACGGGCAAACTTTTCGTCTCGATGAAGCTATGCTCCCCGGCGGGGGGCCCCCGGGGACGCTTCACGGGCACACGACATGAAGACCGTACTCATCGTCGACGACGACGCGCTGGTGCTGGAAGCGCTCGACCTGCTGCTGTCGCATACCGAGGGTTTCCGCAGCATCCGCGCGCGCGGGGTTGCCAGTGCCCGCAGCGACCTGCAGCAGGCCCGGATCGATGTTCTCGTCGCCGACGTCATACTCGCCGGCAGCACCACCGGCATCGAACTCTGCGAACGCGCCATCGAGCGCCACCCGGCGATCGCCATCGTCGTGATCACCGCCGACAATGAAGTGCAATGCGACGAGATACCCGGGCGCGGCATCTTCCTGCGCAAGCCATTCGGCGGGGAACAATTGCTCGACGCGATCGATGCAGCGCTGAAGCGGGCCGTCGCGGAACCGCACAAGCTGATGCGCGCGGACTGAGCCAACCCTGGTCACGAACAGAAACGGGCCGGAAAAACCGGCCCGTCTTCGTTGCTCGATCGAATCCCGGCGACTGTCCGCCGTCGGCGCGGGGAGCGGAGCCAGTCCAGCGTCACTTGGCGAAAAGATGCTCCACGCCGGCACGCTCTTCGCGCAGTTCCTTGTCGGTGGCGTCCATTCGTCCGCGGGAGAAGTCGTTGACCGCCAGGCCCTGCACGATCTCGTATTTGCCGTTCTTCACCGTCACCGGATAGCCGTAGATCACTCCCGGCGCGATGCCGTAGGAGCCGTCGGACGGAATGCCCATCGAGACCCAGTCGCCCTCGGCGGTGCCCTGCGCCCAGTAGCGCATGTGGTCGATCGCGGCGGACGCGGCGGATGCCGCCGACGAGGCGCCGCGCGCCTTGATGATCGCCGCGCCACGCTGCTGCACGGTCGGGATGAAGTCGTTCTCGTACCAGGCCTGGTCGATCAGCGACATCGCCGCCTTGCCGTTGACGGTGGCGTGGTGGATGTCCGGGTACTGGGTCGAGCTGTGGTTGCCCCAGATCGTCATCCTGCGGATATCGG
>Ga0157370_10002298_pt1 | contig 23155 bp, 20 predicted proteins | sample C35metaG_FD_113463 | JGI IMG/M metagenome (GOLD analysis project Ga0157370, IMG submission 113463) | Corn rhizosphere microbial communities from Kellogg Biological Station, Michigan, USA - C3-5 metaG | ecosystem: Host-associated > Plants > Roots > Rhizosphere > Soil | place: USA: Michigan...
CAGGCAAATGGTCGCTGAACGTGGCCTCGCAGACCGGGTGTTGCTGCCGGGCAGGGTGGCGCACGATGCGATCGCCGCCTGGATCGCCTGCATGGATTACGCGGTGTTGCCCGACTCCAACCACTACGGCTCGCCGATGAAACTGTTCGAATTCATGGCCATGGGCGTGGGGATGATCGCGCCGGACTATGCCCCGATTGCCGAGGTGGTCAGAGACGGCGAGACCGGCTGGATGTTTCCGCGGGGGCGGACCGACGTCTGCGTGCAACGCGTGCTGGATCTGGCTTCGCTGGCCGAGGAGCGTCGGCGCGTGGGGGCCGCGGCCCGGGAGTACATCGTGCGTGAGCGGCAATGGCGCAACAACGCCGAACAATGGCTCGGGTTGCTGCCCTCGGGAGAAGCGTGCTGATGACGACGATTCTGCTGCTGATTGCCGCGCTGCTCGTTACCGGGGTGCTTCTGCTGGTCCGCGAGATACGCAGCCGCAACATGCAGATCTGGCTGGGCAGTTACCTGCGCCGCCGCCGCCCGCTCCCGGTCGCCGGCCCGGTGCATGTGATGTTCTGTTTCGTTGATCATTTCGAGCCGGCTTGGGGCAAGGCCGACCTGGCCACGCAGCGGGCACGCGTCGATCGCTGGTGCCGTGACTACCGCGCACTGGCTTCGACCCATCGCGACGCGGATGGTCGTCCACCCCAGCACACCTTTTTCTATCCGGAGGAGGAATACCTGGAGGAGCACCTGGAGAAGATCGCCGCACTGTGTGCCGAGGGCTACGGCGAGATCGAGATCCACCTGCACCACGACGACGACACGCCGGAAAACTTCAAACTGACGATCGCTCGCTTCAACGAGCTGCTGCACGAACGGCACGGTGCCCTCTCGCGTGATCCATCCACCGGGCAACTGCGCTTCGGGTTCATCCACGGCAACTGGAGCCTGGACAATTCCCGTGCCGATGGCCGCTGGTGCGGCATCAACAACGAACTGATCCTGCTGCGCGAGCTGGGTTGCTACGCCGACTTCACCCTGCCGTCGGCACCCAGCGACACCCAGACGCGAATGATCAACGCAATCTATTACGCCACCGACGATCCGCTGCGGCCGAAATCGCACGACAGTGGCGAACCGGTGCGGGTAGGAGGCAGCGCCAGCGGCGACCTGATGATCGTGCAGGGGCCATTGGGGCTCAATTGGCGCACGCGTCGGTTGGGGGTGATGCCTCGCATCGAGAATGCCGATGTGCGTCGCGGCTGCCCACCGACCCCGGATCGCGTGGACGCATGGATTCATGCTGGAATCCATGTAGAAGGGCGGCCAGAATGGGTATTTGTGAAGGTACATACCCACGGAACCCAGGAACCGGACATGGATACGTTGCTGGGTGACCAGGCTCATCGCATGCATGACCATCTGGAGCGGATCTACAATGACGGCAGCAACTACGTCCTGCACTACGTGACTGCGCGCGAGGCATACAACATCATCAAGGCTGCCGAGGCGGGCAAACAGGGTGACCCGAATGCATGGCGGGATTTTCTGCTGGCCCCGCCCCCGCACGGTCGTCGTCGGCCCGGAACAGCTGAGGAAGACCCGTTGCGCCAATGTGGCGCGGGTTGAACCGCATGGCGCCGATGGACAATGACTGCGGTTATTGCGGGGCTCTCCTTGCCGTGTCCGAATCGCTGGTTGGCACGTGATGAGGCGCCTGGTCACAGCTCGCGTGGTGCGCGGTATTCGATCGCGATTGCTCCGTCAGGTGAATTTTTGCGTGTTTGCGGCGACTGCGTCGTCGTCCGGCCTCAGTGAAGTCGATGTTCTGAGAGTGAACGCGGGAAGTTCGGAGGATCTGAGGCAAAGGGTCGAGCAGGCAATGTGTCTCGCACAGGAGCCGCCGGGATTGGCGGCGAAGCGATTTGCTCATGGCGACGAATTTTTTGGTTGGGTGGTGGGTGAGCGCATCGTCAGCTTTGGCTGGGCAACGAATCGCGAGCGGACGATCCATGGCGTGTCCCTGAGGGAAATGCCGGGACGCATGTTTCTGTACAACTTCTACACCGAGGTGACGAATCGTGGCCACGGATTTTATCCAAGCCTGCTCGGCGTGATCCGCCAACAACTTGGCCGCGAGGGAGTGAACGAATTCATCATGGATGTGGAATCGCACAACACGGCTTCGCTGCGCGGTGTTACCAGAGCAGGCTTCGTTACCGTGGCGCACGCGCAGTTTCTGGTCGTTTTCAATCACTGGTACTGGTTGGGTTCGCGATCCGTGGACGCAGGTCTTGATCTGACGTTGTTCTTCACATGATGAATGTCGATGTTCGAGACTCCCTGTCGGTTGGATCGACACGACCGGAGCTGCTCACGGTACGCGTCATCGAGGACGCCGCTGCGTGGGATGCAATCCGATGCAATTGGGATGCATTGCATGCGGTCAGTCCCACGGCATCGACGACACTCGAATTCACCTGGTTGCGCCAGTGGTGGCGGATCTACGGGCCGGTATACGGGGCAGGTGGTTTGTGCGTCATCACCCTGTGGCGTGGTGCGGATCTGGCTGGCGCGCTTCCGCTTTACCGCAGTCGAACACCGGGAAGCGTGGCTGCCGCGCGGTGCCTGCGCTTCATCTCGACCGGCGAAGCGGAGTTCGAGGAGACGTGTGCCGACTATCTCGACCTGCTGCACCTGCCTGGCGACGAGGAGGTATGTGCCCGCGCGGCCTGGGACGCCATCGATGCCATGGACTGGGATACCCTGATCCTGCTGGACATGCCGGAGCGGGCGTCGCTGCTGCGTTGGCGCGATGCGCGTTCCGCACGGCGGCGTTCTGCCCTGGTTTCGCGTGGCGGCTGTCCGATCGCCCGCATCGGATCCGGATTTGAAGCTTACCTCGAACAGCTCTCGTCGAAGACCCGCATGCGCGCGCGGCAGGAGCTGCGCAAGGTTGAACGTGCCGGTGCGGTATTCGAATTGGCGACCGAGGCGGACCTCGATACCTACTTCGACGATTTGATCCGGATCCACCAGGAACGATGGACGGCAGACGGTCAGCCGGGATGCTTCGCAGCGCCGAGGTTTACCGCGTTCCATCGCTGCCTGGTTCGGGAATGGGTCGGCAGTGGACGGGCGATCCTCGGGCGCCTTTCGTACCGGGGGCAGGCTTGCGTGCTGCTTTACGGCTTTGTCACGGGCGACAAGTTCGATTTGTATCAGCTCGGAACCAAGTCCGTCGAGGGTGGCGTCATCCACAGCCCCGGCATGGTGGCAAATCTGCTGTTGATGGCGCGGCTGAGCACGATGGGCGTGGCCAGATACGATTTTCTTCGCGGGGTCACCACGTTCAAGAAGTCGCTCACCAATGAACAATGCAATCTCGTCAGTCTGGAATGCAGGAGGCGGACGCCGCGCGCGCAGCTTGAGCTGATCGAACTTCAGCTGCGGCGCTTCGCGCGAAAGATGCTCAAGCTGCTGTTTCGTCGCTGAAACGATCGGAACTTGCCATGAAGAAAGTTGCCTTTTCCCGACTGCTCAACCGCACCGGCCTGCGCGGCATGCTGGATCGGACAGTCCGCTGGTCGGGCGTGCTGGCGCTCAACTACCACCGCATAGGTGATCCACGGGGATCGAATTTCGATCGGGGGCTGTGGAGCGCAAGCGTCGATGACTTCGCGCAGCAGTTGCGCTTCTGCAAGCAGCAGTTGGACATCATCAGTCCGGCCGACCTGCCCGGGGTACTGGCAAAAGGCCGCGGTCGCCATGCCATGGTCACGTTCGATGACGGTTACCGCGACAACTACGAAGCCGCGTTTCCCGTCCTGAAACAGGAGGGAGTTGCCGCCACGTTCTTTGTCGCCAGCGGATTCATCGATGCGCCGCGGCTGCCGTGGTGGGACGAGATGGCCTGGATGGTAAGAACAAGCCAGCGTGATGGCATCGACCTGTCGCCGTGGTTGGACGAGGCATTGCGTTTTGACGAACCGGATCGGGAGGGAGCCCTGCGGTTGCTGCTGCGGCGGTACAAGGCGATGTCGGCGGAGGATGCGCCAGCCTATCTCGATGCCCTGGCCATGGCGACCGGAACGGGTCGTTGCCCGGCGCGGATCGGCGAGCGGCTGTGGATGAATTGGGACATGCTGCGTGAAATGAAGGCCGCGGGCATGACCGTTGGCGGACATACCGTGAACCACCCGGTATTGGCGCGGATGACGGAACAGGGGCAGCGTCACGAGATCCTGGAATGCGGTCGCCGGCTGGACGCCGAGCTGGGCGAACCGATGCGTTATTTCAGCTATCCGGTGGGCGGTACCACCGCGTTCGATGCGACGACGCGGGAGTGCCTGCGCGAGGCCGGCGTGTCGTACGCCTTCAGCTACTACGGTGGCTATCGCCGATTCGGTGACTGGGACGATTACGACGTGCGCCGGGTGGCGATCGAGACGGAAATGGATGCCGACTGGTTTCGATGCATCGTGAGTTTGCCCGGGCTATTCGGCTGAGCCTGATGGCTGCGCATGGGCCATCGGGAAATGCGGGCACGGCGGTTGGCACCGGTGGCAAACGATGCGGCGGCACTCGCAGATCCAGGAGGTGCGGGTTCCCGCTTGCGTGTACCGGATCACTCCGCCGACTTCATTTCGGCCGTCGCCTTGCGGGCTGGCGGCGGCCCGCCACGCTCGATCTTCCTGCGCATGCTCAGGAAGGATTTTTCGACCAGATGGTAGGAGAGCGTGGCCGCCACGACTGTCAGCAGGATATTCTGCGGGAACGCGGTCAGCACGGCGTCGGAGTGCCGATCGAGAAACGGTTGCTGCCACAGATACAGTGAATAGCTGAGCAGGCCCACGTAGGCCACCGGCCTCCAGTTGAGGAATCGGCCGAGCCATGATGTTTCATGTCGCGTGCTCGATTCGATCAGTGCAGCGAGGCAGACCAGCATGACCGGTGAACAGAACAGGTCGACCACGGTGTAGTCCAGCAGTCGATTGATCAGCAAAACCAGCGGAATGGCCAGCAACGACCAGCGGTTCGCCGTGAGGCGTGAATACCATGCCCGGGACAGCAGCCACGGCCTGAGCAGCGCGAAGATGCAACCGATCGCCACGGCATCGGCCATGGCGGGGAATACCTCGAGATCGCGCCACGGCGAATGAGGAGGAAACACCAGATGCATCGCGCATCGCACCAGCGGACCCAGTGCGAAGGCGATCAGTGCGACTGTCAGCGCGCCGTATTTGCGCGAGACCATGAAGAGCAGTGGCCAGAGCAGATAGAACTGCTCCTCGATGGACAGCGACCACAGGTGGCCGATGATCCAGGACCGATGGGGATCGTAGTTCACGGTATACGTCAGCGCGTGCAGGATGTCCGATCCGCTCAGACGAATCCAACCGAGGTGACTGGCAACGATCATCATCAGGATGAAGGCGTAGAACGCAGGGAAGATGCGGAGCACCCTGCGCAGGTAGAATTTTGGCAGTGAGGTCGCACCGGTCTTCTGTCGTTCGCCCATCAGCAAGGACGTGATGAGAAAGCCGGATATGACGAAGAAGACCAGCACGCCGAGGTGCGCCATGTCGCCAAGCCAGCGATGCACCTGAAGCTTCGGAAAGCTGCGGGTGCCCTCAAGGTGACCCAATAGCACCATGATGATGGAGGCTGCCCTCAGGCCATCCAGGGAGGGTATGCGTGCGTGGGTCAAGCCTATTTTCAGTGTGCCGCCGGACATGTCTGGCTGCCCCTTGACTGGATGGCGGATGGCCTGGATCGTCGCCGTGTTGCCCCGGAACTGGCCGGCGTAGCCGGACCGGCCTGGATGATTCGGGTGTGGTGGTACTTCTGAACCTGCGATGGTGCTCGGCTTGACTCCCCACGATGGTGAAAGGGTCGCGACCCGGGCAGTGCAATATTTCGGGCGATTTCTACGGTGACGCTGGCGGCTGATGCATGAACCACTGCACCACGCCGACACCGCGATTGTTCCAGTTGAACCGGCGCGGCGTGTCCCTGTTTTCCGCGCAGCTGACGTTGTACGAACTGGCCAGAAGGGAGAGGCGACGGTCCAGCGCCTGACGCTGTTGCGGATCCGTTTCGAAATAACGGGCTGCGGCTACCGGCAACATCAGCTCGACGTCGTGCGCATCGCTGTACCAGCCTTCGGAATTCTGGATGGCAACCAGTCGCTTCTCGTTCGCTTGGGATGATGACCAGTACCAGCTGATCTGGCCGTCCGCGCCGCTGCAGGGATTGCGCCAGTCCTTTTCCTTGTCCGTGATGGTCTTCAGGTCGATCCATCCATACCGCTCCATGTATCGCCCGAACGCGGTGATCATCTCGGGGATACGCGGATCGGAGGTAACCAGCCAGGCGTGCCAGAGCCCGTCGATGATGTTCTCGGTCATCCAGGGCGAAGCGCCGCGCACGTCGGTGGCAGGGTCGAATTTGTCACCTTCGTGTGTCTGCCAGCTGCTGCGCCAGGAACCGTCGTTGCCCAGACCATCGGGATTGTGTTGTTGATGCTGGTACAGCCAGCTGACGTGGTTGTCGATATCCTTGAGGTAGCGCTTGTCGCCGGTGACTTCGTAGGCGCTCACGATGGAGAGCAAGCCCAGGCCCGCTTCACGCTCGGTGAACCATTGCTGTGGTTTCGTGTAGGGCCCGGCCGGGCGGTTCCAGCCGCCCGTGTTCCAGGCCCCGACCATCCGGCTGATCAGCGCATCGTCGTGTTCGCTGTCGTCGCCGGTGAGCCCTAGCGCCAGCAGGATGGGTTCGATGTAGACGTACTTGGGGTCACAGACGTTGGCTTCGCCGAGGCTCCAGCCGCCGCCACACAGCGGCCAGCCGGGGGCGCCGCTGCGGCGCAGATGGCTCATGTAGAACCGGTAGCTTTCACTGGCGGCCGCGAGATAGTCCAGCCGGCCGGTACGGACATAGGCCTGGAACAAGGTGGTGGGTCGGTCGAACAGCCAGGCGGATCCCTCGCTGCGCGGCAATTTTTTGGCCCACTCGAACTGGGTGGCGAAATAACGATCGTAGGCGCTCGGTTTGATGGAGGGATATTGCGGTCCGGCGATAAGGGACGCGGACATCCACTGTGCCGTCAGCGTGACCAGGACACCGGGAACGCGGACGCCGTCGGGACCATCGACCAGGCCATCGACGTAAGGCCAGCCCGCTACCTTCGTGGTCGGGTCAGGCGGGCCGAGGGCAAAGCGCAGCACCCGGCTGTCACCATCGAGCTCGACACGCATCTGGACCCGCACGGCGCGGATGCCCCCAGCCCCGGTATGCCATTGCAATGATGGCGTGATGCTTGCGGGCAGATTGTGGCCATTCCCATCCACGATGTGCACTTTGTCTGCGTCATGCAGCATGCCGGGCGGGAAAGGAATGCCGAAAGTCACCATCACCTGCTTGCCGCTGGCGCCATGACGGTGCACGTCGATCTGTTGCCAACGCGGATCGATCTCCGATGTCCCCTGCACCACGACCGGGTTCAGCATGGAGATTCGGGCAATGCCAATCCCGCTCGCTCCGGTCGATGTCGATTCACCAGCGTGTGCGCCATCGGCGGATGTGGTCGTGGCATGCGGCGGTTTCGTCTTGACTGCCCCGGTGGCGTTGCCCGCGGCCGCGCCGGACATCCAGATGGCGGCGCAAAGCACCATGAGGGACCGCCGCGCGCCGCGGAACCGGAAACTCTCGATCCATGTTGCTTTCATGCGGCAAATCCTGCGCTGCGAAATGGTTGCAGCCATCCCGGCGTTCGATCATGCGCGGTCGGATGTGCCCGCCGGATCGACCAGGATGGGGCCTTGCGAAAGGCCGGGCGGAAGCGGGTGCCGGCAGCGCTCATCCTAGCTGGTAACACCCGTGCCGGACTGTAATTTCCGCTCCCACGCCAGGGCGGTGCCCACGATGAAATCGAGGTCGTCGTAGATGGGCTTCCAGCCCAGTTGACGGCGTAGTTCGTCGGCACGCGCGATCAGCATCGGCGGGTCGCCGGCGCGGCGCGGCTGCTCGGTCACGTTCAGCGCGTGGCCGCAGGCGCGTTGCACGGCATCGATGACCTCGCGCACGCTGTAGCCGTGCCCGTAGCCGCAATTGAGGGTCAGCGACCCGCCATCCGCGCGCAGATGGTCAAGCGCGCGCAGATGCGCGGCAGCCAGATCCTCGACGTGGATGTAATCGCGGATGCCGGTGCCGTCCGGGGTGGCGTAATCGGTGCCGAAGATCGACAGTCCCTCACGCTTGCCCACGGCATGCTCGCAGGCAACCTTGAGCAGCAAGGTGGCGTTCGGCGTGGACTGGCCGATGCGGCCTTGCGGATCGCAGCCGGCGACATTGAAGTAGCGCAGGATCACATACTCCATCGCGCCTGCCGCGCCAAGGTCGCGCAGCATGGTCTCCGACATGAGCTTGGACATGCCGTAGGGGTTGATCGGCTGGGTCGGTGTCTGTTCGTCCGCGATGCCGCTGGCGGGCATGCCGTAAACCGCGGCCGTCGAGGAAAACAGGAACCGTCGTACGCCAGCCCTGGTGCAGCAGGCAAGCAGATTGCGCGTCTTGCAGGTATTGTTCCCGTAGTACTTGAGCGGATCGCGCACCGATTCGGGAACGACCGTGTGTGCGGCGAAATGCAACACGGCATCAATCCCGTGCCCGGCCAGCACGCTTTCCACCAAGGTGCCGTCCCCGACATCGCCAACCACCAGTTCGGCTCCCCGCACCGCATTCCGAAAGCCGCTGCTCAGGTTGTCCAGAACCACCACGTGGTCGCCGCGCGAAGTCAGTTGCTGGACCACGTGACTGCCGATGTAGCCGGCCCCGCCAGTGACCAGGATGGTCATGGCACGGACTCCCCGTGGACAGGACGTAGCGTATGCACGCGAATGCACGCAGGGGCCGGCCCGTGGGCACCGTGGCGGTTGAGTACGGCGCCACGGAATCCGCGGCTCCGATGCGCCGGGTTGGCTGGTCGCCTCCTCATCGCCGGAATTCGACCCCGAAGTAGATTTCGTTCGCGCTGTACCCCTCTCCCGCCACGTTGCTGCTGCGCTGGCGGTGGGTCAGGGTGAGGCGGTAGCTCCAATGCGGCGTCTCTCTGAGTGTAAGGCCTGCTTCATAGTCGCTGAGTCGGTCGCGACGTTGCAAAGCCTGGTAGTCCAGGTGCTGCGTTTCTGCTGCTGCCCGCAAGGAAAGCCGCTCGGTCAGCCGGTAGTTGAGACCCGCGGTACCTCCGCGCTCGGTCTGGTCGAACGAGGCGTCGTTGAGATAGGTGCGCTTGCTGTATAGCGGTGACGCGACAAAATCGAAACGCTCCGAGGTGAACGTATAGGAGGCCTGCAGTCTTCGCTCCAGGTAGACCTGATCGTTGATCACCGCGTTGCCCGTGCCGATACCGACGGAGCTGAGCGGCGAACGGTAGACCGGTGCGTTGGTGCCGATGGCGGTCTGGGCAGGCAGGATCATGTCCTGCGCGGAGTCGGAATACTGACGCGATGCGGCGAGCGAGAAGCTGCTGCGCTGTGTCGCCTGCCAGCCAAGGGTAAGGCGCAGCAGCGAACTGGAAACGCTGGGCGCGGCATTGAAATCGATTTGCGACCAGCCCAGGGCGGCGTCGAGATTGAAGCGGGAGAGCTGGCTGACGTAACGCCCGAAAAGTTCGTTGCGATCGTAATCCGGATTGATCAGGCCGTTGCCAGGGGGCTGTCCCGATGTGCCGGTGACATCGTTGAAATCGACATGCTGCGAGACAATGTTGAACGAAAGCTGGTCGGTCGCGTTGAGCTCCTTGTACAAGCGCAAGGCGGCTTCCCCGCGCGACGAGTTGAATTCCTTGGTCTTCGATGCGTCGCTGTTGATGTAGCGCAATTCGCCTTGCCCGTGCACGGTATCGCCGAGCCGGAAGTACAGGGTCGGCCCAAGTACCAGGACGTTGGTCTGTTGCTGGTTGTCCGGTCCGTCGCTGGAGAGGGTCGAGAGCGGTTGCACGCCGGCGAAATCCTGCACCGTGAAATCCAGCCGTTGCGGCAGCACCGTCCAGTTGGCCTGGCCCGAAAGCAGTGCGACCTTCTGGTTGCTGAATGCGCCACCGAGATAATCGCGGTACTCCAGCGTGCCCGCCACGTTGGCCTGGATGGTCGAGCCCTGCTGGACGTAGGTGAAATTGACGCCGGGCGCCAGGATGTTCTGGCTGATCGGCTGATCCTGGCTGAGGTTGACGTTGTCGCTGTGGGTGATGCCGGCGTACAAGGTGTAGTCGAGCTGGGCCGCCGACGCCGTGCCGCAGGCAAGCGAAAGCATCAGTGCAAGAGGGCGAACGCCGATGCGGACTGCTGGCATGTTTTGATCCTCCAGGAACAGGTTGCCAGGTCGGTGGTGTGCGACTGGATGCTCAAGGTGCGTGATTGAATACGACGCCGGCCAGCTTGTCCCCCTCGAAACTGCCCGCTGCCTGGCTGATCGCGGCGGGCGTATCGCGTCCGTAGCCCGCCACCACCACCACGAAATCCGCCAGATCCGACAGGATGCGCGCATCCGGTGCATCCTTGATGGCCGGACCATCAAGGAAGAGGTAACGATCGGAATAGCGCGAGCGCAGCGAATCGACCACCGCCCGCATGCGGAACGAGGAAAAGTATTCGCCGGTGTTTTCCCGCAGCTTGCCGGCCGGAATCAACCGCATGCGGGGGATGCCGGTGGTGTACAACGCCGACTGGATGCCGATCGACGGATGCTCCAGGTAATCGATCAGGCCGCCATGCTCGGGATCGACGCCCAGTGCCTTGTGCTGTGCCGGGTAACGCAGGTTGCAATCGATCAGCAGGCTGGTCTTGGACTCGTCGAAAGCGAAGGCGGCGGCCAGATTACGCGCCACGAAGCTGCCGCCCGACTTGGGGCTGACCGGTACCACCAGGGTCACGAAGTTGCGTTCCCCGCCCAGCCATAGCAGGCGCGTGCGGATTTCGCGGAAGGCATCGGACTGCGCACGTACCGATTCCTCGCGATGGATCAGGCGGCGCTCCTCCAGTTGCCTCGTCGCCAGGGCACCGGGTTCTTCCATGCGCGCGATCGAGTGGCCCGGCGCTGCCCTCGGATGATCCCCCGCCGCTCCTGTCCGATCGCCGGAATCCGGCTCGCGTGGATTCAGGCTGACCACCGACTTCTCTTCGTCCCTCGCGTTCATGCGTGTCCCTTCAACTTGAGCCAGAACAGGATCAGGTAGGCCACCAGCACGGCCAGCACGACCAATGCCAGCCCCATGTTGCGTCTTTGCTCCCGATGACGATCCTCCGGGGTCGGATAAAACGGCACGTTTGCGAGTACGGCAAGACCGGTCGAACTCTCCAGTTGCTCGATGGAGCGCACCCTCGGATCGAGTCGCGCGAGGCCGAACAACAGCCCCACGGGAATGGCCAGGCCGGCGAGAATGCCGACAATGGCGAAGTGCATCAAACGCAGGCCGGAAGGTACCAGCGGCAGGACAGCAGGATTCTGCACCACGAAGGACAGGCCGCCCTGTTCGGCATCCAGATTCATCGACACTCGCGCGTTTTCGCGGCGCTTCAGCAGATCCTGGTAGACATCGCGGTTGACGGTGTAGTCGCGGGTGAGTTCGGAGGTGACCGCTTCGGAATTGGCGATGCGCTTGCTGCGATCCAGCTCGGACTGCAGCATGGCCTGGCTGGCGGACAATCGAGCGCTGGTCGCCGCGATGTCGGCACGCAGGGTGGAGACCTGGCCTTTCATCTGCTGGTACAGCGGATTGAACTGGACCGCGTTGAGGTTGGTGCCCGGATTGCCGATCGCCCGCGCAGCCTTCTGCTGCTGGTCGGCCTTGGCCAGCTGCTGGCGCAGATCCTCGATCTGGTGGCGGATGCGTACCACGTCCGGGTAGTCGTCGGTATAGGTCAGGCGCAGCGTGTCGAGTTGGGATTGCAGGCCGGCAAGCTGGCTCTCATAGATGCCGGAGGAGGTTTGCACCGTATTGACCTCCGACTCCCCCGAGAGCTGCCCGCTCAGCGACGCTTCCTGCGAGCGCTTCTCCATCAGATCCATGCGTGCCGTCTCGATCTGGTTGCGCAACTGGGTGATGCTGGCATTGGTGTCGGTCTCGCTGCCCGGACGCGCATCGGCGTTGGTATTGCGATAGTCCTTCAGCTTGTCCTCGGCGTCGGTGAGTTTCTTGCGGTAGGCCTCGACCTGGCTGTTGATGAAGTCGAACGCGTCGCGACTTTCCTGCTTTTTCGAGGCCAGGCTTTCGCTGATGAACAACTGGCCGAATTCGCGGGTCACGTCGTAAGCGCGCTTCGGATCGCTGTCGTGGTAGCTGATCGTGATGAGATTGTCGCGTGCGATCGTGACAATGGTGCGCGACTTGATTTCCTGGATCAGCTTGTCCTGCTCGACCGGCGATGGCCGGCTGGCCATCCAGCCACCGGTGACGAGGATCTGCTTCATCACCTTGCGGCTGAAGATCACCGCCTTGGCGATGCCGGCGCGGTTGGTGGTCCCCGTGGTCGAGGCGGCGCCCTCCATCAGCGGGGCGATGATGTTGCTTTTCTGCGCCAGGATGGTGACCGAAGCGTCGTACCGGAGCGGCCAGTTCACCCCGACGATCAGCGCAATCAGCGCGATCGCGGCAAAGATGATCGCCAGCGCCAGCCGCCGTCGCCTCGCCTCCGTGACCAGCACCGGCAACATCGCCACCAGCGGATTGACTTCTTCACTCATGGACTTGCCTGACTCATGGATCGAGGCGGCGGGCTCAGAAAGCCCGCTGCGGGACGGTGATGACGTCGCCCGGTTGCACCGGGTAGTTGGTTTTCAGCTCGCCTTTCTGCAGGATGTTGTCCAGCCGGACCGCATAGGCTTGCGTGCTGGTGCCGGTCTTGCGATACAACTCGGTATGATCGGGCGCGGCGAATTCGGTGGTGCCGCCGGCGGCAAGTACCGCATCCAGCACCGTCATGCCTTGTCGATAGGGAATGGAAATGGGCGCACGCACCGCACCGGTCACCCGCACGCGCGACAGGTACTCATGACTGCGCAGGTCGGTCAGGATCACCGCGACCTGCGGATCGCGCACGTAGGCCTTGAGCTTGTCCTTGATTTCCCCGGCCACCTGCTCCGGCGTACGGCCACCGGCCTCGACGTCGCCAATCAGCGGCACGGTGATCTTGCCGTCCGGCCGCACCGGTACACTGACGCTCAGATCGGGGTTGTGCCAGACCGATACCTGAAGCTGATCGTCCACGCCGATATGGTAGACGGCGACCGCCTGGGCGTCGGGGTTGATAATCGGCGCCTGGGTAGACCCGGGCGCGGTGGCGCAGCCGGCGAGTGCCAACAGCATGCCCAGTTGAAGCAGGCAGTTTGAGATCTTCATGGCAATCCCCCTGATTGTCTTTCAGAATGTGAAGAATATCACGGTGTGGCCGATGAAAAGCGGGTATGCGGGCAAGGCGTCGAGGTTCGATGCGCGGGACGGGGCCGGCGCCGTGGCGAAATCCGCAGCCCGGCATGGCTTGGCCGTGCCGGGACGCACTCAATCGTAGAGAACCATAGGGATCGCAGGCATGCAACAGCTGGAAAACGCCAGAATCGCCATCGTCGGACTGGGCTACGTCGGCCTGCCGCTGGCGGTGGAGTTCGGCAAGCGCTATGACACCGTCGGCTTCGACATCCGATCCGTGCGGGTGGAGGAGTTGCGGGCCGGCCACGACCACACGCTGGAGGTCGACGCGGCCGAACTGGGAACGGCAAAGCGCCTGCAGTTTAGCGCCCAGCTGGACGACATCCGCGCCTGCACCGTCTACATCGTCACCGTGCCGACCCCCATCGACGCCGCCAAGCGCCCGGATCTGACGCCGCTGGTCAAGGCCAGCGAGGCGCTGGGCAAGGTGCTCAAGCAGGGCGACATCGTGGTATACGAATCCACCGTCTACCCTGGTTGTACCGAGGAAGTCTGCATTCCGATCCTGGAGCGGGTGTCGGGCCTGGCCTACAACCGCGATTTCTTCGCCGGCTACAGCCCGGAGCGGATCAATCCCGGCGACAAGCAGCACCGCGTCACCTCGATCCTCAAGGTCACCTCGGGCTCCACCCCCGAGGTGGCCGACTTCGTGAACCGGCTGTACGGCTCGATCATCACCGCCGGTACGCACAAGGCCAGCTGCATCAAGGTCGCCGAGGCGGCCAAGGTGATCGAGAACACCCAGCGCGACCTCAACATCGCCCTCGTCAACGACCTGGCCAAGCTGTTCAACAAATTGGGCATCGATACGCTGGAAGTGCTGGAGGCGGCCGGCACCAAGTGGAACTTCCTGCCGTTCCGGCCCGGCCTGGTCGGTGGCCACTGCATCAGCGTGGATCCGTACTACCTCACCCACAAGGCGCAGGAGGTGGGCCACCATCCGGACGTGATCCTCGCCGGGCGGCGCACCAACGACAGCATGGGCGAATACATCGCCGGCGAGGTGATCCGGCTGATGGTGCGCAAGGGCATCAATCCGGTGCGCGCGCGCATCCTGGTGCTGGGCCTGGCGTTCAAGGAGAACTGTCCGGACCTGCGCAATACGCGGGTGGTGGATATCGTCGAGTCGTTGCGCGCCTACAGCGCCGAGGTGGACATCTTCGATCCGTGGGTCGACGCGGCCGAGGCGCGGCACGAATACGGGCTGGACTTGATCGGTACGCCGCCTCAGGCAGGCTACGACGCGGTCATCGTCGCCGTCGGCCACCGTCAGTTCGCCGAGCTGGGCAGCGCCGGCATGCGTGCGTTCGGCAAGCCGTCAAGCGTGCTGTACGACGTCAAGTACGTGCTGCCGCGCGCGATGGTCGACGGGCGACTGTAGCCAGCGCCGGCCGGCGCGACTGCGTATCATGAACGGGTTATCCATAGCGCAGGCCGCCCCGGCATGAAAGTTCTCGTCACCGGCACCGCCGGCTTCATCGGCTCCCACGTCGCGATGCGTCTGCTCGAGCGTGGCGACGAAGTGGTCGGTATCGACAACCTCAGCGACTATTACGACGTCGGGCTGAAGAAGGCCCGGCTGGCGCGTTTCAGCGGCAACCCCTCCTACCGGCATGAGCCGGTCGACCTGGCCGATCGGGCCGCGGTCGAGACGGTGTTCGCGCGGCACAAGCCGCAGCGCGTGGTCAACCTGGCGGCACAGGCCGGGGTGCGCTACGCGGCCGAAAACCCGCACATCTACGTGTCGACCAATGTCACCGGTTTCCTGCACGTCATCGAGGGTTGCCGCCACCACGGGGTCGAGCACCTGGTGTATGCCTCGACCAGCTCGGTGTACGGCGCGGACACGGCCATGCCGTTTTCGGAGCATCAGCCGACCGAACACCCGCTGACCTTGTATGCCGCCTCGAAGAAGGCCAACGAAATGATGGCGCATAGCTATGCCCATCTGTACGGCTTGCCGTGCACCGGGCTGCGCTTCTTCACCGTCTACGGGCCGTGGGGGCGGCCGGACATGGCGCTGTTCCTGTTCACCCGCGCGATCCTAGCCGGCGAGCCGATCAAGGTGTTCAACCACGGCCATCACAAGCGCAGCTTCACCTACATCGACGATATCGCCGAGGGCGTCGTCCGCACGCTGGACCAGGTGCCGGGCCGGGACGACGGCTGGGACGGCAACGCGCCGGACCCTGCCAGCAGCGGCGTGGCGCCGTATCGCATCTACAACATCGGCAACGAACAGCCGGTGGAGCTGCTGCGCTACATCGAGGTGCTGGAACAGTGCCTCGGTCGCAAGGCCCAGATGGAAATGCTGCCGCTGCAGGCCGGCGACGTGCCCGATACCGAGGCCGACATGTCGGCGCTGGCCGCTGCCGTGGGCTACAGCCCCGGCGTGCCGGTGGAGCAGGGCGTGGCGAACTTCGTGCGCTGGTATCGGGATTATTACCGGGTGCCCGGCTAGCCGGGCTGCAATCCGTTTCGCCACGAAGGCAAAGTGTCCAGTTTGTCGCGGCAGGGGCGCCGTGCCGGCGCAGCCGCTACAATCACTGGCTGACGCCGTGCGGATGCAGCCAGCCCATCCAGATGCCGAGGGCAACCATGGCGATCAATACCAGCGACAGCCCGATGCGGCGGGTCAGCGCCCAGACCGTGCGCTTGTCGTCGTCCTTGTCGGTCATCATGAAGTACAGCGCCTGGCCGAGGCTGAAGATCACCACCAGCAAGACCACCACCAGCGCAATTTTGTAGACGGTTTCCACGTGACAGACCTGATGTATTTCGACAGCGGCAGTATAGCCACCAGCGGCAGTCGATCCGCGTGAACGGATTTCGCCGTCCGTCGTGGTGGGCGTTGCTGCTGACCGTCGCCGGGGCCCTGCTTTTCATACGCCTGGGCATCTGGCAGCTGCATCGCGCCGACTTCAAGGAATCGCTGCTGCGGCGCTATGCCGCGGCAGCGACGGCGCCGCTGCAGGACTTTGCCGCAGTCGCGGCCAGTCCGCCGTCTGACAGCTTCCCGCGAGTGCAGGTGCGCGGCCGCTATCTGACCGATCGGCTGTATCTGCTGGACAACCCCCGGCATGACGAGCGCGGTGGCGTCGAGGTGTTCGCGCCGTTGCAGATCGGCGAGCAGCAGCGCCTGTTGCTGGTCGACCTGGGCTTCCTGCCGGGCAATGGCAACGGAAAGACGCCGCAACTGCCGCCCTTGTCGGAGCAGGAGGTCGACCTGCGCGGCCTGTACGTGCCGCCGCCGCCGACCGGCTTCGAGATGGGTGGCAATGCCCTGGCGCGGCAGACCCGCTGGCCGAAGGACAGCATCTACCTGGCGCCGGCCCAGGTCTCCCGCGACCTCGGCCGTCCGCTGTATCCACGGGTGCTGGCGCTGGACGCCGATACCGCGTCGGTCTACGTGCGCCGACACACGCTCGACCTGACGATGCCGCCAAGCCGGCATCGCGCCTATGCATTCCAGTGGTTCTCGTTCGCGCTTGCCGCCGTGGCGATCCTGCTGGTGCTGCATCGCAAGCGCGCGCCGCGCCAACCCTGACCGTCATCTCCGAATCCATGCCATGACTGCCCCGATGAATCCCGTTGACCCGAAGTCCCTGCACAAGAGCCGCCTGTACCTGCTGCTGATCGGCCTGGTGTTTGCCGCGCCGATGATCGTGGCCGGCCTGCTGACCGTGGGCGGCTGGCAGCCCGGCGCCAAGGGCAGCGGCCAGCCGATCACGCCGCAACGCAATTTCGTCGCGGAGCAGCTGCGCGTGCCAATGGCCGACGGCGGCAACTGGGCCTGGCGCGACAGCGAGCCGCGGATGACCCTGGTCGCGCTGGCCGGCCGCGATTGCGCCGCGCGCTGCCTCGCCGCATTGACCTCGATGGCCAAGGCGCGGGTGATGCTCAACCGCAACCAGTCGCGCCTGCGCCTGCTCTACCTCGGCACGCCGCCCGGCGACGCCGCCGCGCGCCAGGCCATGACCAGCTACTGGAGCATCGGCACGGATGTCGACGGCAAACTGGCCAGTTTCCGGCCCAGGGCGCCGGACAGCGTCAGTGCCTTGCTGGTGGAATCCAACGGCACGGCCTTGTCGTTCTATCCCGCCGGTTTCGATGCGGCCGGCCTGCTGCGCGACCTGCGCAAGGTGATCAAGTGATGCCGGCGGGTCGCTTGAGGATATTGCGCAGCCTGTCCCTGCTGGCGGCGGTGTTTGCCTTTGGCCTGGTGATGTTCGGCGCGTTCGTGCGGCTGTCCAACGCCGGGTTGTCCTGCCCGGACTGGCCGACCTGCTACGGCCAGGTCACCTGGCCGCAGCACGCGCAGGCGGTGGCGCATGCCGACGCCGAGTTTCCGGGGCGCCCGTACGAGGCACACAAGGCCTGGCGCGAGCAGGTGCACCGGTTCCTCGCCGGCACGCTGGGTGTGATGGTACTGGTGCTGGCGCTGCTGGCCGCCTGGCGCCGGCGTGGCGCGTTGCTGGCGGTGATCGCCGGTTCCGTCCTTGCCGCGGTCGGGGTGGCTTTGTACATGAGTGGCGAGCACCGCTGGTCGTCGCTGCTGGCGGCGTGCGCGATCGCCCTGCCGCTGTTCGCGGCGGTGCGCCTGTCGCGACCGGGCGCGTGGAGGATCTGCGTGCTGGCGCTGGCGGTGATCATCTTCCAGGCGATGCTCGGCATGTGGACGGTGACCCTGCTGCTGAAACCCATCGTGGTCACCAGTCACCTGCTGGGCGGGATGCTCACCTTTGGCCTGCTGTCCTGGGCCGCCCTGCGTTTTGCCGGCGTGGCGGCGCCGGACCGGCGGCTGGCCGGGTTGCACGCACTGGTGCTGCTCGGCGTGGTGCTGCTGGCGTGTCAGATCGCCTTGGGCGGCTGGACCTCGTCGAACTACGCGGCGCTGGCCTGCGGCTACGGGCCCGGCTCGTTCCCGCAATGCCTCGGCCAGTGGGTACCGCCCACCGATTTCCACCAGGGCTTCGTGCTGTGGCGCGGGATCGGCGTGAACTACGAGGGTGGCGTGCTGGACATGGCCGCGCGCAGCGCGATCCAGATCGCGCACCGGATCGGCGCGCTGGTGGTGTTCTGCTATCTCGGCTGGCTGGCCTTCAAGACGGCCCGGCGCGGGCTGCGGGGCTACGCGATCGCGATCGTGACGGTCTTGCTGTGCCAGGTCATGCTGGGCATCAGCAATGTGTATTTCGGGCTGCCGCTGGCCGTGGCCACGGCGCACAATGGCGTGGCCGCCCTGTTGCTGTTCACCTTGCTGGCGACGCTGGCACGCACCCAGGATGCCGCGCCGATGCCAGGGGAGTCACGTTGAGATGGAATTGATCCGCGAATATCTGCAGCTGACCAAGCCGCGTGTGGTCGCCTTGCTGGTGTTCTGCGCGGTGATCGGCATGTTTTTGGCGGTGCCGGGCATTCCGCCGTGGCGGGCGCTGGTATTCGGCACGCTGGGCATCTGGATGGCGTCGGGTTCGGCCGCCGCGTTCAACCACCTGATCGACGAGCGCATCGACAAGCTGATGGTGCGCACCGCCCGTCGCCCGCTGGCCACCGGCAAGCTCACCGCGCACCAGGCCCTGCTGTTCGCGGTGGTGCTGGGGATCGTCTCGATGCTGGTGCTGGCGCTGCTGGTCAACGTGTTGACCGCGGTGCTGACCTTCGGCGGCCTGATCGGCTACGCGCTGGTCTACACCCGTTACCTGAAGCGGGCCACGCCCCAGAACATCGTGATCGGCGGTCTGGCCGGCGCAATCCCGCCGGTGCTCGGGTGGACCGCGGTGACCGGCGAACTGCACGCGTTCGCGCTGCAGCTGTGCCTGATCATCTTCGTGTGGACGCCGCCGCATTTCTGGGCGCTGGCGATCTTCCGCCGCGACGACTACGCACGCGCCGGCGTGCCGATGCTGCCGGTGACCCATGGTGTGGTCTACACGCGCTGGCAGGTGTTTTTCTACACGATCCTGCTGGTGCTGGTGACCCTGCTGCCCGTGATCACCGGGATGAGCGGGCTGATCTACCTGGGCGGCGCGCTGGTGCTCGACATCGGGTTCCTGTACTACGCGATCCGCTTGCTCAACCCGCCGGACGAGCTGTTCCCGATGAAGGTGTTCAAGTACTCCATCGTGTACCTGATGGCGCTGTTCGCGTTCCTGCTGCTCGACCACTGGCTGGCCGACCCGTTGGTGCAGCAGGGTCTGATGCTGCATCGGGTGATCTGAGCGCCGTCAGGCATCGACCTCGATGCCGGCATCGCCCAGCAGCTTGCGCAGTTCGCCCAACTGGGCTTCATAGACCTTCCGCCGCTGCAGCGCGTTGCGATAGATCGGCGCGCGCACCTGCACGGCACTGGCCGTGGTGGCCGGCGCCTCGTTCTTCTCGAAGTGCAGGCAGGCGTCGTGCCACGGCAGGTTGCAGAATGCCAGCAGTGCACGGGTGTGGCTTTCCTGGGACTCCACCAGCGCCTCGTAGCTGACTTCCAGGATGCGCCCGGGGAATGCCTGCTGCCAGTAAGCCATCAGGCGATCGAACAGGATGTAGTAGCGACCGATGTCGAGCAGGTCGTTGGCATAGCCGTGATACGGCGAGGCGAGATTGAACAACTGGCGGAAGTTGCCCAGGCAGGTGTCCATCGGATTGCGCCGCAGACAGATGATCTTCGCGTTCGGCAACGCGTTGGCGATCGCGCCAACGTGCAGGAAGTTGTGCGGCAGCTTGTCGATGAATCGTGGCGTGAGTCCGGTGTCGGGTCGGGTGCTGTTGAGGTAATCCTCGCCCAGCTTCTGCCAGTCCAGGTCCCGTGCCCGCTCGATGGTCTCGGGGTCGACCAGGCGCAGGGTGCGGCTGCCCGAGGCGCGTTTCAGCGCCAGTGGAAAGTTCTGCAGTTCGCCGGCGGCATGTACATCGGGATGGCTGGACAGGATGCGCTCGACCAGGGTGGTGCCCGAGCGCGGCATGCCGATCACGAAGATCGGTTCGTCGGTGGGGTAGCCGGCCGCTGCGGGCTGCGGTCGGGGCGCGGCGTGGCTCACCGCGGCAAACAGGGCCTCGTCCTGCGCGAACGCATATTGGCTCATCGCCTTGCCGGCAGCCTTGCCGGCGCTGAGGTGTTCGAATGCTTTCGGATAGTCCGCCAGATCCTCGTACTCCTTGGCCAGCGCCAGGTGAAGGTTCAGCTGCGCCGTCTGGTTTCCCACGGCCTTGGGCAGCAGCGCCAACAGGCGCTGCACATGGTTGTGCCCCGGGCTTTGCCGGCGGAGCTGGGACAGCGTCAGGTGCGCACCCCACAGCGAGGGTGCAAGCCGGATGCAGGTTTCGAGTTCGCGCTCGGCTTCGTCCATCCGGTTCATGAAGACCAGCGACTTGGCGAAGTTGTGGTGGTAATTGGGGTGGCTTGGCATCAGCGCGACGGCTCGGTCGTAGAGCGCCGTCGCGCGCTCGTGCGCATTGGCCCGCGTGAACACCACGCCGAGGGTGTCCAGTGTCTGCGCGTCCAGCGGCGATTGCGCCAGTGCGTGTTCTGCCACCTTCATCGCATCGGCGGAGAGATTGACCATCGACAGCGCCCTGGCGAACTGGGTGGCGTAATCGGCGCGCCTGGGGTACAGGTTGACTGCCCGCTGCAGGTATTCCAGTGCCTGCGGCATGGCTTGCAGTTCCATCGCAGCCATGCCCGCCAGGTGATGCAGTTCGGCGTGATTGGGTGCCTGCGGCAACAGCGACATCGACAATTCCAGCGCCTGCCGAAAATTCCTCTGATTGAACGCAGCGGTGGCCTGTGCGTATGTCTTGGCGGGATCGGTCATGGCGTTCTGTGGTCGGCGGGTGTCGATGCAAGCGTGAACCGGCAGTGTATTACGTCGGTTGCAGCGTATTGGGCCGAACCGCATTTCCGCGACGGCGCGCGCCTGCCGATTGACACTTTCGCAGCGCAGCACGACAATGCGCGCGGTCTCCGGCGCGCTGCGCCGGTTGGCCCCCAGTCCTGACAAACCAAGGCATATGGACGTTTACCCTAGTCGCAACGTCGACATCCGCTCGCTTCGGGTGCCGGCGCCGCACAACAACCAGTTGAACGCCTGTGGCGACCGCCTGCGGTCGGCTGGTGCCTACCTGATTTCGGGTTAGGTCCGGCCCCTCCGGAGACGACGCCGATGGCGTCGTTACGAGGAGATGGGCCGATGAAGCTCCTTCGCGATTTTTTCCGCCTGCGTCTCGCGGGCGTTCGGGCGGCCACTGGCCGGCCGGCGCCGCTGCCGCGCGATTTCAGTGTCACCGTGCCGCCGCCGCTGGCCGCCGGTCCGGCTGCCCGGTCGTCGGTCGTGGTCGAGTTGCCGCGTACCGCCAACCGTCGCCGCGAGCCGGCGTCATTCCTGCGCTCGCCGCGTCACCTGAGCCTCGGTGGCGGGCGTCGATGAGTCGCGGGCCGCTGCGCAAGGCCCCGCCTCTGCCGGCACCGGGCACCCCGGCGACCACGGCACACGGCGTGTAGGCATCCCGGCGTCTGCGGTACACCTTTTCTTCGCACTCCCGGTAGATGGAAGCGAGTCATGAGCAAGCATTCGACGGCGCCTGCCGGCAAGGCAGCGGGTGGCGGCACGGCGCAGTCCGTGGACAGTGTCGTGGTCCGGCATGCCTTTCGCGACACCGAATCGTTGCTCCGCCTGCTGGAGACCGGCGCGCACGGACTTGACGAAGAGCAGATCAGCGATCGCCTGCACCGCGACGGCCTCAACGAGGTATCGCGCGAAAAACCGTCACACTGGACGCTGCAACTGCTGCGCGCCTTCAAGAACCCGTTCATCGTGGTGTTGCTGGTACTGGCCGGCGTGCAGTTGTTCAGCGACGGCGGCGATCTGACCGGGCCGATCATCATTGCGGTGATGGTCGGCATCAGCGTGCTCCTCAGCTTCACTCAGGAATACCGCTCGTCGCGCGCCGCCGAACAGCTCAAGGCGATGGTGCGCAATACCGCCACCGTGCTGCGCCGTGCGTCGGATGGGCACAGCGAGCGGATCGAGGTGCCGGTGGTCGAGCTGGTTGCTGGCGACATCGTGCAGTTGGGTGCCGGCGACATGGTGCCGGCGGATCTGCGCCTGCTCGGCGCCAAGGATCTATTCATCAGCCAGGCGATCCTCACCGGCGAATCGTTGCCGGTGGAGAAGTCCGCGCCGGCAGCTGTGCCGTCGCGGGCTGGCGCTACCGGCAATCCGCTCGATCTGGCCAGCATCTGTTACATGGGGACCAACGTGGTCAGCGGTACCGCGGCGGCGGTGGTGCTGGCGACGGGTGCGCGCAGCTACCTCGGCTCGTTGGCGCACAGCATGTCGGGCCAGCGCGTGCAGACCAGCTTCGACCGCGGTATCCGCTCGGTGAGCTGGCTGCTGATCCGCTTCATGGCGGTGATGGTGCCGATCGTGTTCCTGCTCAACGGGCTGGACAAGCACGACTGGACCGAGGCGTTCCTGTTCGCCTTGTCGATTGCGGTCGGGCTCACGCCGGAAATGCTGCCGCTGATCGTGACCGCCAACCTGTCCAAGGGTGCATTGGCGATGTCGCGCCGCAAGGTGGTGGTGAAGCGGCTCAACGCGATCCAGAACTTCGGCGCGATGGACGTGCTGTGCACCGACAAGACCGGCACGCTGACGCTGGACAAGATCGTGCTGGAGCGTCACCTCG
>Ga0157370_10002301_pt1 | contig 23129 bp, 26 predicted proteins | sample C35metaG_FD_113463 | JGI IMG/M metagenome (GOLD analysis project Ga0157370, IMG submission 113463) | Corn rhizosphere microbial communities from Kellogg Biological Station, Michigan, USA - C3-5 metaG | ecosystem: Host-associated > Plants > Roots > Rhizosphere > Soil | place: USA: Michigan...
GCAGCGAGGCCGCCGACATCGGCCTCACCATCCACCCGCATCCCACGCTCAGCGAGTCGATCGGCATGGCGGCGGAAGCGTACGAAGGCACGATCACCGATCTGTACATGCCGAAGAAGAAGTAGGCGAAGCGGAGCATCGAAAGAAAGGCCCGGACCACGTCCGGGCCTTTTGCGTTCGGGCCGTGGAACGCGCGCGGACGCTCAGCTGCGGCTGGCTGGACGTGATGATCATCTGGCGCAGTACCGACAGGAGTTCGAAGGGGCCGGCCTCGCGTCCAGGATCGATCCGGGCCGGTTGACCTGGCCATGACGCCGATCGGGCTATGTATGCGCCTCGCTCCTGATGGAGAATTCCCATGAACAGGTCATTGATGCTGATTGCCTCGCTCGCCATCGCGGCGCCCGCATTGGCCACGCCGCCGGTACACGCACAGCAGCGCCACCATCGCGTGGTCTGCGAGGACGTGCAGGTCAGGCACAAGGGCTCGAAGGACAATCACCGCATCCTCGGCACCGGCGTCGGCGCGGTCGCGGGCGGGCTGCTGGGCCATCAGGTGGGCGGCGGCAAGGGCAAGACGCTGGCCACGGTAGGCGGCGCCGTCGCCGGCGGCTATGTCGGCAATCGCGTGCAGAAGAAGGCACAGGACAAGAAGGCCTACACCACCACCGAGCGACGCTGCCACGACGTCTACGACTGATCGTCCAAGCCGCCGCACGCGTTCGATGTGTGGATGACGTGGCCGGTTCGCCGTACGCTGCACCCTACCTTCGCCGATGAATGCAGGCAGCGCCGATGACCTTGAAGCTATGCCTCGCCGGCGCAACCGGCTGGGCCGGTTCCGAACTGGCCCGCGGCATCGCCGCCGCCGATGACCTGGATCTCGCCGCCGCGGTGGCGCGCCGGCACGCCGGGCAGAAACTCGGCGACGTGCTGGGCGAGAACAGGCTTGATGCACCGATCTTCGCCAGCGCCGCCGAAGCACTCCTGGCGCAGCCTTGCGACGTCTTCGTCGAGTACACGAAACCGGACAGCGCGAAGGCGAACATCCTCGCCGCGCTGGCGCAAGGCGCGCATGTGGTGGTGGGTACGTCGGGCCTCACCGACGGGGACTACGCGCAGATCGACGCCGCCGCGCGCGAGCGTCAGCGCGGCGTGCTGGCCTGCGGCAACTTCGCGCTGACCGCCGTGCTGCTGATCAAGTTCGCCGAGATGGCGGCGAAGCTCATCCCGCAGTGGGAGCTCATCGACTACGCCAGCGCGGGCAAGCCCGATGCACCCAGCGGCACCGTGCGCGAACTCGCCGCACGGCTGGGCCAGGTGCGCCAGCCACGCCTCGAGATACCGCTGGAGCAGACCGTCGGCCTGCGCGAGACACGCGGCGGCACGCTGGCCGGCAGCCAGGTGCATGCATTGCGCCTGCCGGGTTTCGTGATCGGCGCCGAGGCGATTTTCGGCATGCCGGATCAGACGCTGACCCTGCGCCACAACGCCGGCAGCAGCGCGAAACCGTACGTGGACGGCGCACTGCTGGCGATCCGCAAGGTCTCCGGCCTGATCGGCCTGCACCGCGGACTCGACACCGTGCTCGAGCTTTAGCCGTGGCGCGGTTGACCGCCGTGCTTAGTTACCGATGTCCATGCCGTTGCCATTGTCCCAGCAACCAGGACGCACCGACGCAGCCGGCGAACGCCAGCAGCCAGTCGCCGGCCCGGCCATGCGGCGCGGGCAAGATGGCGCTGAACGAGGGCAGCCATTCGCGGCCATAGATCGCGATGACGGCGATCGCCGCGATGCCCAGCGCAAGCGTGAGCAGCGTCATCAGCAGGCTTTCCACGCCGAAGGTTGCGGGCGCGGCCTTCGCCCTGGCGGCCACGCTTCGGGCGAAATCGGCCGGCAGGCTTTCCGGTGGCGGCTCGCGCAGCGCGCGCGCGAGCAGGCGATAGCGCCGGGTTCGCGCATCGTCGCCCGCGGCATCCAGATGCAGGCGCTCGCGCCGCATCGCGCGTTCCTGCAGCTGCCACTCGCGCTCGTGGCTGGCGTCGTCGAAGGGAGGAATGTCGTCGTCGATAGGCAGGTTCATGCTGCAACTCCCGTCCGCGTTTCGAGCACGCCGCGCAGGCGCAATCGGGAGCGGAACAAATGGCTCTTGATGGTGCCGCTGGCCAGTCCGGTGATCCGGGCGATGTCCGGGATCGAGGTTTCCTCGAGGTAATACAAGGTCAGCACCGTGCGTTGCAATGGCGGCAGCGTTTCGATCGCCGCGTGCAGATGCTGCACGGCCTCCTCATCCGCACAGGCCGCCTCCAGGTCGAAGCCGTCGCCGACGTTTTCGATCAGCGAACAGCCGTCGCCGTCGTCGACCGGTTCGGCCAGCGGAATGCGCTTGTGCTGCAGATGGCGCAGCGCGATGGTGTACGCCACGCGGCCGATCCACGACTTCAGCGCGCTCTCGTAGCGGTACTGGTGCAGGCACTGATGCACGCGCAGGAACGTGTCCTGGCACAGCTCGCGCGCGTCCTCGGGGTTGCGCACCATACGCTGGATGATATGCCAGCACAGCCCCTGGTACTCGCGGATCAGGCGCTCGAACGCGCCCGGCCGGTTGGCCAGCACGGCGTCGACCAGTTCGCGGTCAGGCTTGCGGATGTCATCCATGGCGCAAGGGATACGCGCAAGGTGGCAACGGTTGCAAGCGGATCGCTGCAACCGCGGCGGGGGTGGCTGTATCTCTGGTCCCGACAGTCGATCATCCGCAACTACCCAAGGAGAGCTTCATGAATTTCGGCGACTTCATTCCGATCACCCTGTTCATCTGCATCGTCTACGCGATCAAGGTCGTGGTGGATGCCCGGGCGCGCCAGCACATGGTGAATGCCGGCGGTTCGACCGAGCTGGTCAATTCGGTGCTGCGCGACGAGGAGCTGCGCCGGCGCCATTCGTCGCTGCGCTGGGGCATCGTGCTGCTGTCGGTAGGGCTCGGCTTCGGCCTGGTCCAGTGGTTCGGCTGGCAGGAAGTCACCCCCGGGCTGATCGCCGTGCTGGCGGCGGCGACCGGGCTGGGCAACCTGGTGTTCTTCGCGATCTCGCGAAAGATCGGCTAAAGCTGGTTCAATAGCGGGCATCGCCGCATCGCCGGCCTGCCCGCGAAGCAACCGGCAGCATGAACGAGCAACTGCTGTTCAACGTGGTGGATCTGGCCGGCACGTTCGCGTTCGCGATCAGCGGCGCAACCGCGGCCCGGCGCTGCAACCTCGACCTGTTCGGCATCCTGGCGATCGCCTTCATCACCGCCTGTGGCGGCGGCATCGCACGCGATCTGTGCATCGGCGCGGTTCCGCCGGCGGGCTTGTCGGACTGGCGCTACCTGTTCACCGCCATCGTGGCGGCGCTGCTCACCATCGTGGCGTATCCGTGGGTGGAGCGGCTGAGTTACCCGGTGCGGCTGTTCGATGCGATGGGGCTGGGCCTGTTTGCGGTGTACGGCGCGCACAAGGCCTTGCTGTTCGGCCACAACGCGGAGGTGGCGATCCTGCTTGGCACGATCACCGCCATCGGCGGCGGCATGGCGCGCGACGTGCTGCTCACGCGCGTGTCGGTGGTGTTGCAGCAGGAGATCTACGCCCTGGCTGCACTGGCTGGCGCGACGCTGGCGGTGATCGGCGAGTACTACCGCTGGCCCGCGGTATGGGCCACCTGGCTGCCGATCCTGGTCTGCTTCGGCCTGCGTTTCCTGGCGTTGCACTACCACTGGAACCTGCCGCGTTTCGGTCGCGAGCGGCAGCCGTGATGGCTGGCGCCTGGCGCACGCCGATCGGCTAGGCTGCGCGATCGCCACCAGGAGAACAGCATGGCCATGCATGCCCGCGGCACGTTCGAAGTGAAGATGACCCCGCAGCCGCCGCAGGAAGGCGTCGGCGATCCCGGCATCGGGCGCTTGGCGCTGGACAAGCAGTTCCATGGCGACCTCGAGGCGACCGGCAAAGGCGAGATGCTGGCCGCCGGCACCGAGGTGCCGGGCTCGGCCGGCTATGTCGCGCTGGAACGGGTCAGCGGCAGCTTGCAGGGTCGCCGCGGCACGTTCGCGTTGCAGCATTGCGGCACGATGACGCGCGGGGCGCCGCAGCTGGTCATCACGGTGGTGCCGGATTCGGGCTCGGGCGACCTGCTGGGGTTGGCCGGCACGCTGACGATCACGGTGGCCGATGGCCAGCATGGCTACGAGCTGGAATACACGCTGCCTGACGCGCCCTGAGCCAACGGCGCCACGCCGCCCGAGAGGGCGATTCACACGCCGTTGCGCACGGGCACGCGAGCATGATGCCGGTGTGCCCAGCAGGATGAATCCGCACGATGCAGCCCATCGATGAAGCCCTGGCGTGCGCCAGTCCCGCGCTGATGCGGGCATGCCGGTCCTGTCGTTGCGCAGGCAAGCTGGCCTGTCCGCCGCACGGCCACGATCGCTGATGCATCGCCACGCCATCTGGCTATGTCGCTGCGCATGGGTCCTGCCGGTCGTGCTGGCCGTGGCCATCGTCGTGTGCTCGACGCCGGCCTTTGCGCAATGGCTGCGGCGCGGGCTGACCGATCCGTACCCGGCTCGTGCGGCTTCCGCTTATCCGATGGCCGACGCCATCGTGGTGCTCGGTGGAGGCTGGATGCCGGATACCGAAGACGTGCTGGACAATCCGTCGGCCGACGACGCGTATACGCGGCTGGGATTCGGGCGGCGTCTGTACCTGGCCGGGCGGGCGCCGGTGATCCTGCTTTCCGGTGGCGATGGCGAGGCGCAGCGCATGGCCGCCAGGCTCGCGCTGCAGGGTGTTCCGCCGATGCAGCTGTGGATCGAGAGCCACAGCCGCGATACGCACGAAAACGCGGTGAATTCCGCGCGGCTCCTTCATGCCGCCGGCGTTCGCCGCATCCTGCTGGTGACCTCGGCGATCCACATGGGCAGGGCCGTGGCGAGTTTCAGGAAGCAGGGCGTGCAGGTGATCCCCGCGCCGGCGTTGCCGCTGCCGCATCGCGACCGGCCGACGAGCTTCCTGCACGGGCGCCGGCTGGCGCTCATGCGCAGCGCGAACTACCTGCACGAATATCTCGGGCAATGGGTCTATCGGTTGCGCGGATGGTCATGAGCTCGCCTGCATCGGCGCCGCGTGCTTGCCGCTGCGTCGCGCTCAACTGAAAAGATCGGTCTGGGCCTGATAGCTGTCCTGGCCGACGAAGCCGGCCAGGCCCACGCCGACCAGGCGATAGCGGCTGTCGGCAGGACGTTCGACCCGCTCGCGCAGCGCACAGGCGATATCGGCCAGCTCGCCGACGGAACGCGGCCGCTGCGACGGCGTGAGGCTGCGCGTGAGCGTGTGGAAGTCGGAGGTCTTCAGCTTCAGCACCACGGTGCGCGCCACGCGGCCCTGCTCACGCTGGTAGCCCGCCCAGGCCTTTTCGGCAAGCCGGCGGATGTGCGGTTCGAGCTCCTCCAGCAGCAGATCGTGCTCGAACGTGTCCTCGGCGGAAATCTGCAGGGTCGGCCGTTCGGGCTGCACGGCGTGCTCGTCGATGCCGCGCGACAGTTCGTGCAGCCGCCGGCCCCAGCGCCCGAAGCGCTGCTCCAGTTCCGCCAGCGCAAAGCTGCGCAGGCCACCGACGGTGGCGATGCCCAGCGCCGCCAGCTTCGCCTCCATCACCTTGCCCACGCCGGGCAGCCGGCCGACCGGCAGCGGGGTGAGGAAGGCCTCGACCTGATGCGGCCGGATCACGTACTGGCCGTCGGGCTTGTTCCAGTCCGAAGCGATCTTGGCCAGGAACTTGTTCGGCGCGATGCCGGCCGAGGCCGTGAGTTGCGCCTCCTCGCGGATCGCGGTGCGGATCGCTTCGGCCGTGGCGGTGGCCGAAGGCAGGCCGCTCTTGGTCACGGTGACGTCGAGGTAGGCCTCGTCCAGCGACAGCGGTTCGATCAGGTCGGTGTGCCTGGAAAAAATTTCGCGGATCTGGCGCGACACCGCCTTGTAGCGCACGAAGTCCGGCGGCACGAACACCAGTTGCGGGCATAGCCGCTCCGCGCGGATCGCGGGCATCGCCGAACGCACGCCGAACACGCGCGCTTCGTAACTGGCCGCGCACACCACCGAGCGCGCGCCGCGCCACGCCACCGCCACCGGCTTGCCGCGCAGCGACGGATCGTCGCGCTGCTCCACCGACGCGTAGAACGCGTCCATGTCGACGTGGAGAATCTTGCGTGCAGTGAGGGACAAGCGTGACGCCCGGCGAAGTAAGCCCGGTCATTCTAGCGATCATGGCGCGCCGCAGCCGCGGGGCGCGGTCAGTCGTGTGCGCGGGCACCTTCCGGTCGGGATGCCGGCGTCGGCGCGGCATCGCCTGCATCGGGCGGGCGGCCACGCTGGCGCAGCCGCAGCTCGAACATTGCCAGCGCCGCGCTGCCCAGCACGAACGGCAGCAGGTTGTAGGTCACCCGATAGCACAGCATCGCGGCGAGCAGATCGGCACGCGCCTCGGGCGGGAACGATGCCAGCAGGATCGTCTCGAACACGCCCAGCCCGCCGGGCGAGTGACTGACGATGCCGGCGAGCACCGCGCCCACGTAGATCGGCAGGAAATCCACGAACGGTGGCGCGGAAGCCGTCGGCAGCAGCACGTACAGCGCGCTGATCGCGGCAAGCATCTCGATGCCGCCGATCAGCATCTGCGCCGAGACCACGCCCGCACCCGGCAACGGAAGCCGCAGCCGTCCCAGCGCCAGCGTGCGCGGCCGCGCGAGCCATCCGACCAGCGCGATCAGCAACAGCGCCAGCGCCACGCCCGCCCAGCGGCCCCAGCCGTATGCGATCGCAGGCTCGCGGCACAGCGCGCCGGTGATCACCACCGCGAAGCCCATGCCCACGCCGAGCCCGGCCAGGCCCACGATGCGCGCGATGTCGCCCGCGCCCAGGCCGGCCGACGCGTAGATGCGATAGCGCAACGCCGAGCCGGTGATCGCGTGGAAACCGAGCGTGTTCGAAATGCCTTGCGTGACCGCGCCGGCGAAGGCGGCCAGTCCTGCGGAAACGCGTCCGCGCGCCACCACGCGCGCCGCCAGCACGTCGAACAATGCAAGCATCGCAATGCTCACTGCCGCGGCGGCGGCGGAGTACGCGATGCGCCAGGCCGGCATGCGCGACCATGCGGCCGCCACGTCGCCCCAGGCGATGTGGTGAAGGTAGCGATGCAGCAGCCACAGCGCACCGCCGAACACTGCCAGCGAGGCAATCCACGAGAGCGCGTGCAATCCGCGCGAGGGCGTTGCAGCCGTCGTCGGACGGGAGCCGGGCGGGCTCGCGGCAGGCGGCATGTCAGGGCGTGTCCACCGGAATTTTCGCCGGCGTGCGATGAGCACGGGCGAGACGACCTGCCACATCGCGCGCCAGCTGCTCGGCCGCGGCCGAATGCGCGGCCAGGTGCAGGAACGGCTCGATCAGCTCGAGCTCCATGATCAGGAAGCGGCCATCGCTGACCACGCCGTCGACGCGCACATAGGCGTGGTCGCCGTGACCGATGGCGGCCACGGCCGCCAGCGCGCGTTCGGCTGCCGCGAGGATGCTGCCGTCGGGCTGCGCCGGCTCGGCGCTGCCGCCGTGTTCGCCCTGCACGCGGTAGTCGCCCTCGGCGGGTCGCTTGATCACGGCGTGGCTGAACTCGCCGGCGAAATACAGCAGCGACCACTCGCCGTCGCTGACCACTTCCGGCACGAACGGCTGCACCAGATAGTCGAGCTCGCGCGGCAATCGCGCCACTGCCGCGTCGAAGGCCGCGTCGCCGACATGGCCGCGCACGGTGTGCCAGGCGCCGCCGCTGATGCTCGGCTTGATCACCACCTGCTGCGCTGGCATCGCAGCCAGCACCTCGGACAATTCGCCGGCGCCAGCCGGCCGGGTCGGGATGATCGCGACGTCGTGCCGGGCCAGTTCCAGCAGGTAGCGTTTGTCGCTGTTCCAGCGCAGCAGTGCGCTGTCGTTGATGGTGGGCACGCCGAGCCGGTCGAGCCGGTCGAGCCAGCCGAGGAACGCCGCGTGATGCTTGAAGTAATCCCAGATCGTGCGGATCAGCACGGCATCGAACGCCGACCACTCGACCGCCACGTCGTTCCACACGCAGACGACGGGCTGGATGCCGAGCCGTTCCAGCGACGCGACGAGATACGCATCGTCCGGCTGGATCGACGGAAGCTCGGCGCAGGTGGCGAGGGCGAGCCGGCGAGCGGCGGTGTGGACGGGCATGGCGGCATCTCCAGTGATCGGAAAGGGCGCCCTTGAGCGGAGTCGCCGGCCGAGCGTGGCGGATATCGATCCGCTGCAGCACCCCTCGGTGGCGATGACATCGCGGTATCCCGCGAGGCCATGAACCGGCACGCATGTCGCGATGCCGGCGACAGTGTTCCGAGGCCGCCGGCGCTTGTCAATTTGCCGGACGACCCCGGGCATGCGCACCAGCGCACGCCGCTGTGCCACACGGGACTGGTCGAACCGGTGCCGACAATGGCAAGGTAGCCGGCATGCTGACCGAACCCGCCAATGCCTATGCCCGTCGCCTGAATACCTGGGACGCCGCGATGATCGTCATCGGCGGCGTCATCGGTGCGGGCATCTTCATCACGCCGGCCACGGTGGCGCAGAACACGTCGTCCGGCTTGCAGGTACTCGTGCTTTGGGCGATCGGCGGCCTGCTGACCCTGGCCGGCGTGCTGTGCTACGCCGAGCTCGGCGCGCGGCGGCCGCAGGCGGGCGGCATCTATGTCTATCTGCGCGAGGCGTTCGGCCTGCTGCCGGCGTTCCTGTTCGGCTGGACCATGGCGCTGATCAACTATCCCGGCAGCGTGGCCGCGGTGGTGACGAAATTCGCGGTGTATTTCTGCCGGGCGTTGGGCTTGAGCCGGCTCTACGAAATGCCGGTCGCGGTCGGCGCGATCGTGTTTATCGTCGGCATCAACCTGTTCGGCATACGCGCCGGCGCCTGGATGCAGAACATCTTCACCGTGCTGAAGGTGATGGCGATCGCGCTGCTGGTGGTCGCCGGCATGATGCTGGCGCATGGCCAGCTGGGGCTGGCGCTGGCGATGGACACCACGCAGCCGGTCTCGTCGTGGGCGTTTGCCGGCGCCTTGCTGCCGGTGCTGTTCGCCTATGGCGGCTTCCATTACCTCAACGACCTGGCCGGCGAAGTGCGCAACCCGCAGCGCACCTTGCCGCGCGCGCTGGGCATGGGCATGGCGGGCGTGGTGGTGTGCTACGTGCTGGTCAACTTCGCCTACCTGGCCGGGCTCGGCCATGCCGGGCTCGCCACCAGCATCGCGCCAGCCGCCGACCTGATGCAGAAACTGTTCGGCGTGCACGGCGCCACCGTGATCGAAGTCGGCATCGCCTGCTCCACCTTCGGCTACTGCAGCATCGCGATTGCCGGCGGCGCCCGCGTGCTGCAGACGATGGGTGCGGACGGCGTGTTCTTCCGTGCCACCGCGCGGGTCGATCCGCGCACGCGCGCGCCGCAGATCGCACTGGCGGTGCTCGGCCTGTGGGCGATCGTGCTGACCGTGTCGGGCAGCTTCAACCAGCTGCTCAACTACACCACGGTGGGCGAGTGGCTGGGCCATGTGTTCGGCATCGGCACGCTGTTCTGGTACCGCAAGCACTTCATCGACGAGCCGGCGCCATATCGCGTGCCGTTCTACCCGCTGCTGCCGCTGATCTTCGTGATCACCGTGTTCGGCGTGATCGTGGCCAGCGCGGTCCACGCGCCGGGCGACGCGGGCATGAGCCTGCTGATCATCGCGCTGGGCGTGCCGGTGTATTACGGCTGGCAGGCGTGGTCGCGCAGGCGTTCCTGACCTGTCGTCCACAGGAGCTTCCTTCGGTCGCGGGAGCGTCTTCAGCCGTGATCCGCTGATTCAGCCAGGCCGTCGCGGTTGAAGCCGCTCTCGCCTCCTGATCCTGACGGCCCGCGCCGGCTGAAGTCGCACGCCGCCTTCGTCCAGACCTCGCTGTACGTTGCATTTCACGCCATCGCCGGATAATGCGCAGGCATCTCATCGGGAGGTCCTGTTGCGCATGAACCGTGGACTGGCTGCCTGGCTATGGCTGTGTTGCCTGAGCGTCGGTCATGCGGCGAGCGTTTCCGCCATCGCGGATCTCGCCAGAACCGATGGCACCGCCCACGTGGTGCTCGATCAGGTGCAGCGCACCGGCACCGTCGAACACGCTGCGGACGGCGTGGCGCAACAGCGCTACGCGTTCCAGCCCGGGGCGCATCCGCAGGTCGTGATCACTCCGAGCCATGGCGCGTGGGACTGGTCGAGCCAGGGCGAGCTGCATGTGCGCGTGCAGAACGCGATGCCGTGGGCGGTGACGCTGACGGTGGATGTCGACGGCGGTCGCGGCCAGCATCTTCAGGCCACCGTGGGCGTACCGGCCGGGCCGCCGCAGACGCTGGTGGTTCCGCTGCACGCGACGTCGCCGCGCGGCGAAGGCATGCAGGTGGGGCCGCCAATGCCGTCCGACGACCACGGCAAGCCGGTTCTGCTGGCAACCACCGTGCAGGGCGAACTGGATCTGCGCAAGGTAAGCGCGATCCGCCTCGGCGTGCCCGCGCCACAGGCCGTGCAGACGCTGCTGTTCGGTCGCCTCGACACGCTGCCTGGCGAGACCGCGCTGCACGATGCGTATGCAGGCGTCGTCGATCGCTACGGGCAATACACGCGCGGTCGATGGCCCGAGAAGATCGATTCCGACGCTGCCTTGCGTGCGGCCAGCAAGGCGCTCGTACCTGCGGTGTCGAGCGGCCTCGATGCCTATGATGGACGTCTGGACGTCCATGGCCTGAACAAGACCGGCTGGTTCCACGCGCAGAAGGCCGGCGGCCGTTGGCGACTGGTGACGCCCGATGGCCACGCATTCTTCTCGCTGGGCGTCAACGCAGTGGTCGCCGATGGCGGTCGCAGCTACGTCGAGGGCCGCGAGTTCATGTTCCGTGAGCTGCCGCCGGAGCATGGCGAATGGGCGGCGTTCTACGGCAGCGGCGACAGCCGCACCAGCGAACAGCGGGCCAGCGCCGGCATTCGCTACAACCATGGGCGCTGGTTCGACTTCTACGCGGCCAATCTTTATCGGATCGACGGCAGCCGCTGGCTCGAGGCCTGGCACGTGCGCACACTCGAACGGCTGCGGGCGTGGGGTTTCAACACCATCGGCAACTGGAGCGATGACACGCTGGGCCGGGCGCACCGGCTGCCGTACACGCGCTCGATCAACATCGCCGGGGACTACGCCAACGTGGCCAGCGGCTACGACTACTGGGGCCGCATGCCCGATCCGTTCGATCCGCGCTTCGTGCAGGCGCTCGAAGCGGCGGTGGCGAAAGCCAGCGCCGGCGTGCGCGACGATACATATCTGCTCGGCTATTTCGCCGACAACGAACTGGCCTGGGCAGGCAGCGGCCCGCAGGGCCGCTGGGGGCTGGCCCTGGGGACGCTGGCGGGCGATGCGAAGAGTCCGGCCAAGAAAACCTTCATGGCGATGCTGCGCAAGAAATACGTGGCGCCCGAGACGCTGTCCGCCGCGTGGGGCATCGCGCTGGGTTCATGGAATGCGTTGAACGCCACCGGCTTCGCCGCGCCTGCGCCGAACGAGGCGCATCCGGCGATCGCCGCCGATTACAGCGCGTGGCTGCGCCGCTACGCCGACACCTATTTCCGCACCGTGGCCGAAGCGATCCGCCGCCACGATCCGCACCACCTGTTCCTGGGCGGCCGCTTCGCGGTGAACACCCCGGAAGCTGTCGCCGCCTGCGCGCAGTACTGCGACGTGGTCAGCTTCAACGTCTACGCCGACCTGCCGCAGCACGGCTTCGACGCCGCCGCGATGCATGCGCTGGACAAGCCAGTGCTGATCAGCGAATTCCACTTCGGCTCCGACGACCGCGGCCCGTTCGGCAAGGGCGTGGTGTCGGTAGCGAACGAGCAGCAGCGCGGCGAAGCTTATGCGCGCTTTGTCGCTGCTGCCGCCAGCAATCCGGATATCGTCGGCGCGCACTGGTTCGAGTACACCGATCAGCCGGTAACCGGCCGATTGCTCGATGGCGAGAACAGCCATATCGGGTTGGTGGGGATCACCGATATTCCGTTTCGGGCATTCACCGAGGCGGTCCGGCTCGCCAATAACGCAGCGAACCACTGACTTCGGATGTTGTGACGCTTGCCTCCAGCGGTCGATGCAACGATTCCCGGGTTGTGGCAGCGCTCGCATTGGTCGGTCCGGACTGCCTGGCGCGACGAAATCAGCTAGGCTGACGCCACCGCCGGGGAGGGGATGGCATGGGGATGCCACCTCGCGGTTTCTTCCACTCAAGGGGGTTCTATGGGTACTTCTTCGTTTGCTGCGTTGGCCGGCATGGGTATGGCTGCCCTGCTGATCATGATCGTGGGTGGCATCCTGATTGGTGCACTGGTGCTGTGCTTGGCCTTCCGGCTGGTGGTCGGCTACATGCCGTCCTACCTGCGCTCGATTGGCGTGATCTTGCTGACATTTGTCGCCGTGGCGGTGGCTTCGGTGGTGCTTGGCATGGTGATGCATGGTGGCGGCGGGCTGCTGCCGGCGATCGTGAATTTTCTGGTCGGCGCAGCGGTGGTGAACTATCTGCTGTTGTCGCGGGACGGCAGCCAGATCGGTTTCGGCAAGGCCTGCCTGGTGCAGCTGGTTTACATGGTGATTTTCTTTGTACTGGTACTGATCATCGGTGTGATTCTTGCGATGGTATTCGGCATCGCGATGCTCGGCATGCACTGACACCTGTCTGGTTCAGACACAGAAAAGGGCGGATGAACTCCGCCCTTTTCTGCGTACAGTCCCGACCGGATCACGCCAGGCTGGTGGCGACGCCGAAACCGATCGCCATGATCACCGCCACCGCCATGCAGGCGCTGCCGGGACGGATGCGGCGCGCGTCCACGCGCGGGGTGAGCCGCCACAGCAGGACGCTGCCGAGCAGCATGTCCAGCACCAGCGCGCAGCGCAGCAGGCCCGAGCTCAGCAAGGCGGCGTAGGGCGGATGCAGGTGGCCTTCGTAGGCGGCCACGCCGACGATCAGCAGCATGCCGATCATGGTCCACAGCAGGCAGGCGAAATAGATGCGGTTGAACACCACCGCGCAGCGTTCGGTCCAGCGCAGCACCGACCAGCCGATCAGGGCGAACACCAGCGCGGCCATGCTGCTGTAAAGCACCCACCAGAGCAGGCTGCTGATGACGGTAAGCAGGGTGGTCATGTGACTTGCTTGAACCCCAGCGCACGCAGCAGCTTGGCCATCAGCCAGGCCGGACCGATCAGCAGATAGGCCAGGTCGGTGAGGAAGCTCGGCTTGCGGCCTTCGAACTTGTGCCCGATGAACTGGCCGATCCATGCCACCACGAACACGCCGAACGCCAGGTAGCACAGCGAAGCGGCGCCGAGCCGGTAATACAGCACGTTGGTGAGCAGGCCGAGCAAGGCGAACGCGAGCAGCAGTGCGAGCGCGAGCCGGTGCGAATGCCTCCAGTACCAGTAGAACGCCAGCACCATCACCGCCACGGCGACCGTGCCGGGACGGAACAGCGAGGCCGGTACCGGGATCGCCCACAGCAGCGCGATCACCGACCATACGATCGGCGGCACGCAGAACCAGTGGAACAGGCGGTTGGTCGGGTCGCGGTGGTCGCCGCTGTAACTGTCGAGCCAGTCCTGCATGGTGCGCATGGGAGGCACTCCGAATGAGTCGGGTTTCAAATGTCAGGCCGAATATATCTCTATCCGTTCGGGCCGAGCGTAGCGCCGCAGGCGCGAAGTCCAAGCCTGCCGACGCCATGCACTTCGACTTCGCCGTTGCGCGGCTACGCTCAGTGCGAACGGTAGCGGCAATTCAGTCGAGCTTGATACCTGCCAGCCGTTGCAGTGCCTCGGCGTACTTGGCCGCGGTGCGGGCGATCACCTCGTCCGGGATCGCCGGGCCGGGCGCGGTCTTGTTCCAGTCCTGCGTCTCCAGCCAGTCGCGCACGAACTGCTTGTCGTAGCTGGGCGGGCTGATGCCGGTGCGGTATTCGTCCGCGGGCCAGAAGCGCGAGGAATCGGGCGTCAGCATCTCGTCCATCACGTACAGCTTGCCGCTGGCATCGGTGCCGAACTCGAACTTGGTGTCGGCGATGATGATGCCGCGTTCGGCCGCATAGGCGGCCGCCCACCGATAGATGGCCAGGGTGGCGTCGCGCACCTGGTCGGCCAGTTCCCTGCCGACGGCGTCGATGACGGTGTCGTAGCTGACGTTCTCGTCGTGGTCGCCCACCGCGGCCTTGGTCGATGGCGTGAAGATCGGTTCCGGCAACTGCTGCGCCTGCTGCAGGCCGGCGGGCAGGGCGATGCCGCACAGCGAGCCGGTGGCGCGGTAATCCTTCCAGCCCGAACCGATCAGGTAGCCGCGTGCGATCGCTTCAACCGGCACCGGCTTCAACCGGCGCGCCACCACCGCGCGCTTTTCGTACAGCGCCAGGTCGGTGCCCGGCGGCAACACTTCGGCCAGCGGCACGTCGAGCAGGTGATTCGGCACGAGATGAGCGGTTTTGTCGAACCAGAAATTGGAGATCTGCGTGAGCATCTCGCCCTTGCCGGGGATCGGGTTCGGCAGCACCACGTCGAACGCCGACAGCCGGTCGGTGGCCACCATCAGCAGCCGGTCGTCGTCCAGTGCATAGACATCGCGCACCTTGCCGCGATGGATCAACGCCAGGCCGGGCAGGTTCGATTGCAGCAAGGTGGTGGGCACGACGGAAATCCGCTGACGGGGAAGCCGCCTATTCTAGCCGCGCGGCCGGCCGGAATCAGGGGGAGCTCGGGGCACTGCTAGAATTGGCGACCTTCAGCCCCATCTGTTGCCGATGCGTATCCTACTGATCGCGGCCGTTTGCCTGGCCACCGCCATTCCCGTCCATGCCCAGGCCGCAGGCCCCGCGCGGCCCAGCCGGCTTGGCCTGTGCGCCGCCTGCCACGGTGCGGACGGCCACGCCAGCATGCCCGGCGCGCCGAACCTGGCCGGACAGCAGCTGGACTATCTGCGCGATGCCTTGAAGCAATACCGCGACGGCCGCCGCAACGTGCCGGTGATGCGCGCCGCGATCGGGCCGGTCAGCGATGCCGAGCTCGATGCGCTGGCGCGCTGGTACAGCGCCCAGCCGCCGCAGCCGCAGGGGCAGCCATGAGTTTCAGCTATACGCTGTGGTTCGCGTTCTTCGGCTTGATCATCGGCCACCTGCCCGGCGCCATCACCGGCGCGGTGATCGGTTTCATCTTCGACAACATGCGCTACAGCCAGCGCAAGAACGCCACGCCGGAAGCCGGCGGCTTCGTCGGGCCGCTGTTCACCCTGCTCGGCGCGGTGGCGAAATCCGATGGCCGCGTGTCGGAGCAGGAGATCGCGATTGCCGAACGCCTGATGACGCGTATGAACCTCGACGCCGAGCTGCGCAAGCAGGCGGTGGTCAGCTTCAACGTCGGCAAGCAGCCGGAGTTCGACGTCACCCAGACCATCACCGCACTGCGCAACTGGGTCGGCCTGCGCCGCGACCACGCGTTTCCGGTGCTCGACGTGGTGATCGAAACCGTGCTGGCCGAAGGCAACCCGCCGCCGGAGAAAATGTCGATCCTGCGCCAGCTCGCGTTCGCGCTGCGCATCAGCGACATGGAGCTGATGGCGCTGATGGCGATGAAGGGCTATGCGTGGAACGCCGGCCCCGGCGGCCAGCGCGGTTACGGACGGGGCGGCCCCACCGGCGGCGGTTACGTGCCGCCGCAGCGCACGCCGCAGGGGCCGGATCCGTATGCCGTGCTCGGCATCGACCGCAACGCCGATGACCGCGCGATCAAGCGCGCCTACCGCAAGCTGATTTCCGAACACCACCCCGACCGCCTCGGCGACCTGCCCGAGGACATGCGCAAGCGGGCCGAGGCGCGCGCCAGCGAGATCAATGCGGCGTACGACCGGATCAAGGAAATGCGCGGGTTCAAATAATCTATATTGCAAAACCGGGCATCCTGCCGCGGTTTGCAAACAAGCTGCCACGGCAGAGCCGCGGCAGCTTGTCGCGACAAGTGCTCGCGCACTCGTCGCGTCGGCACATCCTTGTGCCGATTTGGCGAGCTCCTGCCACTGAGGACCAACATGGCTAAGCAAACTCCCGTCATCGCTCCCTCCATCCTCGCCGCCGACTTCGCGCGGCTCGGCGAGGACACCGCCGCGGCGCTCACCGCCGGCGCCGACTGGGTGCATTTCGACGTGATGGACAACCATTACGTGCCCAACCTCACGATCGGTCCGATGGTGTTGCAGTCGCTGCGCAAGTACGGCATCACCGTGCCCATCGACGTGCATCTGATGGTGAAGCCGGTCGACCGCATCGTGCCGGATTTCGCCAAGGCCGGCGCCAGCCTGATCAGCTTCCATCCGGAAGCAAGCGAGCACATCGACCGCACGCTGGGGCTCATCAAGGAATCGGGCTGCCAGGCCGGGCTGGTGTTCAACCCGGCCACGCCGCTGGACTATCTCGACTACGTGATGGACAAGCTCGACATGATCCTGATCATGTCGGTGAACCCCGGGTTCGGCGGCCAGAAATTCATTCCCCACGCGCTGGAGAAATTGCGCCAGGTACGCGCGCGCATCGACGCCAGTGGCCGCGCGATCCGCCTCGAAGTGGACGGTGGCGTCACCGCGGAAAACATCGGCGCGATCGCCGCCGCCGGGGCCGACACCTTCGTCGCCGGTTCGGCGATCTTCCACGCGAAGGACTATCGCGCCGAGATCGACGCGATGCGCAAGGCGATCGGCTGAAGCGGTCCCTGCAGGCCATCCGGCCATAAAAATCCCGGCGCAGTGAACGGCCGCGCCGGGATAAAACGTCGTCAAGACGTGAGAGGGAACACCACTGATTGGTGTGCCGACACGGCCGCTGCCGGGGAGAGGTCACCGGCCGCATCGACACGTTCCACGGCAATGGAACCACCAATCACAAGTTCTGACCGGGTCGATCGGCGTTGGTTCCCGTCATTTTTCAATCCGCGGCGCTCTTGATGCGGCGCGCCTGAACGACGTAGCGCAGCGGCCCGCCGGGCACGATCGCGTCGAACGGATAGCAGGTGACGAGCCACAGGCCATCCATGCTGTCGATGGACGGTGGGCCGTGCCGCCGGCTGTCGATGACGCGGCTGCCATCCACGCGGTAGTCGCTGCCGCCCGCCGGGCCATCCAGATGCAGGCGGTCGCCCGGCCGCAGTGCCCGCAGAAAGCTGAACTGGGTATCGCGATGGGCGCTGACGACCGCCAGGCCGCGCCTGCCCGGCCGCGCGCCGGCGGAGCTCCAGCCGGGGCCGAATGCCAGTGCCTGGCCGCTGTCGCCATCGAGCACGATCAGATCGCGCTGCAGGCGTGGCACGCTGAGCCGTGCCAGCGGCGCGATGTCGGCCCACGGCCATGGCCGCTGCGCGTGGCGGCCATGGTCGGAACGCGTCCAGGCACGTTCCAGCAGAAGCTGCGCCAGCGCGGCCTTGGCATGGATCCAGACGGCGCTGAGGCCCAGCCCGGCCGCCAGCACCAGCGCGACGAACATCAGGCCTTGCCAGACGCGCCGGCGGTTCATCGCGATGCCCGTTGCATCCGCCACGCCAGCGCCGCCAGCAGCAGGGCGAGCAGGGCCAGATAGAGCTCCAGCTCGGCGGGCGTGGCGGTCTGCGCGAAGTGGGTGCCGGACGGCATCACGTTGGGGACGCTGGTGTGCTTGAGCGCGGCATCGGCCGTGCGCGCGGGCGTCCTGTCCACCGCCACCAGGCTGGTGTAGCGGCTGACCAGATGGGCGTCGAGCGCGGTGCGGGTGATTTGCGCGGCCAGTTCCTCGGCGTTGCCGCCGCGGGCGAGCTGGTCCTCCAGGTCGGCAATGCGCGATTGCGCCCACAACCGGTCCAGCCCTTCGGCGGGAGCGGGTGTGGACAGATCCGCCGGCGTGGTCCAGTCGCGGTCGGCGAGCCTGCCGTGCACCTGCACCTTCTTGGTTCCTTGCGGAAGCTTCGCGGTGACCAGCAGCGGCTCGCCCAGGTACAGGTCGGGCAGTTCGCGCGGATAGGCTTCGCTGCCCGCCGGCCACGCCACGCGCAGGTCGCGCAGCGACGGATGATCGAGTTTCGCCAGCAGCTGCAGCATGGTCGTGGTGAGCGCGCCGCTGTCGGCGATCACGGTCTCGCTGCCGCGTCCGTGGCGCGCCGCCGCCTGCAGGAACTGCGCGTTCGGCGCGCTGCCGATGCCGATCGGGAACAGCCGCGAATCGCCCAATTGCTCATCGATCACGCGCATCAGGCCATCGGGGTTGTCGACCGCCCCATCGGTGGCGAACACCACCTGGCGCACATAGCCGGCGGGAGCGTGGCCGCTGAGCGCAAAGCGCAGCGCCGGCTCCATCTCGGTGCCGCCGCTCGCCTCCAGCCGGTTCACCCACGAGCGGGCCTGCTGCACGGCATCGGCCGTGGCGGCCACGGCTTGCGGGCGCCACGGGTCGAGGATCGAATTGAACTCGACCACGTTGAAACGATCGCCTGGTTGCAGCTGGCTCAGCGCCAGGTCCAGCGCGGCGCGCGCCTGCCGGATCGACTCGCCGCCCATCGAGCCGGAGGTGTCGATCACCAGGATCAGCTCGCGCGGGAACCGTTGCGCCTGCTGTTGCGGCGGCATCAGCATCAGCATCGCGTAGTGTGTGCCGCCGACATCCTGGCTGAAGCTGGCCACGTTCGGCAGGCTCTGCGGCTGCGGCGTCCAGCGCAGCACGAAATCGCGATCCGGCAGCACCTGGTCATCGCGCAGGCGGATGTTCCACAACCCGCCTTGCCGCGCGCTGACGATCGCATGGCTGGGGCTGGCCACGTCGGCCAGCGGCACGCCGGCGTCCAGGCGAATGGCGATGTGGGTGCGCAGCGGTGCCGCGGCGTCATCGTCGGCGAAGACCTGTGGCGTGACGAGGCCGGCGTCGCCCGGCCGCGCGCCCGTCTGCATGTGATAGCGCGGGGTGAACGTGAGCGGAAAGCGCAGCGAGAATTCGCCGGACCGGTAATCCACCCGCTGCCAGTAATGCAGCACGACCGTCACTGTTTCGCCAGGGGCCACGTTGGTCACCGCGGTGCGGAACAGGTTGCCGTTGTCCGCCTCGACCAGCGCCGCCTTGCGGCCCTCGGCGCGAGCCTGCTCGAACACCTGTCGGGCGGCTTCCTTCGCCTTGATGTCGGCAACGATGCGGCGCTCGCCGATGTCCAGCGCCATCGAATACACCGCGGCGCCGACGGGCAGCGGCAGCAGGTAATCGCCTTCCAGCCAGTCCTTGCCGGCGTTGCGGAACTGCTGGCGCACCTGCACCTCGGCGACCAGCCCGCTGACGTGGTATTCGACGTCGGTGTCCAGGCTGGCCAGGCTTTGCACGTGCCCGGCCTGATCGTGCAGGCGCAGCTCGCCGCTGCCGGGCACGCCGGCGTGCCCGGCAACCGCGAACAGCACGCCGCCGAGCGCGAGCAGGCGGCGCAATGCGGAGCGGAATCGTCGTGAAGTGGTCATGGTCGTTCCCTGGAAGCGTGCCGTGGAGGTACGGCAGCATTCCCGCATGGGCGGCGGCCCGGGCGCGGACGAACGGGAGCCCGGATGCGGCGCAATCGGGGCGAAACGCTGATGGCGCATCCCGCGGCAACTGCCAAAAAAATCCCCTCGCGGGCGAGGGGAGAACAACCACCATGTCGGAGGGAACTCGGGAGTGCTACATCGGTTGCCAATCGGGATCGGTGTCCTCCTGGCCCACGCCCGGCGCGAATCCTTTCGCGCCGGGCGTGCCAGCGCCTTCCACGGCGAACGGGTTGGAACGTGACGAGCGGGAAGCGGGCTTCTGCATGACATTCTCCTCAGTGGATGCCCAGCAGCAGGCCGAGCAGCAAGGCACCGAGCGCCAGCGTTACGCGCAGCGGCTCGAAGCTGCGCAGCTCGGCATTCGGGTCGTGTTGGGTGATTTCGGCTTTCGACACGGGCGATCTCCGCATGCGGTGACGATTCACATCAAAGCCGCGACAGCGGCGCGGAGGACGGCACGATGCGGCCGGTTTGCCGCCGGCTTGTGGCAAATCGCAGGCAGTGGCGCCGGATGGCTTGCGTCGGCGCCATGCGCATAGCACGCTGCGTCCGTCACCACAGGGAGCGCGCCATGGGCCGCAGCATTGCCATCGTCGAAGACGAACCGTTGATCCGTGCCAACTATGTCGAGGCGCTCAACCGCTTCGGTTACGACGCGCGCGGCTACGGCTCGCGCCAGGAAGCATCCAGTGCGTTCGCGATGCGGCTGCCGGAATTGGTCATCATCGACATCGGCCTCGGTGACGAGCCGGAGGGTGGCTTCGACCTGTGCCGCGAGCTGCGCGCGAAGTCGGCCACGTTGCCGCTCATCTTTCTCACCGCGCGCGATTCGGATTTCGACGTGATCTCCGGCCTGCGCCTGGGCGCCGACGACTACCTGAGCAAGGACACCAGCCTGCACCAGCTGGCCGCGCGCATTGCGGCCCTGTTCCGGCGGATCGAGTCGCTGAAAGCGCCGGCATCCAGCGAGACGGTGATCGAGCATGGCCCGCTCAAGCTGGAATCCGAGCGCATGCGCATCAGCTGGAACGGCGAGGAGATTCCGCTCACCGTCACCGAATTCTGGATGGTGCACACGCTGATCCGTTTTCCCGGCCACGTGAAGAACCGCGACCAGCTGATGCGCGAGGCGGAGCTCGTCGTCGACGACGCCACCATCACCTCGCACATCAAGCGCATCCGCAAGAAGTTCATCGCGGTGGCGCCGGAATTCGATGCCATCGAGACCGTGCACGGCGTGGGCTATCGGTGGAAGCCGTGATACGGATGGCAGGGCTGGCGCTGCTGTCCTGCCTGCTTCCTGCCTTCGCCCATGCAGCGACACAGGCAGGCGATGCGCTGGCGCACGGCGCCGGCGATGGCGCCACGCCGGGGTGGACGATCGCCGCCGACACGCCGGCCGGATGGACGCGCGACTGCTGCACCTACGCACGCGCGATTGGCGTCGACGCAGTGCTTTACCAGGGCGAGTGGAGCGGCAATCCCCAACGCGTGATGGTGCTCAACGTGTCGCCGCGCAAGCTGCCCACGCTGGCGCAGGAGGTCGATGCCGACCGCAAGCGTTATCTGCAGCACGATCCGTCCGGCAAGGTTTCCGGCTTCGCCGTCCGACACCGAACCATGCCGTGCGAGGCGAGCGTCTATCAGGGCAGCGACCACGTCGATGACGTAGTCGTGTTTTGCGATCCGGGCAAAGCCGGCGGCGTGCGGCTGAGCTGGTCGATGGCGTTCGACGCCTCTGACCCCTCACGCCAGGCGCTGCTCGACGATTTCATGCGCGTGGTGGTGGCTACGCGCTATACCCCGGGCGCGGGGGCGCCGTTGCCGCATGGTCGATAATCGTTCCTCTCGATGACACTGCGACGCAAACTATTGCTGGTCGCGCTATGCACGCTGGCGTTGCCGATCGCCGGCTGGTTGTACGTGCGCCAGATGGAGGCGCTGCTGCGCGATGGCCAGGCGCAGGCCTTGCTGGCGTCGGCGAATGCTGTGGCGCGCAGCCTGGTGGTGACTGGTGCCGTGCAGCCGGAGCCGCCATCAGGCTGGTACGTGCACACGCCGCCGGGCCCGATCACCGTGGACGGCTACGGTGACGACTGGGCGCCGTTGACGCCGTGGAGCCAGCCGCTCGGCCAGCATGGCCAGCTGCTGCTGGCTGCCGACGATGGCGGGCTCTATCTCTACGCGGCGGTGCGCGATACTCGCCGCACGCGCGCCGACGCCGACGATGCGAACGCACTGGCCGCCGATCATCTGATCCTCACCCTCGGCAACGCGAACGGCCAGCGGCGCTACCTGCTGGCCAGCGCGGCGCCCGGTTCGCTCATCGCGCAGCCGCTGGATGCCGCGGTTGATGGCTTGCCCGACCTGGTCACCGCGCAATGGCAGGAAGACGGCAGCGGCTACCACGTCGAGCTGCGGCTGCCGGCCAGCTTGCACCTGCGTGCGCTAGGCGTCGGCGTGTACGACGCAGCGGCTGGCGGGGACCGCATGGCGTCCGATACACGGAGCCTGCTGAGCTATTCGGACGGTCTCGCCGGCGAGCTGGCGCAGCTGGCGCCTGACCGCGTGCAGGCGCGCGTGCTGGCGCCGCAAGGCTGGCTGCTGGCGCGCAGCGGACACTTGGACAGCGCTCCGGGGAAGGACGGGCAGCCGGGCTGGTTCGCCTCGCTGGTCTATCGGTCGTTGCTGGCCACGCGGCTGGAAGACGCCGATCCCTCGTCGCAGGATGTGCCGCGTATCGACACACCCGAGGTCGGCCAGGCGGCCGCCGGCAAAACCGTTGCGGTTTGGCGCAGCGGGGAGGAACGCGGCAGCGTGGTGCTCGCCGCCGCGGTGCCGATCGAGCGCGCGGGCAAGGTCGATGGCGTGCTGTTGCTGGAGCAGGCCAGCCGCACGGTGCCGCTGCTGGCCAATCGCGCCCTGTTCGGCCTGCTGCTGACCAGCTTCGGCGTGCTGCTGGTGGCAGGCGGCATCCTGCTGGCGTTCGCCACCCGGCTCAGCCTGCGGCTGGCGCGGTTGCGCACCGCGGCCGAGCGTGCCCGGCTCAACGATGGACGTCTGGACGGCTTGTTCGCGCAAGGGAAATTTCCGATGACGGATGCGCCGGACGAGGTCGGCGATCTTGCCCGCAGCTTCGAGCAGCTGTTCGAGGTGGTCGGCGGCTATACCGATTATCTGCGCACGCTGGCCTCGAAACTGTCGCACGAACTCAACACGCCGCTGGCGATCGTGAAGTCGTCGCTGGACAACCTCGAGCATGCATTGCAGGAACGGAATGCATTGCCGATCGAGGCAAAGCCCTACCTGGCGCGCGCCCGCGACGGCGTGGCGCGGCTCGGCGCGCTGGTGCGCGCGATGAGCGAATCGAGCCGGATGGAACGCTCGATCACCGCGGCCGAACCCGAAGA